>ENA-OPCP01001587-OPCP01001587.1-human-gut-metagenome-genome-assembly--contig:-NODE-1587-length-13780-cov-2.260984_pt1 | contig 13780 bp, 10 predicted proteins | sample MGYA00241563_ERZ501477 | MGnify/ENA primary metagenome ERZ501477 (study PRJEB25962, sample SAMEA2042572) | human gut metagenome | biome: human gut; feature: human-associated habitat; material: faeces... | reverse complement strand
ATTCTGCTGGCTGTTCTGTATTCTGGTTGTTGCAGCATTTGCAGATGTTGTGGCAGGAACCTTTAACGGATTTGTGACAGATAACGCAGGAACCGTTACCAAGGTAGCAGCAAACGGAGCAGTTGCAACAACTTCCATGTTATTCATTTTTGAAGCAGTTGGACTTGGATTTTTCCTGAAATATACAAAGTTCAATAAATGGGTTAATACTGCTTTTGCAATTGTGCTGTTGGTCGCAGCAATTGTGCTGGGACTTCAGTTCCCAATGTATGTAAGCCTTGGAACCTGGCACATTATTATCTTTGTATATATTCTGATTGCCAGTGTAGCTCCTGTATGGGCATTGCTTCAGCCACGTGATTATCTGAACAGTTATCTGCTGATTTTCATGATCGTTGGCGCTGTTATCGGTGTATTTGCAGCGAACCCGGCATGTAATCTTCAGGCATTTACAAGCTTTAATGTAGATGGACAATACATGTTCCCAATCTTATTTGTAACAATCGCCTGTGGTGCAGTTTCCGGCTTCCATTCCCTGGTATCTTCCGGTACTGCTTCCAAGCAGATTAAAAATGAAAAGAATATGCTGCCGGTTTCCTTTGGTGCAATGCTTATGGAAAGTATGCTTGCAATTATCGCATTGATCGCAGTTGCATCCTTTGGACAGGGCGAGGCAGCAGCACAGGGACTTACCACTCAGCCACAGATTTTTGCAGGTGCGATTGCAAACTTCCTTTCTGTGATTGGTTTGCCTCACTCCCTTGTGTTCACGCTGATCAATCTTGCGGTATCCGCATTTGCGCTTACATCTCTTGATTCTGTAGCCAGAGTAGGACGTCTGTCCTTCCAGGAATTTTTCCTTGATTCTGACACAGATGAGAAAAATATGAGTCCATTCCAGAAAGTAGTAACAAACAAATACTTTGCAACCATCATTACACTTGTACTTGCTTACCTGCTTACAAAGGTTGGATACGCGGAAATCTGGCCGTTGTTCGGTTCTGCAAACCAGCTGTTATCCGTACTTGCATTGGTAGCCTGCGCCGTATTCTTAAAGAAGACCAAGCGTCAGGGCTGGATGCTCTGGGTACCAATGGTATTTATGATGGCAGTTACCTTTACCGCACTTGGAATGACAATTGTAAAGCTTTCCAAAGCATTTGCAACAACAGGTCTGGATCTTGGAAATTCTTTACAGCTGATATTTGCAGTATTACTGTTAATACTGGGTGTGCTGGTTGCAATCCAGGGTATTAAGAAGCTTTTGGAAAAACCAGAGGCTGAAAAAGCAGCAAAACGGGCATAATAAGAATAACCCCGTCACAAAACAAGTCCCCTACGCAGTATATTTTACAGACTGCGCAGGGGACTTTTTTTATACGGCTTTCGCCTGTTCAAAATGTCTACGCATCGTGTAGACACTTTGAATTTTTACTTATTGCCTGTTATTAATTTTTTTGTTGAAATACAGAAAGAAAATCATATTAAGCAAAATTCCAACCAGTGTGGAGGCAGGTGCCGCTAGGCCGATTTTTGTCAGGCTGGCATCAGGCTGAATGCTCATATAATATGACATTGGAAGACGTACCAGAAGCGTCTGAAACAATCCCTGGAACATAACCCACAAGGTCTGATTATTTCCGTTAAAATAACCAACCATACTGAACATAATTGCTGTTAAAATTATTTCAGGAGCGAAGCCCTTCAGATAATCAAAGCCTTTCTGGATAACTGCTGCATCAGTTGAGAACAGGCTGGCAAGTATATCACCCTTCAATAGAATCAGAACAAAAACCAGACATCCGAATAGCAGTCCGACTCCGATTCCGGTGAACATAGACTGCTTTGCACGCTTTGATTTTCCTGCGCCTACGTTCTGGGAAACGAAGGAGGCCATGGACTGCATCAGTGCGCTTGGAATCAGCATGGCAAAGTTTACAATTTTGCAGGCAACCCCATATCCGGAGGAGGCTTCCAGCCCTAATCTGTTTACAAATGCACAAAGTGCCAGGAAGGACATCTGGGTAAGAAATTCCTGGAGAGCCAGAGGCAGTCCGATTCCCAGAAAACGTTTACATTGGGAATTAAAACATAAGTCGGATTTTTTGATGGAAAAGGGAAGCTCCTTTTTCAGCAGGATGACGATCGCACATACTACACTGACCGCCTGTGCGAAAACGGTTGCGAGAGCTGCACCGGTGGCATCCAGATGAAGTCCTGCAACCAGAAATAAATCTCCGAAAATATTTACGATACAGGCTACCAGAACAAATAAAAGCGGCGATTTACTATCACCAAGCCCGCGGAAAATAGCAGAAAGCAGGTTATAGGCAACAATGAAGAAAATACCGCTTCCACAGATTCTTACATAGCTTGTGGTAAGTGAAACAGCCTCCTCAGGAGCCTGCATAAGTACGGAAATAGGGTGGGCGAAAGCAATCATTACAATAAAAAGTATGGCAGAAATGACAGCAAAAACAACTGCAGCACCGCCAATAACAGAGCCAATCTGTTCAGGCTTTTTTTCGCCAAGATAGCGGGCTATGAGGACTGTGATTCCCATAGCAAACTGTGTTACCACAAAGGTAACAAGGTTCAGTACCTGGCTTCCGGTAGAAACAGCAGACAGTCCGGATGTAGAGCCGAAGCGTCCAACTACCAGAAGGTCTACTGCACCATATGCTGCCTGCAGTACAAGGGCTCCCAGAATCGGCAGCATAAAAAGGGCAAGCTTTTTCAGAATGCTGCCCTGGGTGAAATCATTTTTTTCATTTGTCAAGGTCAATTCTCCTTTCACACATAATTTTGTAAAATTTCTCCATGGTCCGGATGGTACACAGAATGTCCTCATCTGGAATACTGTCTACATAACCGGACAGGATAGTAAAGTACTGCTTATTGTACTTTTCGGAAAGGGCTTTTCCGGCTTCTGTGACAGTAAGATAAGTAACCCGGCCGTCCTCTGCAGATGCAAACTTTTTCACATAGCCTTTGGTTTCCATGTCCTTCACTGTACGGGTTACACCGGGACGCGGGAGAGAAAGAGCATCACTTACATCTGATACCTTCACTTGAATTCCCTGCTTTTCCAGCTTTTCAATGATATCCAGATATTGAATATAAGAAGATGCAACTCCATCTGGCAGAGGCGGCAGCATATCCCGGATCCGCTTGCCCTGATAACAGGCATCCATCATACGTTTGATAAGTTCAATGTCCATGTGTATTTCTCCTCACAAAAAATAATTACCACCGTTAATTATCAGTGGTAATTATAATAAGAGCAAAAACTTTTGTCAAGAAAAATGTGTAATTACATGTTTTGCATTGATTTTTTTGTATTAAACCGAGTGGATAAATTCCTCCACATAAAAAAGTGCAGCCCCGATTGCCGGCGTAGACTGCCCATGAGTTTCCACAAGAAGCTGTTCTTCTTCCAGCTCAAAAGGAGTCATGGAATTAATCTGTTTCAGCAGATAACACCAATGGAAATTCTGAAATCCGAAACAATCTAAATGGCATTGGCCTTTCGTTCTCCGCGCACTTGAAACAGGGGAATTCTTATCTGCGTTCAAATTGTCCAAATGGGTACAATATAATTTTCCCTGTCGATTACGCCTACGCTAGGCTTCATACAAATAATTGCACCTTTTCCTCGGGGAACAGAAGCCTTGTCCAGAAGTGCGAATACTTTAGTGAGTTCGGAACCTGGATTAGAGGTTTTTTTGATTTCCAAAGGATTCAATATCCCATCATGTTCCAGAACAATGTCAATTTCTCTGGCATCTTTATCACGGTAGTAATACATATATGGTTCTTGTCCACAGTTCAAATAGGTTTTTGCAATTTCAGACACAACATAGTTCTCCAAAATAGCACCGTTCATTGCTCCATATTCTAATACCTCAGCATTACTCCAACGAGTCAGATGGCTTACAAGACCAGTGTCATAAAAATAGAGTTTGGGTGTTTTTACCAGTCTTTTCAAAAGATTATTTGAATACGGGTGCAGATAAAATATAATTCCTAAAGTTTCCAGAATCTGTAGCCAGTCTTTTGCCTGCTTCTGATTAATATCCGCATCAACTGCGATTTCTGCAACATTTAGCATTTGAGAACATCTGGCGGCAACTGCTGTCATAAAGCGGAGAAATTTCAGTGAGTCAATGGAAGCTGAAAGTTCTTTAACGTCACGTTCAATGTAAGTGGACAGGTAGCTGCTATAAAAAATCTGGCTGTTTGTGTTCTTACCACTTGCAATAGCAGGCATGGAACCTCTATAAATTCTTTCAAATATTTCTCGTGTATCTGCTGGCGTACGTTGTTTTTCTCTGGAAACCAGCGAATTCAGTTCTATCTCAAATGGACTCATTTGCGCACCGCATATCTCAGCTTGTGATAAAGATGTCATTGGTAATACAGCCACTCGTCCTGCAAGAGATTCCTGTACGCCTTTCATTAATTTAAAAATCTGAGAGCCAGTAAGCCAAAATGCTCCAGGCTCCTGGTGTGAATCGGCATATATTTTTATATAAGTGAACAATTCAGGCGCATATTGAACTTCATCGATGAGGATTGGTGGTTTATGCAGCTGTAAAAAAAGTTCAGGATCATTTTTTGCAAGGTCACGCTCATTCAGGTCATCCAGTGAAACATAACTGCGAGGACTGTCATTCATTAATTTCTGTAGCATTGTAGTCTTTCCTACCTGCCTGGGACCAGTTACTAAAACTACAGGATATTCTTTGGTAACACTTTCAACAACGCTTTCCAAGCTTCTTGAGATATAACTCATAAGAACTCCTCCTTCGGCTCATATGTACTATGAATATATTTTAGCCGAAAATAAAAAGCATTTCAAGAGAAAAACGGCTGATTTTACATTATATGCAAGATTAGCCGGATTATTCTTTCGAAAATAGAAGTGGAAATGTTAATCATATTAGGTGTTGACGAAAAGTATAGCTGAATATATTATGAAAATAGTGAAAAAATATGTGATTTTACAGATGATATAAAGGGAATAAATAAAAATGAATGATAAAAATGAATTATATTATGCCAAGTCAAAGCGTGAAGATGGAACACAGGAATTATTGTGCAAGCATTTGAAAAAAGTTAGTGAAATGGCAGGGAAATTTGGCGCGCAGATTGATAATAAAAGAGCGGCAGAATTATGCGGGAAATTGCATGATTTTGGAAAATATAGCGAAAGTTTTAAAGGTGTGTTGGAGGGAAAATGTACTCATATTGACCATGCGCTTTGTGGGGCTGCATTTTTGTTCTGTCTGCTTGTAGAAAAGATGGTTCCGTCTGGTTATCAGGCAGTTATAGAAGCAATAAACGGACATCACGATGGTCTTATTGGTTATGACTATTTGGAAACATATTTAAAACATAGCCTCTTGGAGGATAAGCCTGTAGTGTGTAACTGTGGAAAGAATGCGGCACTAGCAGGACAGAAACAATATAAACAAGCGTCAAGAGCATTTTTTAATGATTTTCCAGAATTTTTATCAGAAGATCTGAAAATAGAAAAAATGAAGAAAAGGGAAGAAATTAATGAATCTATATATTCAATGTTACATACCCGTATGTTATTTTCTTGTTTGGTAGATGCTGATTATACCGTTTCATCAGAAAAAGAACTGCAAAAATCCTTAAATTTCGAAGCCGCTCAATATTTAAATCGTTTATATGAGTATAGAAAAGAACTGAAGAAGGACGGAAGGGGAGCAGAGAAGGTAAACAAAATTCGTGATTTATTATTTGAGCGTTGTGGTGAGGCTGGTGAATTAAAAGAAGGTTTATTCACACTTACAGCACCTACGGGAACTGGAAAAACATTGGCGTTGTTGCATTTTGCGTTAAGACATGCTGTAAAATATGAGAAAAAACGGATTATACTTGTACTGCCCTTTCTTGCATTGACAGAACAGAGCTATGAGGTTTATTCAAAGATTATTCCGGAAATTTTACAGGACCATAGTCAAAGTGAACTTGATGACAGACAGCGTGAATTTGCGGAACGCTGGGAATCCCCTTTTATAATAACTACTTCAGTTAAATTTTTTCAGACACTGTTTGCACAAAAACCAACAGATTGTCGTAAACTACATAATATTGCGAATAGTATTATTTTGTTTGATGAGGCACAGAGTTTACCATCAAATTTGTTGTCAGCAACTTTAAATGCTGTAAATACATTATGTGCCAGATATCATTGTACTATGATTTTTTCTACTGCTACGCAGCCGGAATTTAAATATATACAGGGAGTATCCTGGATGCCAACTGAAATTGTGCCAGAATATCCAATAATGTATGAAAAGCTAAAAAGGACACAAGTAGAATGGATGGTTGAACGACAGATTTCACTGCGAAACATAGCACAAGAAATGCAAAAAGAAGAGAATGTTTGCGTGATTGTAAATCTTCGCAGGCATGCTGCTGAATTATTCAAATTCCTAAAAAGCGACAATTGTGCTCCGGAGGAGCTGTTCTTCTTAACGACAGATCTATGTCCAAAGCATCGAAGCGAAATTATAAGAAAGGTAAAAGAAAGGCAAAGTAAGGGGCTGCCATGTAAAGTGGTTTCCACACAATGTATTGAAGCTGGTGTGGATTTAGATTTTGATGTTTTATATAGAGCCCTGGCTCCTTTAGAGGCTATTATTCAGGCGGCAGGAAGATGTAACAGGAGTGGAAATCAGAAAGTTGGAAGAGTAATAGTTTTTGAACCCAAAGTGGAAGGAAGTTTGTATCCGCCAGATAGATGGTATCAGAATGCAGCAATTGTTGTAAAAGAGATTCTATCAAGAGAAAGCATAGATATTAATGAAAAACTGGGCTTTCGTGCATTTGAAAAAGGTGGAATCTTATTAATGATCCCAAATGTATATCAAACTATTATGAAATACTTTTTAGTGAGTATGCAAAAGATAAAGTGGCTTTAACAAAAGCAATCGAAGAGCGAAATTATGAGAAAATTGCTAAAGAGTATAAATTAATTGAGAATCAGGGCAAAAAAGTTATTGTTCCTTTTAATAAAAGCATGTCGTTATATAGAAATGTAAGAGAAGAGATGCTTAATGGTAATTTAACGCCTGGACTGGTAAAATGTGCAGCGAAAATTACTGTCAATACATTTGAAAAAGATATAGAGAAGTATTGTGAGCAAATTTATTATTTTGACAGAAGGAGGAAGCAAAAAGTAGAGTCAGAATATTATGTTTTGCGTATGCAGTATGAGTATATGTATCGGGAAGATATGGGACTGCAATTTGAAGTGGGAGAAGATAATAATTGTGAGAAAAATTGTCTGATTTTTTGTTGACGAATTATGTGGGGAATGATACAATTAACACGACACCAATAACGAAAACCATATTGAAATATGAAAATGATATGTAAAAGTTTATATTGCGTATGTGGATAAAAATTGGTGAGAATAGAAATGTGTTTATTGTTAATGTGCGTGTATGGGGCTGATTTATCAGCCCCATATTGCCAAATAAAAGGAGAAGGAAGTGATTTGAATGGCGATATCAATTGAAGTTTGGGGGGACTTTGCATGCTTCACACCGCCTTATGCAAAAGTGGAACGTTTGACATATCCCTTTCCAACCCCATCGGCATGTAGAGGAATATTATCTGCTATCTATAGCAAGCCAGCGGAATTTTATTGGCAGATTGATCGGATTGAAATATTAAATCCGATTCAATATATTAGTTTTAAGCGGAATGAAGTGAAAACAAGAGTTAATAATAAAGTAATATATACAGACGAAGAAAGGACACAAAGACAGACTGTAGCGTTAAAGGACGTAAGATATCGGATAACGGCATCTATTTGTCCAAGACCTGATTTCAAAGGCAGAGAGCAGCAACTATATGATCAGGCTTACAGAAGAATAAGAAACGGAAAATGTTATTACCAGCCATCCCTTGGGGTAAGAGAGTTCACAGCTTATTTTGAGGAAAGTGATGGAAGTAAAGAGGCAATTGACATCAATATGGATGGGGGATTAATGGTTTATGATATTTTTGATCTTCATGATTGCGAGATAAGAAAAAAAGTTAAGACACAATTGTCGCTGTATCACGCTGTTGTAGAACATGGCATTATAAATGTTCCGACATATGACAGCCCTGAAGTGTTGAAAGGGGGAAGAAAATGCTGAAGGCATTATATGATTATGCAATGAAAAATAATCTGGTTTTGCCTCCTGGTTATAGCAACAAAACAATAAAAGCGTATGTTTCGTTAAGCAAAAAAGGTGAATTTCTCGGAATTATATTAGGGGATGATACACCTGTTTTATGTCCGGATATTGGAAGTCTTGCAAATGGAAAAGAGAAATGTAACCCAATTGTAGAAAAGAGGTCAGTGATTTTTAAAGATCTTTTAGATCAGGAAGATAAGACAAAAGTAAAAAGAAATTTTTATTACCAGGTTTTGAAGGACGGAAGTGATAGGATTTCGGAATTTGAAGTATGTGTGAAAATGGCAGAGGATGAAAAAACGCTTTTATTAGTTGCGGAAGCCTTAAATGAAAACAAAATAAAAGGATCAGATCGGATTTCTTTTATAGTTGATGGGAAAAAAATCGTACAGGCAAAGTGCTTAAAGGAGTGGTGGGATACATATCGAAAGAAGTTTTTCGATATAGAGAAAAAAGAAAGGTCTTTATGCTTGATTACTGGAGAAGAGACAGTTCCAATGGAAACAGTTCCTCCGGTTAATGGGCTTGCTGTAGTTGGAGGACATGCTCGTGGTGATGCTTTGATCTGTTTTGATAAAAGTGCATTTTGTTCTTATGATCAGAAGAAGAGTGTGAATGCACCAGTATCAGAAAATGCTTTTTTTGCTGTTAAAGCAGCTCTGGATCACTTATTAGAACATGCTCCGGTATTGGCAAATATGAAGTTTGTTCATTGGTATGAGCAGAATATCGAAGACAACAGTGATCCTATTCTGAGGGCTAATTTTCTGGGAATAACTATGGCAGAAAATGTTGATGTGGAAGAGGACATATCAGAGGATGATAGAACTAGAGAGGCTAGAATTGCAGAGATTCAAGCATCAAAATTAGTTAAAAGCGTTACAACAGGTGAAAAAATCCCATCTCTTTCGAATCAATATACTATATGTTTGTTATCTGGCGTTAATGGACGCGTTATGATTCGGCAGTATGAACGTGGTTCATATGAAGAATTACAAAAAAATGTTGCTCTTTGGAATGAGCAGTTGGAATTGAAAGACTTGAATGGAATACAAAATGAAAAAAGTAAAAAATTAAATGCAAGATTATTATGTTTGCTGAAAAAACAAAATTCCGATAGCAAGATATGGGAAAGAGTAGGTAAAGAATTACCAGAAATCACGCAGGCAATTATTGGTGCAATTATAAACGGAACACCATTGCCAGATGTGGTTGCAGTTCGCTCTTTAGCATATATTCGTTCACAGATGTTGGAAAAAGAGGAAAATTCAACTAGCATACAAATTCCAGATGCAACTGCTTGCCAGTGGCTGAAAGTTTGGCTTATGAGAAGAAAGGGGGCTGAAATTATGTCAGAATACGATTCCACACATAAAAGTGCAGCATACCATTGCGGTGCTGCTATGGCGGTTCACGCTGCAATACAGAATGTTGCAATGAAAAATGTAAATGCTACAATTGTACAGCGTTATTATTCAAGTGCAAGTCAGATGCCAGCATTGGTGTTAGGACAGATATCCAGATTATCAGCGTATCATCTTGAAAAAATAGAAAATGAATGGCTGAGAAAACAATATGAAGATACTTTGAATGATGTTTATTGTGCAATAGGAAAAGCAATTCCAGCAACACTGACGTTGGAAGAACAAGCGTATTTTGCGTTGGGATACAGACAGATGTGTACGAAATTGCAGAAAGATAAAAATGAAAGAATTGCAAAGAAGAAAAATAATGTAGAAGATTAATACATATAAGGGGGATTTTACTATGGCAATTAAAAATCGATATGAGTTTATTTATTATGTAGCATGCACCAATGCAAATCCTAATGGTGATCCTGATATGGGAAATACTCCGAGAGTAGATCCGCAAACTATGCAGGGATATATTTCTGATGTATCTACTAAAAGATTGATTAGAAATTATGTAACTATGTCAAAAGCGGGAGAACCAGGAATGGAGATTATCGTGCAGAAATCAACAAACATAAATAGGCATATTGCCAGAGCAAAAAGAGAGGCTGGGGTTGAAGATTGTGCGAAAGCGAAAGAGGCAATTTATGCAGGACGGCAGAAAGCCTGTGAATTGTTTTATGATGTACGTACGTTTGGTGCGGTAATGAGTACCGGACCGAATGCAGGGCAAGTAAGAGGTCCAGTTCAGATTACATTTGGAAAAAGTCTGGATCCGGTTTTACCACTTGATATTTCCATAACTCGTATGGCAGTAACAGATGGAGAAAAGGATTTGAAATTGGAAGATTATCAGCAGATGGAAAATGAGAAATCAGAAGATAAACTTCGGACAATGGGACGAAAACAGCTTATTCCTTTTGGATTATATGAGATAAGGGGATTTATCAGTGCTAATCTAGCAGCAGAAACAGGATTTGATGAAGAAGATTTAAATCTTTTATTTGAAGCGATTATGAATATGTATGAGCACAATCGTTCCGCAAGTAAAGGAGAGATGGAAGTGGTTTCTCCACTGATTATTTTTAAACATGTGGGGACTGATTCTGATCTGGAGCAGAGAGTTCGTCAGGCAAAACTAGGATGCGCACCGGCACATAAATTGTTTGATCTGGTAGAAGTTAAGAAGAAAGAACATGTAGTTTATCCCAGAAGCTATCATGATTATACTGCAGCTGTTCATTTGAATTGTGTTCCAAAAGGAGTTGAAATAGGCTTTAAAGAAGATGCATTCAATGATATAGTATGGAATCATCTTCCTGAAAATGAGGAATGGTTTACAAATGAATGATAAAGAGTATCTTCCTTTAAGTTGGCTTTCTCAGATATGTTATTGCCCAAGACGAGCTGCTATTCTTTTAAATGAACGTGTCTGGGTTGAAAATGTGGAAACTGCGAAAGGGCGTGCTGAACATGAAAGAGTTCATACACAAAGGATTGAGAAAAGAGGAGAATTTCTTAAACTTTATGAATATGAAGTGGTTTCCGAAGAATTGGGATTGAACGGGAAATGCGACTGTATTGAAGCGACAAGAGCTGATAACGGTTGTATAATTCCGGCTGTTGACTTTAAGGTAACTTTATTTCCAATAGAGTATAAGCATGGAAAGGTCCGGGAAGATGAATTAGAGTATAAAATTCAGTTATGTGCAGAGGCAATGTGTCTGGAAGAAATGTATCAGACAAATATTCCAGAAGGAGAAATATTTTTTATATCCTCTCATAAATGTTTGCGCGTTGAGCTTACAGAAGAATTGAGAATAATGGTGCGTAATGCTGCGTCAGAGTTAAGACGAATTCGTGAAGCATTTATCATTCCAGAGGCAAAGTATGGCTCGAAATGTAAAAAATGTTCTATGTTGGAGTATTGTATGCCTAAAGTGAAAAAATCTGCTTCTGAATATTGTGAAAAATTGAAATTGGAAGCGGAGGAGGGCGAATGCATATGAAGAGGCTTTTAAATACAATTTATATTCTTACACCTGGCAGCTATATACACGTGCGTAATCAAAACATAGTTGTGGAAATGGATGGTGAGGAAAAGATTTCAGTGCCAGCGCACACTATTGAAGCGATTATATGTTTTGGGCAAAATACAGTTTCGACACCGTTGATTGGATTTTGTGGAGAAATGGGAATTTCAATTGCATTTTTGTCCGAGAATGGAAAATTTCTTGGAAGAGTATGCGGTCCTGTAAGTGGAAATGTTTTATTACGAAAAAGACAGTATGAAAGTTTAAACGATGATGAATTTTCTGTTAAAATAGTAAGAAATATAATTTATGGGAAAATTCGTAATGCAAAAGCTGTTCTTTTAAGAAGTGCAAGAAATAAAGACGAAGAAGAAAAGAAGAGAGCTTTGATAGAAGCTGCTAATAAACTTAGTGTAAACGCAAGAAAATTGCAAGCTATCAATGATATAGATGCCATTCGAGGGCTGGAAGGGGCTGCTGCGACAATCTATTTTGCGCAGTTTGATAATATGCTGGATTCAAAAGAATTTGTTTTTGAAGTTAGAAGCAGAAGACCTCCTAGGAATGAAGTAAATGCAGCATTATCATTTGTTTATATGTTGTTGACTCGCGAGACACAATCGGCATTGGAAACAGTAGGACTTGATCCTGCCGCAGGGTATTTACATGTGTTACGACCTGGGCGTCCATCTTTTGCGCTAGATCTTGTAGAAGAGCTGCGAGCACCGTTGTGCGACAGATTCGTTTTGTCACTTTTTCATAAAGGACAATTACAAGCTAAGGATTTTGAAACTGATTCGGAAGCGGTATATTTAAACGATAAAGGAAGAAGAAAAGTTCTAAATGCTTGGCAAAAAAGAAAAAAGGAAACTATTAGACATCCTTTCCTGGATGAAAATATTGAAATTGGAATGATTCCATATGCTCAAGCAATGTTATTTGCCAGAGTTCTGCGTGGCGATTTGGATGAATATCCACCGTATTCCTGGAGGTGAAAAATGCTTGTTGTAATAACGTATGATGTAAATACAATGACTGTTGCAGGTGAAAAAAGACTTCGAAGAGTAGCAAAATTGTGCGAGCGGTATGGTGTGAGAGTGCAAAATTCTGTTTTTGAGGTTTTGGTAGATGCAACTCAGCTTACAGCTTTGAAACATGAGTTAAGCAAAGAAATAAATGAAGATGTGGATTCGATTCGATTTTATAGACTAGGGAATTCATATCAGAACAAAATCGATTCTATGGGAAAAAAACTGAAAGTTGAAGCTGGGGAGCCGTTGCTATTCTAAGAACTTGCGCGTATATATCCCATACATAAAACTTCGGGAGACTGGCGCAATATAAAATTATATAAATGTAAAGAACTTTGCTGTTTAATTAGAGAATAATTGAATGAATATAACAAAGTAAACTAATTAAACAAAAATTAAGCTGAAATACAGCTATATATTGTCTGTTTTTGCTGTAGCCTCTCGCAGAGAGGCGTGAATTGAAATATTATGCCAGATTTTAGCATATCGGTCGGCAAGAGTAGCCTCTCGCAGAGAGGCGTGAATTGAAATAAGAACTGCAACAGTGCCAGAAATAAATCTATGTAGCCTCTCGCAGAGAGGCGTGAATTGAAATATCCATCTATAGAATGGTATGAACAACGCCACCAGGGTAGCCTCTCGCAGAGAGGCGTGAATTGAAATCTAAATCAGATTATCAGTAGCAACATGACAATCTGTAGCCTCTCGCAGAGAGGCGTGAATTGAAATATGACAAAAGATGAAATCAAGCAATCAGTGAAAAGTAGCCTCTCGCAGAGAGGCGTGAATTGAAATCAAGGACGCAGAGTGCCGGGAAGAGCGCGATCTTGGTAGCCTCTCGCAGAGAGGCGTGAATTGAAATAGCGAAGAGCGGAAACCAACACAGGTTTGGAACGTAGCCTCTCGCAGAGAGGCGTGAATTGAAATAATAAACACGACCAGGAGGATATATATGCAGAAAGTAGCCTCTCGCAGAGAGGCGTGAATTGAAATGTGTAGAAAACAAATTCAAGCAGATGCACAGAAATGTAGCCTCTCGCAGAGAGGCGTGAATTGAAATAGAGCTTGAGACCCGAAGA
>ENA-OPCP01001571-OPCP01001571.1-human-gut-metagenome-genome-assembly--contig:-NODE-1571-length-13899-cov-2.087836_pt1 | contig 13899 bp, 13 predicted proteins | sample MGYA00241563_ERZ501477 | MGnify/ENA primary metagenome ERZ501477 (study PRJEB25962, sample SAMEA2042572) | human gut metagenome | biome: human gut; feature: human-associated habitat; material: faeces... | reverse complement strand
TTTGTCTTCCCATGCCCACCCGGACCATTTCAACCCGGAAATACTCTCCTGGAAATCGGAAAGACCGGACATTCGGTATATCCTGTCCGAAGATATCCGCGACAGCCAAAAGGCGTGTTTTCACGATGCCATTTTCCTAAAAAAAGGAGAAGAATGGAACGATGATCTATTAAAAATCAAAGCCTTCGGTTCTACCGACATCGGCATTTCTTTTCTGCTCGATGTCGCAGATAAGCGCATTTTTCATGCCGGCGACCTGAACAACTGGCATTGGGAGGAGGAATCCACCCCAGAAGAAATCAGAGAAGCCGCAAACTTTTATCATCAGGAACTGGAAACTCTGGCCCGGGAAACCGACTATGTCGATCTAGCCCTTTTTCCTGTCGATCCGCGTTTAGGCAAGGATTACACCCGGGGAGGCCGGGAATTTGTCGACCGGATCCGTACCCTGCAATTCGCTCCTATGCACTTTTGGGAAAAATACGAAAAAGCGAATGCTTTCCGGGAGTATGTCGAAAAGCGTGGCGGAAGATTTCTGGCGATCGGAAAACCAGGAGAAGAAAAAACGATAAACTAATTTAATTTTACACAATGGAAATAAAAGGAAGATTCGATCATTTCAATTTCAATGTACTGGATTTAGAAAAAAGTATCCGGTTTTATGAAAAAGCTTTGGGATTGAAAGAAGTACGGAGGAAAACCGCCTCCGACGGTTCTTTTATCCTCGTCTATATGGGAGACGGGGAAACGTCTTTCACCCTCGAATTGACCTGGCTGCGCGATCGGAAAGAACCTTACGATCTGGGAGAAGGAGAGTATCACCTTTGCCTGCGCGTCCCGGGAGATTATGATAAAGTGAGAGCATTCCACAAAGAAATGGGATGTGTATGCTACGAAAATACCGACATGGGCCTCTATTTTATCTGCGATCCCGATGGATATTGGATCGAAATATTACCTCTATAGGTACATCGAAACAGAACATACTTCACCCGGATTTCCGAAAATTCGATGAAATCCGGATACTAATTATGCGTAGGCTCCCGACGATTACAACGTCATTTTCCACTTTTTCGTGTTTAAATTCAGAAGGAGAAATATACTTGTTGTTAAATTTCAGCGTGTGACGTCAAAAAAATTGCCGGATATTTGTTATTCGAAAATATTTCCTTTAGTTTTGTTTTTGTTATGAAGATCGAAAGGCAACATATTATTCTGAATTGCCGGACTGTTTGTCAGCCGGAGGATCGGATTTTATCTGTTTCGTTCTCTGCTGTTTCTATTATTACTACCACTACAACAACAACTATTACCCCTATGGGGGTTTAAGTTGTCATATTACCAATTTGTATATTCGTATATTATTCCGGCCGAGGCTGCCGGAGGTTGGCTTTTCAGGATTCTAATCTAAAGTTTATCGTTTAAAAATTTCAAAAGGTATGTTAGTCATGAAATTCAAGGGTGCTGTCCTTCAGAATCAGGAAACCCTGGCAGAAATTAAAAATAGAATAAAAGAGCAGAATTGTTGTAGTATTGTAGTGGTATCGGCTTTAAAGGGCGTGATGCCCCGTTTGCGGCAGTTGTATGGGCTGAGCTTGCGGAGAGGGACAGGATTTGAAAATGAGTTCAATGAATTAAAACAGGTTCATGAACAATTGGCTTATGAACTTTTAGCCGGCCGGAAGCTCGATGAATATAAAGTTGAATTGCAGAAAGAATTGGATGATTTGTACGGTATTCTGCATCATGTCGGAGTATTGCGTGAATCTTCTCATTGTATGAAGGATTATATCCTGGCTAAAGGAGATATTCTAGCTTCTCTGTTGTTCAGCAAATTGTTCGATCAGGCGGAATGGCACGATTCACGTAATTTTATGCTGACGGATGGGAATTTCGGTGCTCCGGAAGTATTGTGGGAAGAGAGTTGCCGGGCTGCCCGGCAAGAATTCAGGGGGCTTCGGGGAATGGCCGTTGTTCCGGGGTATTGCGGGAAGACCGAAGCAGGTTACACCATCTCTATGGGAAGAGTAGGGCTGTCACTTACAGCTGCAGTCCTGGAGGCTGCTTTTCAACAAGTGAAAGTGGCCTGATGCCCTATAGACGGCAGAAAAGCATTTTAAAACAATTTGTCCGGAACTCCATGAATTGAAGAAAATCCTTCTAACTTTGTGATATTTAACAGAACACAAAATCGGTTGTATGAAAAGTTATTCGTGGATTCTAATTCTGGTGTTGTTCCTGAGCGGATTCTCTTCCTGTCATTCAGACGCGGAAAGATATAAAGATATTTTGCGGGAAGGTTCCTGGTATGTTTACGATATCGATTATTCTTATAAGCTGTATGATGATTTCGAGACGCCGGAATTATTCGATTTTTTCCATTATTTGCTGGATGAGAGAAACCTGTTGTTTTTGCCGGGAGATGAGCTGATGTTTTCCAAAAGGAGGATCGATGTCAATTGTCCGGACGGCAAGCGGTTCGGTTACGATTATTACTATAGCGGTGATTATATCCGGATCGGCCGGGACGGTGATTATATGGATTTATTTCCTCAGGGGGATATGAATGATCTGACATTGACTCTCAATCGGATAGGGTTAGAGAATTTGTTGTCGTACTGGGCGCCAGTAGATGAATATTATGCTTATTTGCTGGAGGCTGCTTACCGTAATCTGCATGATTTTCACATCACTTATCGTTTGCAGCGTCCTATCCCGGAGATGGCTCAGGTGATGCCGGGAATATATATCGGACCAATGTACGACGGGAATCAGCAACTGATGAATGAAGCCGCTACGGTCAATCTGTTTTGGGAGAAAGGACAGATGAATATGACCCTGGACGATAAAGTGATCCTGGAAGACGAGAATGGTCCGGGACCTCAGTTTTATGTCGATATAGCCGGGCTACAGGTCGATAAAGGACGTACGCCGGGAAGTTATGTGTTTACCGGAGAGCAATCGTTTACCGATCGCCAATACGGACCGGTGGAAGTCCGGATCAGGGAAGGGCGTTATAATGCTGCGGGGACAGTGGCCGTGTGGCTGGAGATTGTCTGGAATGAAAATGTATATGAACTGGATTTCCAGAAAGGAGTAAGACAATGGGATTTCCAGAGCTTGAAAGTCAAATCATCGGAAAAAACGATTATTCTGAAAAAATAATGGTTTCGGCTTTAATATGAAAAGGAATTGTTTTTTGTCTTTTGGGTTTACTGATCGGGTTGAAAAGTTCCGGGTAGTTGGTCAGGCGTAAGGATTATGATCTGGCGGTGGCCCTGCAGGCCGGTAGCGGAACATCGGTTAAAGGAGTAAAGAATAAATGACGAACTCCAGGAAACCTTTTTCCGTAGAAAGATAAAAAAAGTTCGTTTTATGAAAGAGTTGTTATTGAAATTAGTAGCTTCTGACCGGAAACATCTGGACGGAGCTTTACTTTTCCTGCGATTGTTTATAGGAGGAATGATGTTGAGTCATGGGTGGACGAAATTGGCGACCTTTTCGGTTTTAAGCGCTACTTTTCCCGATCCTTTAGGCGTAGGTAGTACCTTATCGCTTCTATTGATTCTATTTGCAGAGGTAGGATGTTCGTGTTTGCTGATCTTCGGGTTAATGACCCGGTTGGCAACGCTCCCCTTGATGTTCGGAATGCTGATGGCTTTTTTCGTTATTCATGGTGCCGATCCTTTTGCAGTGAGAGAGTTGCCTTTACTTTATCTGGGCGTGTATGTATTTTTGCTGTGGGGCGGAGCCGGCAGCTATTCCCTGGACGAATGGATCCGGCGAAGGATTATTCGCCGGGAGATTGCTCGATAAGTGCCGGAACATCGGTAGTCCCGAGTTCTTCGTCTTCGACGATAAGCGTACGGGCAAAAAGCCAGTAAAGCAATAATACACAGATGACAATGACTCCGATAGTCAGCCAGATGTTATTTTTTCTTTTTTTCATGTCTTTGATTTTTTTATTTGAACGATGAAAGCTTATACTTGGTTGCTGGAAAATGACAAATCTTCATGAAAAAAAGGCAGGATTTGTGTCAAAGGCCGATGTAAACATTTTTTTTTGTTTCTGGCATAAGATTTGCCTAAGCGGAGAATGAGCAGTTCAGCTATTTTTAATAACCGTTGACTACTCCTATTTATGATCAATTTATTTAACCATTTAAAATGAGAATAGAGCCATGGGAGCAGCTGGAAACAAAAAACCGAAAGGCATGAAGAAAAAACATGAAGCCAGTTATATGGCAGAGGAAACAAATCAGGAAATCATGCCTAAAAAAGGGAAGAAAAAATAGAGAGAGGATTGAAAGAATTCGTTAACCGGATTTAAAAAGTTACCGGCAGTTCAAAAAAGATTTTTGAACTGCCGGTGTATTTTGTTATCGGAGTTGAAGGTTAGTACTGTCGAAAGTGACCTGTTCATCTTCTCCTTGTTGCCAATCGTTCGCTTGTCCGCCGGGAGTGATGAAATCTTCTTTGGTACCGATTTCAATATCCTCTTCATTTCCTGTCGTCCAGTCTTCGGGAGTCAGGTCGGGATCGATATCGGTTTCCTGCTTTGTGATATCGTCCGGCGTGACGTTTTCTTTCTTGCCTTCTTCGTTCTTCACCTCCACTTCACTGACAGAAATATTGATTTTTCCGGTTTCTGCAGGATCCGATTCGACGGATAGGTTGAGTGACACCTCGGTGTTGGGCTGGGTCGTAGCAGGCACTTCCAGCAATTGGGCAGCCAATACCTGTCCGGTTTCGTCCCGGGCAATAATATTGCATTGAATTTTCTTTTCAATTTCTCCTGTTGTATTCACGATGGTGACATTCAGGAAAATACTGTATTGCTTTCCGGTTTCGGCCGCTTTGGTGATGGCTCCGGCTTTCATCGTAACGAAGACAGTGCCTGGTTCGGTCCATTTATCGTCACCGAATCCGAACATCGTACCGACTCCGGGTACGAGGACCCCGGCATCGGAAATCTGACCGGAATAATCGGTTAGCTGCACTTTCGTGGCAGATAGAGTCCGTTTTACGCTTAAGCCGACCGTCAGGTCTTTGTCGTCGACCGTCAGAGTACTTTTAGCGAACATCACATCTCCCAAAGGAGTGTAATGGGTGGCTCCTTCTGCTTTTGTCAATTGTACAGACATGCCGGAAAGTGGCGTACCGATTGTTTCGGAGGAAATATTCCCGTCTTCCGGAACATTCCCGACCAGCACAACGGTATAATTTCCTTTTTCCAATTCGATGGCTTTGAGAGCATCTGCGGAAGATACCAATTTCTGGTCTTTGTCGTACAAATAGAGGCGCAAATGAGTTAATGCAGTTTTCAGGTCATTGTCCTGAACACCGTTTATATCACTTTTCAGCGCAAAGGACACTTTGGCTTTGGGTGCTCCGGGTTCAGGTCCGGGTTCCGGATCGTCTGCGTTACCGCCCGATCCGCCGCAACTCTGCAATCCGAATGCCAGTGATAAAATCAGAAATAAATAGAATATCTTTTTCACTTTGATTCAGTTTAATGTTAACATTTATTCATTTAACCGGCATAAGGAACCGTTATCAATTGTCCGTTCTCATCGTATACCGGATTTTCTGCCAGATAATTTTTCAATGTTTTAGCTGCTTCGATAATCTCTTCTGTCGTATTGAATTCAGTTCGACCCGTAATTTCGATAATCAAACGGTATTTTATGGCAGAGTATTCGCCCAGGTAACGTTCTCCGAGTTGATTCCACCAGACCGGTTTCAAAATTACTTGTTCGTAAGGTTGGTAAACATAGAAATCGCGGCGATGAGATCCGGCTATGAAGGAGAAATTGAAATAACGGCTGTTGTTGTATTCTTCAATTCCCTGATTTGCGTCAACGGTAAGGATAACAGTAGCATTCCCATTTCCCGTGGTTCGGGAGAAATGGATGTATTCACTATCGCCTTCGCTAATTTCAACAACCCAATCGGTATTACTCTCGACGGTCAGCCGGCAAGTATCCCCTGCAGCAGAGAATGTAGAGATATATTCGGGAGTGATTTTAAGAAGGATACCGTCCGGAACAAAATCGGAATCTGATTCGATATCGACCCGTAAACTGTTGTTGTTGTATTTTTCCAATAGTTTTTCGGGAAGTTTACCGTTTAAATCAGGATTCCCCCATAAATTCAGACTAGTCAGATTAATAAGTCCGTCCAGAGAAGCTGGAACAGTGGTGAGCCCGCAATTTTCCAGACTTAAATCGGTGATCGTGGTCATTGTACCGATCCAATCCGGGAACCCGTTTTTACTGAATACCGGCGAGGAAATACCCAGTGAAGTGAGGGATAAATTCCTGATCGGTTCGATTTGTACAGGTTGCAGATCGGTATTACAGATCCCCAACTTTGTGAGTGAACTCAGATTCAGAGACGACGGAAACTGAAGATTGTTGAATCCTATGAGCGTCAGCTCGTTCAATTGTGAACAGTTCCATAAACTGGCCGGGAAAGTATTGTTATTTATATTCATCTCGGCTTCGAGTTCCAGTACTCTGAGATTGCTCAATTTCGTGAAATCGGTTTCTATGGTGATGCCCTTTTTATTAAATCCAGCGAGACCGATATATTCCAGTTGGGTGAGATCGGCGATATGGGCCGGGAACACTGTCGTATTCGAATAGACAACCAGATAACGTAAATTTGCCGGAAATACCGGAAGTGTATTTTCAGCTATACAGCTGATGGATAATTGTTCCAGCGTAGTCATATCTTTCAGGAATACCGGAATTTCTGTCAGCGGATTATCATCGAAATTGAAAATCTTTAATGCTGTCAATTGTTTAAAAGATTCCGGCAGACTCCATGAAACACCCAGTTCTTCATCAGGAGTAGTTGTGTCGCTCATTGTCCCGGCAATCGCTTTGGTTGCGTAGTTACCTAAGTACTTGAGTTCGTCGTATCCGATTCCGACAACCCGTCCTTCCTCGTTCAGGGTAACCCCTTCCCATAAACTGATCTTTTGACCTGCCCGTTTCCATTGTAAAGCGTAATCATTGTCGGCAGGTAAAGCATCCCGTAAATCGAACATAGCCTGACGGTCGGTTTCCGATACTGTAGGTAGCGCCGGTAAATGAAGACAGGCTGTTCCGTTTTCATCGATTACCAGGGTTTGCGGGTTACACATTCTGATATCATAAAGTGTCGTACCCAGGCTGTCCAGACAAATGAATTCGTTTATGATGTATTCTCCACTACTTACATATGCTGCGTCAGAGAAATACTGTGTAATTAACAGGGTATCCTTATCCGATGATAATCCAGGTAAATAGAAAGGAATCCGATAACCGCTTTTTTTATTTTCAAGTAATAGACTGATATCCCGGATACTACCTATGTTTATCTCGTCGGTAAAAGTAAAATGGAGGCATACGGTATCCTGTAAAGGTGCTTCATCAGCAGTCACATCTTCTGAAACAGTCGCACCCCATGGAGTGGTTTCCATGTCGAAGGTGATGTTCCAAATTCCTCCGGTCAGGTTAGAAATGGCATGAATGGTATGGATTTTATTGGCTTCAACTTTATTCTTCAAAGGAATGTCAAATGTTTTAACGCCTTCGTTGCTTTCCAGTACAAATTCGAGTGAAGCGACAGCATCTGTGGTGGGGAAAGTGATGGCCTGACCGGTATATACACCGTCCTGCTTTTTAGCCATCGGGATATTCAGTTTGATGCTTTCTCCTTCGGCTTCTCCGCTGAAACGAATCTTTTTAGGTGATCCGGTTAAAGCGACCGATTTCACAGTCACATCGTTACCGATCCCTTTGAGTTCGATATCCATGCGTCCCACAAGGCGTTGCAGGGCGACATTACTCTTGTTGTCTTTCCCAACAGTGAGGGTATCGATACCTTTGAAAATACTTCCGGCACTTAAAACATTGCCTTCCGATTCCTCCAGAGAGAGGGTGATATCTTCTAATTTCTTATCTTCCTGAATACCGCCGATTAAATCCGATTTGATATTGGAAAGATAAGCGAAAGTATACTGTCCGATAGGAAGTTTGACCGGAGAGACACTTTTCAGATTTTCGTATTCGCTATGTCTGACGAAATTTCCTGTTTCGTCGTAGATAAGCACGTGAAAGGTTTCGACGATATTGCTTAATTCCTCTGCGCTGAGGTTGGCCTGAGCTCCGCTGAAATTCAGTTGTACTCCTCCGTCAGGGACTGTCGTGAGCGTATCTTCCTTTTGACAGGAACAAAAAAGAACACTCCAAAGCAGAACGATGCTATAGGTTATTTTTTTCATATCTTGATTCTTTTTGGGTTATAAAACGCTTACTTCTTCTTCGAGAGTCAACTGCCAATCTTCGGCTCCACTTTTCGTTATGGCTTTTTTCCGGAGCATGAAATTCAATTCGAGTTTTTTGTTGGCTTCGATTGCATGCTTACCGGTAAACTCAAACATTCTGATTTTGTTAATTCCATTTTCATCGAGGTAATCGATTTCAATCATTCCTTTTACCACTCCATAGGTTGGAAAAACATAGTACCAGGAATTGTCTGTCCGTATATATTCGTCATAGTATACAGGTTCATCTTCATAATCTCCCAGACAGATACATGCAGGGGAATTTGTAATATGGCAACTAGGATAACCTTGTATATTTAAAGAGTCAAAATTGGTGATATTGATTTTTACTCCACCAACTAACCTTTGAAGCTCAAATTTCTTTTCTCCAGAGACAGGATCTGCTTTCAATACTCCTCCAAACAGGTTTTCAGAGACATTGTCGTGTCTGTTGATTCTGATATAGTTCCGATGAAGCTCCATGTGAAGATCTTTTAATTCTTCAAGAGAACCCGAACAGGCTACCGTGATAAAGGTATGAGGTTCCGGTTCCAAATCCTGGAGGACAATCGGATCTCCCCAAGCCAACTCTTGTTGAAAATAGATCGGTTTGACCGGAGTCGAACTCTCGGGGAAATAGAATAAGAACAAGGAATCGATTCCCGATTGATAAATAGAATCTGTGCTATACAGGGATAAGGCAAAATTTTTTCCGGTAACGGCCGGTTGTTCTTCCTGTGTCTCTGTCGAACAAGAAAAGAGAGAACACAAGATGATAAAAAACAGTAATTTCTTCATGGTCTGTGATTTTGCAAGATTAAACGAACGATTATATTAGCGTAATAACTTGTCAAATCGTATTTATGCGCAAATTTTTGTATAAAATTGACGGCTAGATGTTTAGTTTGTATAAATTTTTCATACATTTGTCTCACATTTTGTATTTTATTTAACCCAAATAATCGTCTATTTTTTTTGTTACAACTATTATAGCGGTTAGATCTGATTTCTGTAACTGTCGTAACTAAAAAATTCCAGGATTTATTTTTTCTTTCTATTCCGATTCCGGGTTTTGTGCCGTCAGCACTACAAGTCAAAGGAAGGAGAAGGAAAGTTTTATTGAATGAAAGGACAGGCCCCTATCGGAGCAGGAATACCTGAGTTACCTAACCGGATTTTTATAAAACACTGATTTACAAGCAAAATCTTAATATGAGGGGTTCAGAAAATATCTGTTTTGTAGGAGTTCATATTTTTAAGGTCGCCGTTCGTTTCCCATGAAGTGCTAGCATCAGTCGAAGGTATTTGTGTTCGGTGACCATTGGAGCTCTGGCGAGTGGTATCTTACTTTTTTCTGAACGCCCTGGTGTCTGACGGAAATGTAACGTAAAGTTTTTTTGCGAAGTGAGGAGTTCCGCCGGTCAGTGAAAGAAAAAGCCAACTGACCGACAGAAGCGACCGGGTCACCGAACACGAACAAGTACAAAATGCCAGGTCTTTCCGGCAAAGCCAGAAAAAGATCAGCGTCCCTTCCGGGCTACGCTAATCCTTCGACGTTTTACCGATCCATTCACGGATACCGTTCTCGTCCATTCGGTTCAATAGCTTTCCCTCTTTCCAGTTCAGGTCGGGATAAGCCTTTTTCAATGCGCCGACACTGTTGGTAATGCCGCTTCCACCCGATGTAGCGAAAGGAATAAGAGTCTTACCTGCCAGGTGATGAGTTTCAATGAACGTATCGATAATACGTGGAGCAAGATTCCACCAGATCGGATAGCCGATAAAAATCACATCATAATCGGCAATATTCTTTTTCGCTTCCTGAATGGCCGGACGCGACTTCGGATCGTTCATCTCTACCGAACTACGCGACCTTTTGTCATTCCAGTCGAGATCGGCATTTGTATACGATTCGACAGGGGTTATCGCATAAAGTTCTCCACCCGTAACCCGGGCTAATTTCTCAGCTGCACGTGCCGTAGTTCCTGTCACCGAGAAATAGGCAACAAGCGGCTTGTTATTCGATTGTTTCATATTTTGTTTTTCTTGGGCATTCGAGGCAGTCGCCATTCCAACGACCACCAATAATACGAATATAAATTTATACATAGAAAGCCGGTTTTTATTTTTGAATTTTATTATATGCTTCATCGTTTACAGGTTCGAGCCACTCGTTAGAAGAGCCTTCTCCCGGAATCTCGAACGCCAGGTGAGCGAACCAACTGTCGGCTGCTGCCCCATGCCAATGTTTCACGTTAGCGGGAATATGGATCACTGTGCCGGGTAAAATTTCTACGGCCGGTTTACCCTCTTCCTGATACCAACCTCGTCCGGCAACACCGATAAGCATCTGTCCGCCTCCCTTTTTCGCGCGGTGGATATGCCAATTGTTCCGGCAACCCGGCTCGAACGTGACATTGGAAATATAAACCTGTTCACGCGATATAGGTGCAAGATAACTATTGCCGGTGAAATACCGGGCATAGGCCGCATTCGGTTCTCCGATGGGAAAGATCATCTCACGTTGGAAAGCAGCTTTCGCATCCTCACCGTTCGTATCTTCGGCCCACACTTCCTTGGCAAGCCGGAACGCAGCCCAAGCTTTCGGCCAACCCGCATAAAAACCGATGTGCGTGATAATCTCTGCAATCTCTGTTCGGGTAATGCCGTTGTTCCGGGCCGATTGCAAATGGAATGTCAGCGAACTGTCCGTTATCCCCTGACTGATGAGTGAAGTGATTGTTACCAAACTACGGTCACGCAAGCCGAGTCTGTCCGTACGACTCCAGACTTCGCCGAAAAGAACGTCGTCATTGAGTTCTGCGAATTTGGGAGCGAATGTTCCCAACTGGTCACGCCCCGCTGTTTGTTTGATTTTTTCCTGTGCCATACCGATTGTTGTTAAAATACTGAATACTAAAAATAAATAGATCTTGTTCATAATGGTATTTATTGGATAAAGTTATGTTTCAAGAATAGTTATCCGACAAGGATTTTCCTTTTCACGAACAGCATACATAGTCAATACACCGGGTTCACAACGCAAGGATATTTCACCGACTTCAGTAGCATATTTCAGATAGGCGTCGAGATATTCCGGCCGAACTTCAATTTTCGACAAGCGCACGATACCGTCCGAAGCCATGGGCAACTTAGCGCACATACCCGGTTCTTTATCGGGTTTCAGGCACTTGCCGATCACTTCTCCTGTAGCCAGGTAAGAATAAGCCGGAAATGTGAACAGAACCGGTTTCAGCCGGGTATAATCCAGTCGGCCGGTACTGTCGAGAACCTCTGGCCTGGCATAAGTATTAGCTACGGAGCAGATAAAATTATCGAAGCCGTCGGTTTCGTAAATATCCACCACCTCACACTCCATCGTTAAAGGGGAAGCATCGATTATAGGTGTACCTTTTTCTCCGATATGGTAATCGAAAACATTCGACTTATCGACCGAAGCACCGCTCACACTGCCTACATAATCGGCCTCAGGCAACATTTCCCGACTGACAAGATTGATCGACAACTTCTTCGACTTCCTGATTCCTTGATCGGTATAATGTTGCTTATTCATACTCACGAGTATACGGTCGTGACCGATAATGCCTGTGTGTCCGACGACAAGCCAGTTTACTTTTCCTTCCACCTGCGCGCCGATAACCGTCATCGGTTTCGGGTAAAGAGTCAAAAGATTCCCGATATTTTTCTTCCCCGTTTCCATCATACCGGAGGGGTTTGTCGTATGCTCTTTCACCGCCGTACTACAAGATAGCATAACAGACATAAGCAGTATATTTAAAATTGATTTTCCCATATCGCTTCATACAATAATCCTGATAAATTTTTGTTTTATTCATTTATTTATCGATCTGACTTTCGGTAAAGGGATCGGCACGGTGGCCCATCAGGTCTATTTTAGAATAAGCACGGTCGAACTCCTCCATCTCCCAGGCCGACAAACGAATCGTCCCCGCACCCAGAAAATCATCCAAATGTACCGGATCGGTTGTTCCGGGAATCGGAGCGATCCAGGGTTTACGCGAAAGCATCCAAATCAGTGCAAACTGTGCGGGAGTTACTCCTTTGCGTTCCGCCCACCGACGGACAAGTACAACAAGGGGCATATTGTGTTTCAGAGCCTCAGGTGTAAATTGCGGCAGCGTGGCACGACGGTCGGGTTTCTCGAATCGGCTGTCTTCATCGATTTTTCCCGTAAGAAACGCCCGTCCCAAAGGACAATAGGGTACAAAGCCGATACCTAGCTCTTCGAGTGTCGGAAAAATTTTCGTCTCCGGCTCCCGCCACCAAATGGCATACTCGCTCTGCACGGCCGAAAGCGGACAGACGGCATGCGCCCGACGAATGGAACGGGCACTCGCTTCCGACAGTCCCCAATGCAGAACTTTTCCCTCCCGCATCAAATCTTTGACCGTTCCGGCCACATCTTCCATCGGTACTTTCGGATCGACACGGTGCTGATACAAGAGGTCAATATGGTCGGTACGCAGGCGTTTCAAAGAACCTTCCACCGCCCGGCGGATATGGTCGGGACGACTGTTGATAGCGGTCGGTTGTTTCTCCTCGACACCGAAACCGAACTTCGTTCCGATTTTCACTTTGTCGCGAAACGGAGCGAGTGCTTCGCCGACCCACTCTTCGCTGGTGTAAGGGCCATAAACCTCCGCCGTATCGAAAAAAGTGACACCTTTGTCGTATGCCCGGCGAATCAGAGTAATCATATCCTTTTTATCATACTTTCCGCCGTAATAACCCACCATCGGCAGGCAACCCAGACCGATAGCCGATACATCCAATCCTCCGAGCGTGCGATACTCCATCGCATTATTCGTATTCGGTGTGTTTTCATCAGACGAATTTCTCGTCCAAGAGGATGAAGGTTCAGCAAACACACGGGAAACACCCGTTGTAGCTCCGGCTGCGAGTAGTGCAAAACTCGATGCTGTCCTTAAGAAATTTCTGCGATCCATAATCTTCTATGTTTTCATTGTTCATTTTCTGATTGCAAATTTACCGCGATTGAATAAGCCGGCTTGTATACGATTTACGGATATTTATACCAGAATCCTTGATTCTGAGATAGGACCGTATATAATTCAAATCAAATGAATTACTTTTGCTCGGAAGAAGTTAAATGAGATAGTGGAATTAATATACAAGAAAAGTGGTTTCATCACCATTACTTATTATATGTGTGCTTTCCCCAAGCTATACAAAGATAACAATTGGGAATGGTTTGGGGTGTTTTTAATCCCTTTTTGAGAACCGTTTAAATGGTATTGGAAAATAAATAAAAAATCACAATTTGTTTTGTGTTAACAAGTACAAAACACTCACAAAATGATTTGGAAAAACATCACAAAACGTTTTGCGGTTTATAAGAGGCTGATATGCAGTCTGCACCAGCGGCGGAGACGAACGGGAGAACTTAAATAAACAAAAACACCCAGTTTTACATTAGTGGGTGTAAAACCGGGTATTTCCTTTGTAAACTATTGATTTTCAATGTTTATCGCGGTGCGTACGGGACTCGAACCCGTGACCCCATGCGTGACAGGCATGTATTC
>ENA-OPCP01001570-OPCP01001570.1-human-gut-metagenome-genome-assembly--contig:-NODE-1570-length-13906-cov-4.211465_pt1 | contig 13906 bp, 9 predicted proteins | sample MGYA00241563_ERZ501477 | MGnify/ENA primary metagenome ERZ501477 (study PRJEB25962, sample SAMEA2042572) | human gut metagenome | biome: human gut; feature: human-associated habitat; material: faeces... | reverse complement strand
CGCCTCGGGCACGGTGGCGATCCGCTACAATGCGCAGGGGCCGAATATTGCGGTCGTCACGGCGTGCGCCACGTCCACCGGGCCTATGACCGCTTCAAGCATCTCCTTCGTAACTGCGCCGGGGCGCAGTATTGTAGGCCGGCCTATCAGGCTGACCACCGTGGATTCAAGGCCGTATTTGCACGGCCCGCCGTCTATTATCAAATCAACCCTGCCGTCCATGTCCTGCCGAACGTGTTCGGCCGTGGTGGGGCTGGGCTTACCGCTCAGGTTCGCGCTCGGCGCGGCTATGGGCACGCCCGCCGCGTTTATCAGCGCGCGCGCGGTTTTGTTCAGCGGCATGCGCACCGCGACCGTGTCAAGCCCCGCCGTCACCTCGTCCGGCACAATGGAGCTTCTGTTGAATATCATGGTCAGCGGCCCGGGCCAGAACGTGTCCGCCAGTATCCGCGCGTTATCCGGAACGTGACTCCACAGCGGCTTTAATTCGCTCTTTTTTGCAATGTGCAGTATCAGCGGGTTATCCGCGGGTCTGCCCTTTGCGGCGAATATCTTCAGCACCGCTTCGCTGTTAAGCCCGTTCGCACCAAGGCCGTATACCGTCTCCGTCGGGAAAACGACCAGCCCGCCTTCTTTTATTATACGTCCGCCCAGGCTCGTCCCGTTTTCGTATTGCGTTACGGCGTTTGCATACTGCGTTTTCATTGCCTGCCTCCTGTTTTGTCGCGCGGCCTTATTCCTCCGCCGAGGATAGCTGCCGCGTGCGCTCCGCCAAAATGAGCGCGTCTATTATTTCGTCCATGTCCCCGTCAAGGAATGCTTCCAGCTTGTATAGCGTAAGCCCTATGCGGTGGTCCGTAACCCTGCTCTGCGGGAAGTTATATGTGCGTATGCGCTCGCTGCGGTCGCCCGAACCGACTTGGCTTTTGCGCTCGTCCGCCTCGGCCTCCGCCGCCTTGCTTTGGTAAAGCTCAAGCAGCCTGCTTTTGAGCACGCGCATGGCCTTGTCGCGGTTCTTATGCTGGCTGCGCTCGTCCTGGCACTGCACCACAAGCCCCGTGGGTATATGCGTAATCCTTATTGCGCTTTCGGTTTTGTTAACGTGCTGTCCGCCCGCGCCGCCGCTTCGGTATGTGTCTATCTGCAAATCGTTGGGGTTTATGTCAACCTCCACGTCCTCTGCCTCCGGCAGTACCGCAACAGTCGCCGCGCTCGTGTGTATGCGCCCCTGCGATTCCGTTTCCGGCACGCGCTGCACCCTGTGCACTCCGCTTTCAAACTTCATGCGGCTGTATGCGCCCTTTCCCTGAAGCGAGAGCACAACTTCCTTCACGCCGCCCTTTTCCGTGTAGTTCTCGTTCATAAGCTCGGCCTTGTAGCCGTGCCGCTCGGCGTAGCGGGTGTACATGCGCAGAAGATCCGCCCCGAACAGCGCCGCTTCCTCGCCGCCCGTGCCCGCGCGCACTTCTATTATAACGTCCTTGTCGTCGTTGGGATCCTTGGGCAGCAGCATAACCTTAAGCTGCTCGCTCAGTTCATGCTCCTTCGCGCTCAGCCCGTTAAGCTCCTCGTGTATCATTTCGCGCATGGCTGCGTCGTCCGCTTCCTCCAGCATGGCCTTGCAGCTTTCTATTTCCGCATCCGCCGCCATGTATTCGTCGTATGCGTTCACTATGTCCGTCAGCCCCGCCTGCTCCTTGCTCAGCTCGCGGTAGCGGTTCTGGTCGCCTATAACCGCGGGGTCGCTCAAAAGCGCCGTAAGCTGCTCGTATCTTTCCTTTATTCCCTTAAGCTTCTCCAGCATAAATCTCGCTCCGTTCAATCATGTGTATATCTTCCCTTTCGCCTATGCATACCGCCGCAACGTGGTCGTATGCCTTCTGCATCGCCCTCAGCACGCTTTCGTCCATGCCGGCATCGTTCGCCACGGCTCCGTTTTCAATGAAGCATGGCAGCGTTCTGTGAATTTCCCTGCCGCCGTCCGCCGGCACTGCCCTGCAGCAATACAGCGGCAGGCACGCAAGCTCATCGCAGCGCACGCCGCCTTCGCCCTTTGTTATGCTTATCCGCGCAAATACGCCTATTTTGGCATACTCCTGCGACATATTGGATATGAAGTTCCCAAGCGAATACACCACCGGCACCCTTATCACCTGCCCGTTCCGCTCCGCGTCTATCCATTCCATGGGCTGCGGGCAATGCGAATGCGCGCCTATTATCGCATCCGCGCCCCAGTCTATCAGCTTCGCCGCAAACCGGCGCTGGGATTCGTCCTCCGTACTTTGATGCTCATAGCCCCAATGCACCATTATGATTATAAACTCCGCACCCGCCCCCGTGCAAGCCGATATTTGACTTTTTACCATTTTCTCGTCAAGCCGCGTAAGCGCAAAGTCCCTGTTTTCGGCGTCTATCTTGGGCGCGGTGCCGTTGAGTATCTGCGTTGCGCCGACCAGGCCTATTTTTATGCCGTTTTTTTCAATTACGCACGGCGTAAGGAAGTCCTCCATGCTAAACGCCGTGCCCGCGGTCTTTATTCCCGCCGCCCTAAGCACGTTTATCGTGCGGAAAAGGCCCGCGTCGTCGCGGTCCATGGCATGGTTGTTGGCGGTGGTAACGGCGTCTATCCCCGCGTCGAAAAGGTTCTTCGCCAGCACGTCCGGCGCGCTGAAGCTTTGCATTGGCGGATTGGTGGGGTTCGGGTTTTCCTCCGTCGCGGGCGCAATCGTTTCGCGCGGCTGCGGATAGCCCGCCTCCTCCCCGCCGAACGTGCCTTCAAAGTCCGCGCACATTATGTCCACCGATTCAAACACGCTCTTCATCGGCAAAAAGCTTTCCGTAAAATCGTAGCCCGTTTCGGTTTTCGCGTCCGCTATCTGCCGTGTCATCATCAGTATGTCCCCAACGAAGCCGACAGTCGCCTTCTGCACGGCCGGCGTAGGCTCTGGCGTTGGCTCGCTCGTGGGTTCGGCCGTAAGCGTGGACATAGGAGTTGATTCGACCGGCGCGGCTGTTTCGTTTGCCTGCGCTGCCGCGGGAGCGAGTACGGTAACATATTCCTGCGGCCCGGCCGCGCAGCCCGCCGTTGCCGCCGCCAATACAAGCGCCGCAATTATAATGAAGCTTCGCTTTACCATTCCTTTATCACCGCCCGCTCTATGCCGCAAACGTCCTTAACTATCCGCGCCCCGCCAAGCATTTTTGCCACTTCCTCCGCCTGATATATTCCAACCTCCAGCGCAAGCGCACCGCCCTTGTTAAGTCTTTGGGCATAGTCCCGCGCAATGCGGCGATAGAAATCCAGCCCGTCCTCCCCTCCGTAAAGCGCGTTTGCCGGTTCAAACGTAAGCTCCCGCTGAAGCGACGCCATATCGCTCGCCGTAAGGTAGGGCGGGTTGCATACAATTATGTCGTACTTATCCGTAATTTCATCAAACATGTCTGTTTTTATCGTGCGTATGCTTACGCCGTTTGCCTCCGCGTTTTCGCGGCAAAGGCTCAGCGCGGCTTCGCTTATGTCCGCAAGGGTAACTTCTGTGCCGCAGATATTCGCTATGCTTATGCCTATGCAGCCCGATCCCGCGCATAAATCAAGGCAGGTTTTATATCCGCGCCGCTTTATCAGCGCGATCGCTTCCTCGCAAAGCGTCTCCGTATCCTGCCGCGGTATCAGCGCACGCGCATCCGTTTTGAACCTGAGTCCCATGAATTCCCAAAAGCCAAGTATGTATTGCAGCGGCTCGCCTGTTTTTCGGCGTAAAATATATTCCCGCAATTTGGCGTACTGTTCGCTGTTCATTTCTTTATTTACATTTGCGGCAAGCTCCGCACGGCTTCCAATGCCCAATGAATGCATAACAAGTTCGCGCGCTTCGATTTCCGCCTCCTCGTGGGCCACGGGGCGCAGTTCGTCCTCCGTCTGACGCAATACTCGATTTACCGTATACCGGTATTCCATGCTAAAAATCCTCGCTGTACTCTACTGCTTTACCTATGCTGAACAGATATATGTAGCTTTGGCGCACTTTTCGCCCCGTGAGCCGCTCCAGCGCCGTTTTATACAGCCTAAGCTGTGCAAAATGTTTCTTTGCAGCGTCGTATGCGCTGTAATTTTGTGCAACTCTGTCCGTTTTGTAGTCTATCAGCACCCATTCGCCGTTTTCCGCAAAGCAGCAGTCTATAACGCCTTGCAGCAGCACCGCCTCGTCCGTGTCCGCGCCCAGCAGCTCCTTCGCCCCTATGCGCAGATTGAACTCAACCTCCCGCCGCACGGTTTCCGCGCGCAGCAGCCTTTGCCCAAGTTCTCCGCTAAAGAACGCCGCAATGTTCCGCGCAGGCACTGCGTCGGCAACGGTACCGTCCATAAGTCCGGCTTTGACCAAGCCTTGCGCAAACTCCGCAACGCTGCGCTCCGTAATGGGCTTATCCAGCGGCAGCCGCCGCATTATTTCGTGCACAGCCGTACCGAACTGCGCCGGGGCAACGTTTTCCTCCCGCGCAAAGCTTGGCGCATCGGTCAGCTCCATCTGCTCCCCGCCGCTCAACGAAGTTACGGACAGCTTCGTCGGCAGTTCCACGTCCGCCGCGTGCGCATATGTCCGCGTGAAGAATCCTCCCGGCTTTTTATCGGCATGTGCCAGTGCGTCCCGCACAAATTCGTTATACTTGCCCTCGTCCATCCGTCCGCCGCCCGGCATCGCCAGCGGAGCGGGTTCGCAGCGCGCATAAATATGCACACCCGGTTCAAACACGGGCTTCAGCCCATATTTTGCCCGTATTTCATTGCCGCTTTTGGAGTTTAGTATATGCCCGAGCAGCCATGCGGCGAAGCTTTTTTGCATAATTATGCTGCTCTGCGTCTGCGGCGCAAGCGCGCCGTTCACAAGCCTTGCCCCGTCCTTCGCCGCGCAAAGCATTATCAGCCGCTCCCGCGCGCGCGTCATGGCAACGTAAAGCACGCGCATTTCCTCCGCCGTGGCCTTTGCCGAAAGGGCTGCCGTTATGGCCTCGTGCAGAAAGGATTTTCGCTTTATCTCGCCCGATATAAGCCGCGCGCCTATGCCAAGCTCCTTTTCGCAGACCAAATTGTCCATGCCCTCCCGCACGAAGCCCGAATTAAGCCCGCCTATTATAACATACGGAAATTCAAGGCCCTTGCTTGCGTGTATGCTCATTATGCTTACAACGTTTGCCCCGCCCGTCTGCGGCGCGCCGTAAACATTGGCCGCGGATACCTTTTCCATGTAGCTTAGGAACCCGCCAAGGCTCCTTACCCCCGCCGCGGCGCAGCCCCGCGCACGTTCGCACAGCGCTTCCAAATTGGCCTGCCGCTGCCTGCCGCCCGGCATCGCCGCGCAGTATTCGCCGTATCCCGTTTCATCCAGCAGCATGCCTATCAGCGCCTCTGCGCCCAGCAGCTTGGCCTCCTGCCTGTAATATTCCAGCTTATCCATAAACCGCTTTGCCTTTTGCCCAAGCTCGCCGCCCGCTGCCGCCGCGGCGTTCACGCGGTCTATCCATGCCCAGTCCTCCTCCCGCTCCGGCGGGGCGGGGAAGTCTGTTTTAAGCGCAATAAGCTCCCTTTCGTCAAAGCCGCCTATCGGGGAGCGCAGCACCGCCGCCAGCGGAATATCCTGCCTGCGGTTATCTATAATGCGCAATAGATCCATGAAAACGCGCACCTCTATCGCGTCGAAGTACCCGTCCGACAGCAGCGCATACGCCGGCACGCCGTTGGCCGCAAGGGTACGCATCCATGTTTCCGCGCTGCCCTTATAGGAGCGCAGCAGCACGGCAAAGTCGCTGTATTTAAGCGGCCTTTCCTCCCCCGTGGCGGTATCGGTAATGCGCTCTGTGTCCATCAGCTCGTGTATCCTTCGCGCCGCTGCTGCCGCTTCAACCGCCGCGGTATCCGTCTCCGTTTCTTCCGCGTCCGCCTGAGCGTCCATCATGTCCAGCAATATGAACTCCGCGCGGGTTTCGTCCTCCCCGCCGTCGTTGCGGCCGAACTTCAGCGCCGCTTCGTCGTCGTATTCTATCTCCCCCGCTTCGCGGTGCATAATGCGGAAAAACAGGCTGTTCACCGCGTTTATCACGCCGCACGCGCTGCGGAAATTGTGGTTAAGGCAAATAAGCTCCCCGCCGCTGCCGCGTTGGTAATCCGCATACCGCTGCATGAACAGCGCCGGCTCCGCCAAGCGGAAGCGGTATATGGACTGCTTCACGTCCCCGACAAGGAACGTTGAGCCGCCCGACGCTATGCTTTTCAGTATGCTTTCCTGTACGGGGTTGCAGTCCTGATATTCGTCCATAAAAACGTGCTTAAAGCGGCGGCTGTATTCCTCCCGCGCTTCGGGTATTTTCAGCACGGCTAAGCATTTGTGCTCCATATCGCCGTAGTCTATGCAGCCCGCGTCAAGCTTTTTCTGCGCGTAGCGTTCGTCCAGCTCTTTTATAAAGCCGCAAAGCTCGGCTATAAGCGGCCTGTGCAGCCGCATTGTTTCAATATAGTCCCCTGCGCACCAGAATTTCCGCGCATCCGCTATCTCTTTCTTCATATCTGTGCGCGCAGTATCCGCCGCGTCGCGCAGCGGCCCTTCAAGCCCGTCCCAATTTATGCGCCCTTTGCCGAACGCGAATGCTTCAAGCGCGGCGGCAAGCTCCGCTGCGTTTGTGCATAGCAGAAGCGAGCGCGCGGTAAGCAGCTCCCCGTCTATAAACGCCGCGGGCTTTTCCGCGCCGCATTGCATCATTTCATTTCGGGCGGCTTGCAGCACGTCGCACCGGGCAGAAATTTTGGCAAGGCTTCTTTTCATCAGCCCCGCCGCCGCGCCCGAACGCAGCAAGGCTTCCTCGCTGTCCGCATCGTATTGCGAAAGCGCGGCGTCAAGCCATGCATAAGGGTCTATCTGCGAACGGGCAAAATCATAAACGGAGTATATCGCGTCCTCCGCGGCCTCGTCCCCGCCAAGCCCTTCCATAAGCAGATTGAAGCTGCCGCCGCCCAAGGCGTAGCGGTCCTCCACCAGCTCGTCGTATGCATTCTGCCGCAGTATTGCCGTTTCCCCCGCATCCGCCACGCGGAACGCCGGGTCAAGCCCAGCAAGGTTGAAATGCCGCCTTAATACCTGAGTGCAGAATGAATGCAGCGTGGATATGCTTGCCGCGCTCACTCCGCGCGCCGCCCGGTAAAGCTTTTCCGCTTCTTCGCCGTTCGCCTCCGCCGCGGCACGGGCAAGGCTTTTTTCTATTCGCTTTTTCATTTCCGCCGCCGCCGCATTTGTAAACGTTACGCACAGCACGGAATTTATGCTTTCCCCGCCGCGTATAAGGCGCACTATGCGCGCGGTCAAAACGGCGGTTTTGCCGCTGCCCGCGCCCGCGCTTACGAGCAGATTGCCGTTTGCGTCTATTGCGCGCTGCTGTTCAGCGGTCCAGTTGGGCATGGCTGACCTCCTCCAAAAAATCGTCCTTTTTTATAATGCTTGCACGCCTGTATTTGCAGCAGGGCAGCGTTGCATCGAACCCGCACACGCTGTTATAATCGCACCATTTACATTCCGTTTTGTTCTCCTTGCTCATAAGCGGATACGCCTCCGCATGGCCCTTGGCTATTTTACAGGCCGTCTGCCTTGCCTTATCCACGGCAAAGCTCACCGTGCCTTTAAGCTGCTCCTCGCTCAGCCTCCAGCCGCTCCGCGCCGTGGGCTGCACGTCCTCCCCGCCGCCGAGCTCAATAAGCTTGGCGTCGTTTAAGCATGCCCCGCGCAGCCTGAATTCCTTCAGTATGCGCGTGCCGAAGTCGTCCTCCTTGCCGCTTGAGTTGATTATGCCTTCATGCACGGGCAGATAATACATGCCCGCCGCGCGCTCGGCGGCGCCCGCGGCCTCTATTGCGGCAATATACAGCGGAAGCTGGAGCCGCTTGCCGTCCGCAATGTCCGCGCAGTCGAACGCGGAGCCGGATTCGCTTTTATAATCTATAACGCGGACGAACTTTTCGCCCGAATCGGAAGTGCAGCTGTCTATGCGGTCTATCCTGCCGCTGAGTATATATCTTCCGCCGCCGGGCAGTTCCAATATAAGTTCCGGATAGCGCTTGCCTATGCCGAATTCCGTCTCCGTACCGCTTATGCTGAATTCCCCGCGCCTAAGCTGCTCCACCACCGCATACGCCGTGGCCTTCACCCGCCGTATAAGCCGCGCCGCGGCCGCGCGGCTGCGCGCCGTGTCCATAAGCACGCCGTTGTTATGCTGCGCTATAAGCTTGGGCAATATTGAATCGAGCAATGTTTCAAGCTGATCGTTCGTTATGCTGCCGTCCCCTTTGCCCATGGCAATAAGCTCCTTCGTGAGCAAAGACATGGCCTCGTGGCAGAAAAGCCCTTCGTCCGCCTTGCGTTCGCGGTATTCCTTGCGCGGGATCAGCTTCAGCCCCACCGATGCAAAATGCTTGAACGGGCAGCCGTTGAATTTTTCTATTGATGTTATGCCCCCGCTGAGCCGCGCGCCGTAAAGCCTGTGCGCCGCGTCCTCCCCAAGCGGCTCCGCCGATACGCTTGGGAACAATGCAGAAGGCAGCGAAGCAAGCTTTCGGGCATACTCGCTGTCTTTATGCAGCGCGGCGTAAAGCTCGCCCGCGCGCGCATCAATATGCCCGTTTTCAACGCCCGTGCGCAGGTGCTTTATAAGCGCGCTGTATGCGCTCGGCGCGGTGGAAGCGGATTCCTCCTCTATGTCGGTTTTTATCGAAACGTCGCCGAACATGTCCGCAATGCGGTCCATCAGTTCGCACGGGGTGGCCGTGTCGCTCCCGCTGCCCATTGTGTATGAAAGCCAAAGCTTATCCGTGGGCTTTGTAACGGCGCCGTAAGCATCGCCGAATTCCTTATCGTTAAGCTGGGCGGTGCTTGGCATTTCGCCTAAGCCCATTTGGGCAAGGGAGGCGCGCTCCTCGTCGTCTATCATGCCGTCGTCCCCGTAAACGGCGGGAAAATGCCCGTTTGCCGCGCCCAGTATTATAAGCGCGCGTATGCTGCGCGCCTTGCTGCGGCCAAGGCTGCCCAGCAGCAACTGATCCGCCGCGGAGGGGATAACACCCACTTCGTATGCGTCAATGCCTTCTTTATATACGGAGGTGAATTTGCGGTTGGATATTTTTGCGTCCCCCAAAATGGCGTGCATCTGCTCCATAACGGTTATAAGCAAATTATATACCTGCGCCGTTTCGTCCGCGCGTTCCAGCCTGCCCTGCGCTTTCAGCCGCTCCGCCTCCGCGGTGAGCTGCTCCCGCAGCGATATATCCACAGTATACTGATAAAGCGCGCGCACCTTTTCCGCCGCAGTAGGCGCATCCTTCAGGGCCTCGCTCAGCTTTTCAAGCGGACCCATAACAATGCCCCTGGCTTCCTCTGCTGCCGCGGGTGCGCCTTCGCCAAAGGGGGATTTGAACGCGCTGCCTCGTATTCCGCGCGCAAGGGCATAGTTTTCAAAAATCTCCGCCTGCTCCGCATTAACGCCGCACAGCCCCGTTTTAACAAGGGCAAGCATATCCTCCCTTAAATAGCTGCCGCCCGCCGCACGCAGGGCAAACAGCGTGGCCTCGCTTGCGGCGTAGCTTGCAAGCTTGCGCTTTGCATCGGTAAAAAACGGTATGTGCCGCTCCCTCAGCGCGCGCATCATGGGCTCAAGGTATTTATCCGTATCGGATGCTATTATTGCAATGTCGCGGTATCGATATCCTTCGTCAATAAGACGCTGCGTCTTTTCCGCCGCGGCGGTAACCTCCGCCTTAACATCGGTCGCGGCAAAAAGCTCAATCGCGCCGTTTGCCGCCCCGTCAAACTTATTATATGGGAATGCGAACCCCTCGCGCTCAAGGTGCCTCAGCGCCGCCGATGCATGGCGCGGCCGCTCACCATCGGGCGTGATGAAGTCCGGCGTTATGCCCCGTTCTTCGCAGATGGAAAGTATTTTATTGAGTATTCGCCTGTCTGCCGAAAAAACGGCCTTGTCGCGGCAATCGGGGGAAAGGTCGAGCCTGAGCGCAACGGTAACGTGCGGCGCGGCGTCTATAAGCGCGGCTATCGCGCCGTAAAGCCGCTTTGATATCATGTCAAACCCGTCTATTATAACGTGGCGCGAGCCAAGCTCGCTTTTGGGCAAAAGCTCCGAGAGCAGCCGCAGCGATTCCTCCGCATCCAGCGACGTGCGCGCCATATATGCTTCGCTTGCGCCGTAAAGCAGCGCCAAGTCGTGCAGCTTTGCGCCAAGCGGCGTATCCGTGCCCTTCTCGTTCGCCGCGTCCATAAGCGCGTCCGCCTCTATGCCCGCGCGTTTTGCCTCTATAAAAAAGCGGGCGCACTCGCCCGTGAAGCCGCCCCTGTGGTACACGCGCCCGAAGGAGATAAGCTTGGGCGCAAGCTCGTCCGCGCATTTGCGTATTACCATAAGGCGGCCCTGCTCGCTCATAAGCGTGCGCCGTTCGCCGAATTCATTCAGCACCCTTCGTGCAAGCGATGTGAACGAGAATACGTCCGCATCCCAAAGGCCGCAGCCCATCGTTTCCGCCAGCGCACGCTCGGTTTCAAACGTGAACTGCTCCGGCACTATATACAGCACCCGTTCGCCGTTTTTTATAAGCTCCGCAGCTATGCTCCTTAAATACCGGCTTTTTCCGCTGCCGGAGCGGCCGGTAAGTATGCTCACCCGTCCCATGCGCATAACCCCTTTCCGCTAAAATATAAGCCTTAGAACCTTTCCGTATGCAGCGGGAAATAGACCACCTTGCCGTCCTCGCGCCGGCTTTCAAACAGGGTGAAGCCCATAACGGTCATGCTGGCGTTTGGCGAAAGGTTTTTAAGCTCCATCGTGGCAATTTCATCATGCTCCACGTTGCGGCCCAATGTTATGTGCGGCGTAAAGCGCTTGCGCTCGCGGGAAAAGCCGTTATCGTACAGCGCGCTTTGCAGCGATTCATAAAGGGCGTTGAGCTCATCAAGCTGCCCCTTCACCTCCAGGAAAGAGGTTTTCTTCCCGCCCTTGTCAAAGCAATCGTATTTGCCAAGATGCAGCGTAAACGGCCGTATGCCGCGCCCGGCCTCGTGCATGGCGGCAACCGCGCCCTGAAGATCGCGGCTCTCGCCTATGAAATGCAGCGTTATATGGAAATTGTTCGCCGGCACGAACCTGCCGCCGCAGCTTAGCTGCTTAAGCTCCTTCTGTATTCTTGTGACCTCCGCCTTAAAGGAGCGGGGCAGATCTATTGCGATAAACAGCCTCATCAGCTTATCCTCCCTGAATTTTATGCTGAATTATATTATCCCATGAAACCGCCCCGCGCGCAAGGGAAAAGGGGCGGCGCGGGAAAATATCTCCCCGTGTATTGACATATTTCGCGCCGTTCTGTAAACTCGTCGTATATCAAGTTACCGTACAGAGAGGCTATCATGGGCATATTTAATTTAGAAGATGTTCACTATTGGATATATTCGCCGGGCAACAACGCCGTTAACTGGGATGATTACTATGAACGCGGCATAATGGCTATTGAGCGGAACGAATTGGGTGACCTGTCGGCATATTCTTCCAAGGAAGAAATGCGGCGGCAGATGCAGAAAGCGATAGACCCGACGCGCTCGTTCACTCATTCCGCACTTGAAACATGGCAATTTGTACACGAAATAGAAATAGGCGATGTTATAATAGCTAAAAAGGGAAAGCATACCATAATCGGGCGCGGCATAGTCACATCCCGCTACCGCTACGATAAAGATGCGGCAGGCTGCAAAAACATACGCAGCGTAAAATGGACTCACCGCGGTGAATGGGAGCATCCCGGCGAAGCCGTGACAAAGCCCCTTACGGACATTACGATGTACGGAGAATACGTTGCGGACATAAAGAAAATATTCAGCGAGGACGATATTACCGATATCATATTGCAGCGTGAAGAGTATACCCCGGAGGATTTTTTAAGCGAAGCATACATAACCCGGCAGCAGTATTCTGATATACTGGATCTGCTTAACATTAAGCGAAACATAATATTGCAGGGCGCGCCGGGCGTTGGCAAAACGTATATAGCCAAAAAGCTTGTCCAATCCATATTGGATAAGGAGAGTGCCGGCGGTACTGAGTTTATACAGTTCCACCAAAGCTATTCCTATGAGGACTTTATAGAAGGCTACCGCCCCACGGCAAACGGCTTTGAGCTGAGGAAGGGCGTATTCTACAAATTCTGCAAAAAAGCCGAGACAGACGCAGAACGCCCATATTTCTTCATAATAGATGAAATCAACCGCGGCAACCTGAGCAAAATATTCGGCGAATTGTTCATGCTTATAGAAAGCGACAAGCGCGGACAGCAAATGCGGCTGCTGTATTCCGATGAACTGTTCAGCGTGCCCGAAAACGTGTATATCATAGGCATGATGAACACTGCAGATCGCAGCCTTGCCATGCTGGATTACGCGCTGCGCCGCCGTTTCGCCTTCGTTACCATAAACCCCGCGTTCGATTCGGACGGATTCATCAAGTATCAAAAAAGCCTGGCAAACGCGAAGTTCAACAGGCTTATAGACTGCATAAAGGAACTGAACGCCGCTATAGCTAACGACGATGCGCTCGGCGAAGGCTTCTGCATCGGACATAGCTACTTTTGCAATATTCAGCCCGACAGTCAGCCCGACCTTTCATTCATCGTGGAATACGAAATACTTCCGTTGATAAGCGAATACTGGTTTGACGATAGGCCCACCGTCAATAAATGGGCGGATAGGCTACGAGGGGCAATACGGTGATACCGATCCAGAATATATACTATATGCTCTCGTATGCTTTCCGCGCTCTGCGCGGGAACGGATACAGGCGTATGGCGGCAGAATCGTTTCACAATTCGGCTGAGTTATGCGCGGCCATACTTTGCCGCGGAGTATCGGCGCAGCTTAAACGCGGCTTTCAAAGGGAGTATGTTCCGTTTACGGAGCCGCTCACAGCCGTGCGCGGCAAAATAGATATTACCGGTTCACTCAAGAGCAATTCCATGCTTAGGCGGCAGCTTGTGTGCGATTTTGACGAATACTCAATAAACACATATAAAAACCGCATACTCAAATCAACCCTCGAACTTCTGATAAGGGCGGATATATCCAAACAGCGCAAGCATGAAATTCGCAATCTTCTCATGTATTTTGGCGATGTTGATACCATTGACATGCACTCGGTAAATTGGCATTTGCAGTATTATCGCAACGATGAAGAATATCAAATGCTTATTTCAATATGCTACTTGGTTGTAAAAGGTCTGCTGCACTCCGCGCAGTCAGGTTCGCTTAAACTTGCGGAGTTTGATGAACCGCAGATGGCAAGGCTATACGAAAAGTTCATTTTGGAATACTATCGCAAGGAGCATCCGGAGTTAAAGGCCGCCTCATCGCAAATCGAATGGGCATTGGATGCTCCGAACTCCCATCTTCTGCCGCAGATGCAGTCCGACATCATGCTGTCCCGCGGCACAAAGACGCTCATTATAGATGCAAAGTTCTATAATCAAATCATGTCGCCATCGCCGTACAGCGCAAACACGCTGCGCTCAGGCCATCTTTATCAGATGTTTGCATATGTAAAAAATCATGCCGCGCAGGGCGGCAACGTGTCCGGCCTGCTGCTATATGCAAAAACGGACGAGCAGCCTTCCATCGATGAAGCGTTCAACATGAGCGGCAATTTGATATGCGCAAAAACGCTCAATCTGAACTGCGACTTCTCTGAAATATCAGCGCAGTTGGATGAGATTGTGAAAAAGTTTTTCATATGATGAAATTGGAAGATAGGTAGCTGCCGGATACTGGGCCGTTTCGCTGCATCGTCCACCGGACGCGCTCAACTGCGCAATGTCGCCGGCCAA
>ENA-OPCP01001562-OPCP01001562.1-human-gut-metagenome-genome-assembly--contig:-NODE-1562-length-13950-cov-2.949406_pt1 | contig 13950 bp, 10 predicted proteins | sample MGYA00241563_ERZ501477 | MGnify/ENA primary metagenome ERZ501477 (study PRJEB25962, sample SAMEA2042572) | human gut metagenome | biome: human gut; feature: human-associated habitat; material: faeces... | reverse complement strand
AAGGCCATCCTGACCAGCCGCGTGGTGGACCGTCCCATCCGTCCTCTGTTCCCCAAGACCATGCGCAACGACGTGTGCGTGACCATGACCGTGATGAGCGTGGATCAGGTGCATCAGGCCGTGGAGGCCGGCGCGGAGTATATGATCTCTCCCAACGTGAACGAGGCGGTCATCCGCGAGACCAAGAAGCTGGACAAGGTCTCCATCCCCGGCGCTATGACGCCCACAGAGGCGGCCTTTGCCTATGAGTGCGGGGCGGACATTGTGAAGCTGTTCCCCGCCGGGCTGCTGGGTGCGGCCTACATCAAGGCGGTGAAGGCCCCCCTGAAGCACATTCCGGTGACTGCGGTGGGCAATGTCAATGTGGAAAACTGTGCGGAGTTCCTGAAGGCCGGCGCCGTGGGCGTGGGCGTGGGCGGAAGCCTGGTCAGCGCCAAGCTGGTGGACGAGGGCCGCTTTGACGAGATCACCGCAACCGCCAAGGCGTATGTGGAAGCTCTGGCCCGCTGAACGGACTGGGAGTGTGGGAAGTGAAGAAGGAATATATTCTGTATTTTGACTCCGGCACCTCCAATACCCGGGCCTACTTGCTGGACCGTGAGTTCCGGATCTGTGATTCGGCCAAGCGGGCGGTGGGCTCAAAGGACTCCGCCATTGCGGGGACCAACCGTGTGCTCATCGAGGGGATGAAGGCCCTCTATGACCAGGTGCTGGCGGCCAACTCTCTCACCGACGGGGATGTGGAGGCCATCTATGCCTCCGGCATGGTGACCTCTCCATATGGACTGAAGGAGGTCCCCCATTTGGTTCTGCCCATGACCGTGCGGGATTTCGCGGACAGCCTGTATCCCTTCCACGAGGACACCTGCTTCCACCGGGATATTTTCCTGGTGCCCGGCTTAAAGACCCTCAGCGACGACTTCTCCTTTGTGAACAATCTGCGGGGTGAGGAGATCGAGATCATCGGCGCGCTGGAGGAGCTGAAGGCGGAGCGGGATGTGGAAAATGTCGTGATGCTCATGCCCGGCTCCCATACCCACGGGATCTACATTCAGGGAGATCAGATCACGGGGATCATCTCGAATTTTACGGGGGAGCTGTTTTACGCGCTGAAGCAGGATACCATCCTCTCGCCGGTGCTCACCTCAGACAGCCTGGAGCTGGATGAGGCGATGGTGCGCAAGGGGATCGAAAATCTGGAGCGCTTCGGCTTCAACCGGGCCCTCTACATCTGCCACGCCATGCGGATCTTTGAACAGGGAACTCCTCAGCAGCGTCTCTCCTATGGAGAGAGCGTCATCATGGGCGGGGTGCGCCAGTCTCTGGAGTACTACTGTGAGCACTTCTGGAAGGAGTGTCGGACGGTGGCCCTGGTGTCCGATGAGTTTATGTACCGCCTGTTCTCCATGATCCTGGAGGGCAGCCGGTATATCGACCGGATCATCTGGATGCCTATTTCGGACGGAAAGAGCTATGGGGTCAGTGGACTGAAAAAAATCGTGAGCTTAAAAGGAGAACGCCATGAGTAAGAAAGTTTTGATTACCTCCCGGTCCTTTGGCAAGATCAGCAATGAGCCGCTGGACATCCTCACCGGGGCCGGATTTGAAGTTACCATGAAGGGCAAGGACTTTGACCAGGCGGAGTTTGAGGCCATGATCCCCGACTACGACGCCCTCATCATCGGCGCGCATGAGTTTCCGGAGGCGGTCATGGAGCGCTGCCCCAAGTTGAAGATCATCTGCAAGCACGGAGCGGGCCTGGATAATATCCATCTGGAGAAGGCCAAGGAATTGGGGATCGCCGTGTGCAACGTCCCGGGGACCAACTCCAATGCGGTGGCGGACCTGACCTTCGGTCTGATGCATACCGCAGAAAAATCTGCAGAAATCCTGGTAAAAACACTTTCTATGCAGCCAACGAAACGCCAGACGATCACACCGGATGAATTCCGCCATCTGGCAAAAGACTTCGGCGTAACACTTCCGGAAGAGTTTTTGTATGAGAAACAGTAAAATAATCAACATACAAGTTGGTACATGTACCGTACAAGTGCTATAATACAGATATTAAGAGATTTTCCGGGTGGGATATGCAGAAAAAAGCCGGAACATCTGAAAGCTGTTGTAAAAGAATATCTGAAAAGCAAAAGGAGAGGTACGAATCATGCTGGAGAAATTAAAAGAGGAAGTTTACAAAGCAAACATGGATCTTCCAAAATACGGACTTGTTACATTTACATGGGGAAATGTAAGCGGAATCGACAGAGAATCAGGACTTTTTGTCATCAAACCAAGTGGGGTTGATTATGATCTGCTGACACCGGATGATATGGTTGTTGTAGACCTGAATGGAAATAAGGTAGAAGGAAAATATAATCCATCTTCTGATACAGCAACTCATGTAGAACTGTACAAAGCATTCCCGAATATCGGAGGAGTTGTACATACACATTCTTCATGGGCAACAAGCTGGGCACAGGCCGGAAGAGCAATCCCATGTTATGGAACCACACATGCAGATTATATTTATGGTGAAGTTCCATGTGCACGCTGCCTGGAAGGCAAGGAATTTGAAGAATATGAGAAAAATACAGGACTTCTGATCGTAGACCTGTTTAAGGACAAAGATTATGAAGCAGTACCTGCAGTACTTTGCAAAAACCATGGACCATTTGCATGGGGCAAGGATGCTCATGAAGCAGTACATAATGCAGTTGTTCTTGAGGAAGTTGCCAAGATGGCATCCCGCTGTGAGCTGATCAATCCACAGGTAAAACCTGCACCACAGGATCTGCAGGATAAGCACTACTTCAGAAAACATGGTGCAAATGCATATTATGGACAGGGAAATAAATAATTGCTGATCTGAAAATAAAAGATATGAATTTGTTAAAGATATAAAAAATCTCCCGGATAAGAGTAAGCGCTTCTCTTATCCGGGAGATTTTTTGTAGCAGAAGAAACAAGGAAAATTCTTCTGCCATATTGCAGAAAGTCCGGGCAATTTTCTGCAACTTTATCGAAGGAGGAGAACGTTTCAGGGCAGACCGTTAGCATGAATGAAAAAGATGTCATGATCCTTGAAAGATAATAACAGCTGAACTTTAATATTGTATGGTTCGTTTAATTTGCAGTAAACGGGACAGCAACATTTTATTTTGCACCTTAACAATTACATATATTTACCTTATAATGAACTCATAAGAAAATGCAAGAAATTAGGTTGATATACCGGAATAGTAACAGTAAGGATTTCAGACAACCGGAGGAAATGCATATGAAAGAGCAGCAGGAAAAAATAAGAGTATTAGATCCACATATAATACTGATATTATTTATATCAGCGTTTGTATTCGGCATAGGAATTCTGATGATTTTCCTGGAAAGAAAGGAAATAAGAACAGAGGGATATGAATTTATAATTTTTAGTGTGGAAATATTAATGTTGCTGTTAATCTTGTATTATATGAGAACTGTTGTGCTGAGCAGAGAAGGCTGTACGGTATCCTGGCTGTTTTGGAAGAGAAATTATAAATGGGAAGAGCTTGCTGTTATCAGAGAGGATGTCTGGTATACATATGGTAAGGGAGGGAGCATACGTTATCAGGGGATTGTATTTTCCAAATATGCAGTAAATAAGAAGAAAAAGAAATATACTACCAGGATGATCGTTGATGCGTTTCCGCTTTCAGATTGTTTTTACATTACTTTTGATGAACATGGCAATGTTTTTTCTTATAAATTAGAAAAAGGAAAAAAGCAAGTTATTAGAAAAATGTACGTAAATGTTCGTGAAAAAATGAAGGAATGGGGAGTGGAGGCAGAAAAAGGAGAGGGAATAAAAGAAGAAGAAAAACAAAGACAATATGATGAAATGATAGAATTGAGGAGGCAACAAAGAAAAAAAATTCAAAGCAAAGGAGCAGACTGTACAAATTTAAAAGAATATCAGCAAGAAGTAATAAAGATCAGATATTTTTTGCAGATAACCATGGTAATACTTATTACGGTACTGCTTATTTGGACAGGGCTGTCTGCTGAAGAGGGAGAAAGAATTCCAATATTGATTCTTGAGTTTTTGATTGATGCACCATTATTGTTTTTCTCTTCAAAAGTCGTAACATTAAGTAAAGAAGGCTGCAAAATATCGTATCTGTTTTTCAAAAAAATGTATAAATGGGAAGAACTTGAAATTATACGTGAAGATTATTTTCCAAGTTTCCGAGACAGGAGAAGCAGAGGGATTGTTTTTTCTAAAAGAAAAAAGAATAAAGCAGGATATATATATACAACACGGGAAATTGTAGGATCAGGTCATATTTTAGAGTGTTTTTATATTGTTCTTGATGCAGATGGAAATATACATTTATATAAGCGTCTGGCAGCAAAGGATGGCAAAACAAAACTGAGAAAAGTAGCTGTAAATATTCCCCAAAAATTAGCGGAATGGGGAGTAGAAATGGAAAAAATGATGAAATATACAGGAGGAACTTATGATTTATAAGAAGATTGAAATTGCAGTAGACGGATATAAAGAAACTGCAGATTTATACACTTATTTTCTGGATAATTCCATTGAAATGCATATCAACAGAAAGCGTCCGGTAGTTGTGATCTGCCCGGGAGGCGGGTATGCTATGACTTCTGACAGAGAAGCAGAACCGATCGCCATGCAGTATCTGGTAAGGGGATATCATGCAGTGATCCTGCGCTATAGCGTAGAACCTGCCAGATATCCACTGGCACTCTTGCAGCTTGCGAAGTCTGTTGCTTTTTTAAGAAAAAATGCTGCAGAGTTTCATATTGATACGAATAAAATTGTTCTGCAGGGCTTTTCCGCAGGTGGTCATCTGGCAGCAAGTCTTGGCGTTTTCTGGAAGAAAGATTTTATTGCACAGACACTTGGGGTAACTTCTGATATGGTGAAACCAAATGGTATGATCTTAAGTTATCCGGTGATCACTTCCGGTGAGTTTGCACATACAGGTTCCTTTGAATGCTTGCTTGGAGAGGATTATAATGATCTTGATAAGAGAAAAGAACAGTCTCTGGAATTCCAGGTATCTAAAGATACACCAACCACATTCCTGTGGCATACAGTGACAGATGATTGTGTTCCTGTAGAGAATTCTCTGTTGTTCTTCAATGCGTTGCGCAAATTTGAAATTCCGGTAGAAATGCATCTTTATCCGGTTGGCGGACATGGTTTAAGTCTTGCAAACGAAGAGACAAGCAACGAAGACGGCGGCTGTGTACAGAAAGAATGCCAGTCCTGGATAGAACTGGCATGCAAGTGGATGCAGAATATATAATACACGATAAAGAATCTGTCTGAGTGTATGTGAAATTGAATTGGAATAAAATACATCCTGATCTATAGTGAACAGTAACGTAAAATAAGATAATAAAAAATAATAAGGCGGCATTGTGCCGCCTTTATTATTTATGTTATACTGAAATATAAAGCTAATGTCAGAGGATGATGACAGTATAGTATATTTTTAATTTTTTTAAAAAGATACTATCACAACAGAAATGGAGATTATATGATAGAGTTAGGAAAAAAACAGAAATTAACAGTAGTGAAGTCCGTAGATTTTGGTGTATATCTGGGTGAGGATATGCAGGCAGATGCAAAGAACCGTGTTCTTCTTCCGTCCAGACAGGTTCCGGAAGGAACAAAGGAAGGCGACAGCATTGAAGCATTTATCTACAAGGATTCTCAGGATCGTCTTATTGCAACAACAAAAGAACCGAAGCTTCAGGTAGGTCAGACAGCAGTTCTGAAAGTCTCTCAGGTAACAAGGATTGGTGCATTCCTTGACTGGGGACTGGAGAAAGACCTTCTGCTTCCATATCATGAGCAGACTCTGAAAGTAAGAGAGGGAGAAGATGTGCTGGTAGCACTCTATATTGACAAGAGCAGTCGTCTCTGCGCAACTATGAAGGTTTATCATTATCTTTCCACCAGAACTCCTTATGTAGTGGGAGATATGGTGAAAGGTCGTGTTTATGAGATCAGCGACAGATTCGGTGTATTTGTGGCAGTTGATGATAAATATTCTGCACTGATCCCTGCAAGAGAAGCCAAGGGAAAATACCGTCCGGGCAAGATTCTGGAGCTGCGTGTCAGCGAAGTAAAAGAAGACGGAAAAATGAATGTCACAGACCGCCAGAAGGCATACCTGCAGATCAATGAGGATGCGGAGAATGTCCTTGAAGTGATCAATGAGTTTGCAGGTGTTCTTCCATTTGATGACAAGGCATCACCGGAAGTAATCCAGAGAGAATTCGGCCTGAGTAAGGGAGCGTTTAAACGTGCTATTGGTCATCTGATGAAAGAAGGCAAAGTAGAGATTAAGGACAAGAGAATCTACGCGAAATAATAACAGTAAAAATATACTGCGATAAAATTGCAGATATTAGAACAGGAGAGAAATAGAGTTGGAGTTTACACATCTTCACGTCCATACAGAATACAGTCTGCTGGATGGTTCCAATAAGATAAAAGAATATGTAGCCCGTGTCAAAGAACTTGGCATGGACAGTGCGGCGATCACAGATCATGGAGTTATGTATGGTGTGATTGATTTTTATCGTGCAGCAAGAGCCGAGGGAATCAATCCGATTCTGGGATGTGAGGTTTATGTAGCCCCCGGCTCCCGATTTGACCGTGAAGCAGGAAGCGGCGAAGACAGATATTACCACCTGGTTCTTCTGGCAGAGAATAATCAGGGTTATGCAAATCTGATGAAAATTGTGTCCAAGGGTTTTACAGAAGGATTCTATTATAAACCGCGAGTAGATCTTGCGGTATTAAAAGAGTACCATGAAGGGATTATTGCCTTAAGTGCCTGCCTTGCAGGTGAAGTGGCCAGGTATCTTCAGAGAGGAATGTACGAAGATGCAAAGGCAGCAGCTCTTCGTTATCAGGATATTTTTGGCAAAGGGAATTTCTTCCTGGAATTACAGGATCATGGAATCCCTGCGCAGAGACTGGTAAATCAGGAGCTTCTCCGTATGCACGAAGAAACAGGGATTGACCTTGTGGCAACCAATGATGTGCATTATACAAGGGCGGAGGATGCTGATCCTCATGATATTCTTCTCTGTCTGCAGACAAACAAGAAACTGGCAGACGAGGACAGAATGCGTTATGAGGGCGGCCAGTATTATGTGAAATCCCCGGAAGAAATGGCAGAACTTTTCCCATATGCTTTGGAGGCCCTGGAGAATACTCATAAGATTGCACAGAGATGTCATGTTGAGATTGAATTTGGCGTGACCAAGCTTCCAAGATTCGATGTGCCGGATGGTCTTACATCCTGGGAATATCTGAACAAGCTATGCTTCGAGGGACTGGAGGAACGTTATCAGCCGGTTACAGAGGAATTAAAAGCTCGTCTGAATTACGAATTATCTACTATAAAAAATATGGGCTACGTGGATTACTTCCTTATAGTATGGGATTTTATTAAATATGCCCGCGATCATGACATTATGGTAGGACCGGGACGTGGCTCTGCAGCGGGAAGTCTGGTTGCTTATACCTTGGGCATCACACAGCTTGATCCTATTCGCTATGATCTGCTCTTTGAGCGATTTCTGAATCCGGAACGAGTATCTATGCCTGATATTGACGTTGACTTCTGCTTCGAAAGAAGGCAGGAGGTTATTGAATATGTCCGCCGTAAATATGGGGATGATTGTGTGGTTCAGATCGTTACTTTTGGTACGCTGGCAGCCCGTGGTGTGATCCGGGATGTGGGCCGTGTACTGGATATGCCTTATGCACAGGTGGATTCCATTGCGAAAATGATCCCGCAGGAATTAAATATTACTATAGATAAAGCCCTTACTATGAACCCTGAGCTGAAAAAAGCATATGAAGAGCAGGATGAAATTCATTATCTGATCGATATGGCAAGACGTCTGGAGGGACTTCCCAGACATACCTCCATGCATGCGGCAGGTGTTGTTATCAGCCAGAAGGACGTATCAGAATATGTACCGCTTTCCAGAGCATCAGACGGGTCTATTGTCACTCAGTTTACCATGACAACACTGGAAGAATTGGGACTTTTAAAAATGGACTTCCTGGGACTTCGTACTCTGACTGTGATCCAGAATGCAGTAAAGCTGATCCAGAAGGATGCAGGAGTGACTCTGGACATGCAGAAGATTAATTATGATGATAAAAAGGTTTTGGATTCCCTCGGCACCGGTCGTTCTGATGGTGTATTTCAGCTTGAAAGTGCGGGAATGAAAAATTTCATGAAGGAACTGAAGCCTCAGAGTCTGGAAGATGTGATCGCAGGAATTTCTCTTTACCGCCCGGGCCCCATGGATTTTATCCCCCAGTATATCCGGGGCAAAAACCGTCCGGATACCATCCGTTACGACTGCCCTCAGCTGGAGCCGATCCTGAAGCCTACTTATGGGTGTATTGTCTATCAGGAACAGGTTATGCAGATCGTTCGTAACCTGGCAGGTTATACTCTGGGCCGAAGCGACCTGGTGCGCCGTGCAATGTCCAAAAAGAAGGCCTCTGTCATGGAAAAGGAGCGCCAGAACTTTGTTTACGGAAATGAAGCAGAGGGAGTTCCAGGCTGTATTGCAAATGGAATTGATGAGGCAACGGCAAATAAAATCTATGATGAAATGATTGATTTCGCCAAATATGCTTTTAATAAGTCCCATGCAGCAGCCTATGCAGTTGTTTCCTATCAGACTGCATATCTGAAATATTACTATCCTGTGGAATTTATGGCCGCATTAATGACATCGGTTATTGATTTTCCCAATAAGGTTGCAGAATATATTCTGGTCTGCAGACAGATGGGGATTAAGATCCTGCCGCCGGATGTGAATTGTGGAATGTATGGATTCTCTGTAGATAACGGTGCGATCCGATATGGTCTGTCCGCTATAAAGAGTGTGGGACGTCCGGTTATTGAAAGCCTGGTAAGAGAGAGGGAAGAGAACGGACAATATCGTTCCCTGAAGGATTTTATGGAACGAAACTCTCCGCAGATGAATAAGCGAGCAGTAGAAAACTTTATCAAAGCAGGTGCACTGGATTGCCTGGATGGTAACCGCCGCCAGAAAATGCTGGTTTATCAGAAGATTTCAGACAGTATCAGTCAGGATAAGAAGAATTCACTGGCAGGCCAGATGAGCCTTTTTGATCTGGTAAGCGAGGAGGACAAGAAAGAATTTGAAATCCGTATGCCCGATGTGGAGGAATTCGGAAAAGAGGAACTTCTGGGATATGAGAAGGAAGTTCTGGGAATCTACCTCAGTGGTCATCCTCTGGAAAATTACCGGGGAATGATGGAGAAAACCATTTCTGCGAAAACCTCTGATTTTCAGCAGGATGAAGAAACAAATCTTCCGAAAGTCATGGATGGTCAGAAAGTAATTATCGGTGGAATGATTACGGATAAAACCATCAAATATACAAAGAATAATAAGGTTATGGCATTCCTCACAGTGGAGGATCTGGTAGGAACAGTGGAGGTAGTTGTGTTCCCCAGAGATTATGAGAAAAGTCAGCAGTTCCTGAATGAAGAAGGCAGAGTATTTATTCAGGGCAGAGTATCTGCAGAGGACGATCGCGCTAGTAAACTGATCCTTGAAAAAATCCGTCCCTTTGACAATATGCCAAGGGAAATCTGGATACAGTTTGACAATAAAGAAAGCTACACACAGCAATCTCAGGAACTGCTTGCAGACCTCAGACGTTCACCGGGTGACAGTGCTGTTGTGATCTACCTGAAAGACGTAAAGGCCATAAAGAAGCTTCCGGTTGGATATCATGCACAAATTCAGGACTCATGGCTGAACTATATGTACGAAAAATATGGTAAAACCAATGTTAAAGTTGTAGAAAGAGGATTGAAAAACTTATAGAAATGCGCTAAACTATACCCGAATATGTGTATAGTAAAAATGAGATAGATTCAGAAGATGGAGGAAGAAAAGATGGCAGAAAACAAGATAAAAACCATTGGTGTCCTTACCAGCGGTGGTGACGCACCTGGAATGAATGCTGCAATTCGTGCAGTTGTCAGAAGAGGTTTAAGCAATGGATTAAATGTAAAAGGTATTCTGAAAGGATATAATGGTCTGTTAAACGAAGAGATTATTGACATGAGCGCAAAAGATGTATCTGATACAATCGAACGTGGAGGTACAATCCTTTATACAGCACGTTGTGCAGAATTCCGTACAGAAGAAGGCCAGAAACGTGGAGCAGAGATCTGCAGAAAACATGGAATTGACGGACTTGTTGTCATCGGTGGTGACGGATCCTTCGCAGGTGCTCAGAAGCTTGCGAATCTCGGAATCAATACAATCGGTCTTCCCGGAACAATCGACCTTGACATTGCATGTACAGAATATACCATCGGATTTGATACAGCTGTAAACACAGCAATGGAAGCAATTGATAAAGTACGTGATACTTCCACTTCTCATGAGAGATGCAGTATCATCGAGGTTATGGGACGTGGTGCAGGATATATTGCTCTGTGGTGCGGTATTGCCAACGGTGCTGAGGACGTTCTGGTTCCTGAAAAATATGACTATGATGAGCAGAAGCTGATCAATAACATTATTGAGAGCCGTAAGATGGGTAAGAAACACCACATCATCATCAATGCAGAGGGTATCGGCCATTCACAGGCTATGGCAACTCGTATCGAGGCTGCTACAGGAATCGAAACACGTGCTACTATCCTTGGTCACATGCAGCGTGGTGGAAGCCCAACATGTAAAGACCGTGTATATGCATCCATGATGGGTGCTATGGCAGTAGACCTTCTTCTGGAAGGCAAGAAGAGCCGTGTTGTTGGATATCGTCATGGTGATTTCGTTGATTTCGATATCAATGAAGCTCTTGCAATGGAGAAGAGCGTAACTCCATATATGTGGGAGGTTTGTGAGTCCCTTTCTCATAACTATAGGAAATAACAGTGATAATACGGTTCACTTGTCTCAGGGCATATTTCCGACTGGGTTTTACAGTCTGTGATACACATTTTGCAGAAATCCTTTGAGCTATGTGCCGGCGGCAGGTGAACCGTAATTATAAAAGAGTCATTGTTCCTAACATTCTACAGCAGAGTATTTTGCGAAAGATGCTGAGGGGCAGTGACATAAAGGAAGCTTATGTTCATTCAAAACCTGCAATATAAATTGCATAAACTGAATACGGCGCAGATCATTACCCTCAGCTTTGCGGGGGTAATTTTTGTAGGAGGATTAATTCTGTGGCTGCCTTTCTGTACGGCAGCAGGCCAGACCACTTCGTTCTCCGATGCTATGTTTACAGCCACCACCTGCGTATGTGTTACCGGGCTTGTAACTGTGACTACAGCTACGCACTGGAGTCTGATTGGCAAACTGGTGATCCTTTTGCTCATACAGATTGGCGGAATTGGACTGATCGCACTTGCAAGCGTTATTTTTATTTCCCTGAATAAGAAGATCAGTCTGAAGAACCGCAGAATGATCCAGGAATCCTATAATCTGGAGCAGATGTCCGGTCTGGTAACAGTGGTGAGAAAAGTGGTTCTCTGTGTGTTTGCAGCAGAAGGAATCGGAGCCGTCGGCTATGCATTCTGCTTTGTACCAGAGTTTGGACTGGTGAAAGGTCTGGGACAGGCTGTTTTTACAGCAGTTTCAGCCTTTTGCAATGCAGGAATCGATCTTTTGGGAGAGAACAGTCTGGCAGACTATGTAACCAATCCTCTGGTGAATGTGACAACTATGGGATTAATTATTGCTTCTGGACTTGGCTTTAACGTATGGTGGGATCTTGGAGAAAGAATAAAGCTGGTTTTTCAGAAGAAGCTTTCTCCTGGCAGATTATTCCGGACCCTTCGTCTGCAGAGCAAGCTGGTTTTGACTACAACCGGGATTTTGCTCCTTGGTGGGACAATCTGTATTTTACTGTTTGAGTATAAGAATCCGGACACCCTGGGAAGTCTGTCCTTTGGGCAGAAGCTGATGGCAGCGGCATTTCAGTCTGTGACCACAAGAACAGCAGGGTTTTTTACAGTTGATCAGGGGGCGCTGACCAGCGGAAGTGTAATGATCTGTCTGTTTCTTATGCTGGTTGGAGGTTCTCCTATGGGGACTGCCGGCGGAGTGAAGACGACTACACTTGCAGTGCTTGTGCTGAGTATTATTGCCAACCTTCGGGGAAAAAAGGATGTAGAGGTTTATGGGAGAAAGATTCGCAGCAGTTATATCCGTTCTGCGCAGGTAGTTGTGGGAATGGCGGTTAGTGTGCTGCTTATTTCCGTGCTGGGGATTTTTGCAATTATGCCGGATGCACCCTTTGTGGATGTGCTGTATGAGCTTACTTCTGCAATTGGAACCGTAGGTCTTTCCAGAGGACTGACCGCGGTCCTGAATACACCGGCCAAATGGATCGTTATTTTTACCATGTATCTTGGAAGAATCGGTCCGCTGACACTGGGCGCGGCGGTTGTATCCCGTGCGCAGAAGCGAACGAAAGATGTACATCTGGCAGAAGAGAATATTATGATAGGATAGGAAATGGCGTCTGTGGACGACATTATCCCGCATGAAAGTCCGTTGCTTTCATAGCAGATTTTAAAGGAGATTAGAATGAGCGGAAAATCCTTTGCAGTCATTGGATTGGGGCAGTTTGGAATGACCCTGGCGAAAGAGCTTGCGAATGCAGATTATGATGTTTTGGCAATTGATGATAAAGATGAGAATATTCAGGAAATTGCAGATACTGTCACTTATGCAGTTCGTGCAGATGTGCGCGAGCCTGGAATTCTGAAATCCCTGGGCGTGCAGAACGTAGACGTTGCGATTATTGCGGTTGCAGAAAATATGGAAGCCAGTATTACAGCTACCATGCAGGTGAAGGACCTGGGCGTCCCGCTTGTTCTGGCGAAGGCAATGAATTCCCTTCATGGCCGGATCCTGGAGAAAATTGGTGCTGATCAGGTAATATATCCGGAGCGTTCCATGGGCATCCGCGTTGCCCGTAATTTTACAGCCAGTGGATTTGAGGATGTGTTTGAGCTTTCTACGGAGTTCAGTATGGCAGAATTCCGGATCCCGGATGAATGGGTGGGGAAAAGTCTTTCAGAGATCAGGCTCCGTGAGCAGCATCATATAAATCTGGTTGCAGTGAAGCATGGAGATTCTGTAAATGTAAACCTGAATCCTGCGGAGAAGCTGGAAGCGGGTTGTATTCTGGTTGCAGTAGGAAAGAACGAGGATTTGAATAAATTCCGAAAGCCGCTGTAACAGGGAGGATAATTTATGATAACCAGTGCAAATAATACACAGGTGAAAAATATCATACAGTTAAACCAGAAGGCCAAGGCCCGCAGGGAACAGGGGTTGTTTGTGGCTGAGGGACGGAAAATGTTCGGGGAAGCTCCAAAGGACTGGATTTCCAGGGTTTATGTGACAGAATCCCTGACAGCAGAGGAGTCCCTGATGAAGCAGGTCATGGAGCTTCCGGAAGAAAAAAGAGAAATCGTGGCAGATAATGTTTTCCGCCAGATGTGTGATACCAGGACTCCACAGGGAATTCTTACAGTTCTGAAGAAACCGGTGTGGACTGTGGAAGATATTTTAAAAGGAGATGCTCCTTTGGTAATGGTTCTTGAGGATCTTCAGGATCCGGGAAATGCAGGGACTATTTTCCGAACAGGTGAGGGTGCTGGTGTTTCCGGTGTTTTTCTTACGAAAACCTGCGTAGACATTACCAATCCAAAGGTCATCCGCTCAACAATGGGATCTGTTTACAGAATGCCTTTCCTATATGTGGAGGATGTGGTATCATTAAAAGCGGAACTGGAGCAAAAAGGTATCCGTACCTTTGCAGCCCACCTGAAAGGAAAAAATTCCTATGATCAGGAGGATTATCAGGGCGGCACAGCATTTCTTATTGGA
>ENA-OPCP01001553-OPCP01001553.1-human-gut-metagenome-genome-assembly--contig:-NODE-1553-length-13997-cov-6.480706_pt1 | contig 13997 bp, 14 predicted proteins | sample MGYA00241563_ERZ501477 | MGnify/ENA primary metagenome ERZ501477 (study PRJEB25962, sample SAMEA2042572) | human gut metagenome | biome: human gut; feature: human-associated habitat; material: faeces... | reverse complement strand
GTAGCTCCTGTGGTCGACGCGCGCCTCGCTCTCGGCCTTGGCGAGGAAGCCGTTCTGGAGGTCGGCCCAGCCCTTGCGCCAGCGCTCGGCGTTGTCCCGATTGTTCCAATCGTTGATCTCGCGCTTCACCTTTACCGGGTCGTTCCCCTGGCGCTTGCAGCCGTCCCAGCCCTCCGCCTCTGACTTGGTGAGCTGGCGTCGCTCGTTGCCACGGCGGTAGGTGTAGACCTTCTCCCACTCGTCGCCGCGAGCCCGGGCGTCCTTCAGCTCGGCGGCGGTCATCTCGGCCTCGATGCCGGCGAGTCGCACCGTGTAGGCCGTGACGGCCTTCGCTAGGAACCCGTTCTCGTCGACGGAGCGCATCGGGCAGAGGATGTGGGCGTGGATGTTGTGGTTGTCGCCGTCCGCGTCGTGGATGGCCCAATCGCAGACCATGCCCTCTGCGGCGAGCCCGTGGCAGAGCGCGATCGTGAGCTCGATGCGCTGCCAGGCGCTGAGGTCGTGCGGGAGCGCGACCTCGAACTCGCGGGCGAGTTGCGCGTTCGCGGAGCGCTCGATCGCCTCGACCTCGTTCCAGAGGGTCGAGCGGTCGGCGAAGCGCTCGGGGGCGCAGCCGGGCAGCACGACGCCCTCGGCGACGAGACCGTGTTTACGGGTGTAGTCGTGCACGAGGCCGTCGCGCTCGTTCTCGATCTTCGAGCACGAGCGGTAGGCTGCGGCGGCGACCGCCGAGCGGCCCGTCGCGCGGGAGACGATCTTAATGGACATGTGATACATGGCCATGATCGTCCTCCTTTCAGCGACGCGGCCAAGGCGAGCGTCCCGTTATGGGCCGCGCTGCAACGAGCGCAGCGCCGTGTGAGCGCAATCGCGAACACGGGCGCTGGCGAGTGGAAGGGCGAGCGGCGCTAGCCGCGCTGCAAGCCGGGGAGCATGAGGTGAGCGGGGACGCGAACCGAATGTCACCGGCTGGAAGGCGAGGAGCGGGCTCTGGCCCGTGACGCTGCAACGAGCGCAGCGAGTGGAAGGGGCCCGCCGCCTAGGCGCGCACTCCCAGTCGCAGACTGGGGTATAAGTGCGCCCTTCGTGGTACTCGGGTATATTCTACCTGCAAAGGTGTACAATGTTCGATGAGTTCCCATATCGCACAGCAAAACCGTAGAAACGCCGAAAGGGAGACCACAATGGCCAAGCAGAGCATCGACGACCTGATCAAGAAACGCGACCAGCTGAACGCGCGCATCAAGGACATGCAGGCGAGAGAGCAGGCCAAGAACCGCAAGGCGAGAAACCACGCCATGATGGTGTTCGGAGGCCTCCTGGAAAACGCCTGCGGCGGCGATTGGACCGCGATCGACTACCGAGTGCTCGATTCCATCGTGTACGAGTGCGCCGAGAGGCTGATGGCGGCGCGGACGCAGGACGGGCGCTCCGTGGACGATGCGACCGCCGACCTGAGGAGTTTCGAGGCCTGGAAGCGCGACATGGGCAAGGCCAAGGCCGCGACGCGCGATGATGCCGGTGCAGAGGGCCAGGAGGCTTAGGGATGAACGTGAAGATGGTCTTCGCCGACCGCATCGACTCCTGGGACACCCGCGCCGATGGCGGGGCCACGACATCCCACGCCTCGCTCGAGGTGTCGGGGCGTCAGCTCGTGCTGTGGAGCGCGCTTACCTTCGACAACACGTACAACGAGAAGGGGATCGCCGACCCCACGCCCGAACATCAATACGGGACGCCTGCCGCAATCGCCGAGGTCGAGGCGGTCGGGTTAAAGACGCTGATGGAATTTCTGGATGCGCTCGGCGAGGAGAAAGGGTTACTCCGGTTAGATGTCGACGGTGAAGCGATATGGACCGCTTCAGTCTCACTCGACGACGATCGCCTGAATTAAACAAAAAACGCGCACCCCCAGGGGGGGTGCGCAGCCATCCAAATCATCGAAGAATAATTTCAGTCGCATGGTTTCTGAAAGCCTACGACTTATCACCAGCATACAGTGGGCGACGCAGATAAGCCAGCATCAATCCGTATGCGAGGCCAATGCCAATCATGGATATATCGTCACTCGAATTGGCCTGAATATTGATTACAAGATCATCCCCAATAACATCGGCCTTCAATCTACCGAGACTTCCTTGCTCTTGGATAATTTCTATGTCTCCCTTTGTGAAATCTCCGGAGAAGCTCATCCCTCTCCCATGCACGGAATAACAAATCTGAAATTCCGACATCTCCTGAGATAGTTTTACAGGAGGCTTATCATCAAGAAAATCAATGGTGAAAAATGGCAAGTTGCTAAAGATATGACGTTTAATCTCACAAATAGCACCCCCATGATCACCGAAGACACGATATGTCGGAGCTTGAACGCGGGAAAGCACACCCTCATATCCGGTCACTTCGACATTTTTATTGAAATCAGTTTTTACAAGCCCATCTTTACCAATGTAGATCTTCATTTCAATCATGCCCCATCGTCTCACGTACTGAACTGAACACGCGCCGCACCGTCTTGCAATCAAATGTCGACATCGACAAACTTCGCTATCAACTAGTCGAAGTAACCTCCATTCCCCAAGGCGTCGGCAGCCATGTCGCCCTGAAGCAATGCATGGGGATCCGTATAGAAATTGCACCAAGTGCAATTACACCAACCGCATGGACAGTTCCTTACCATATGAATAATCGAGCGGAACCCACGACGACCATTAATAACAGCACTCATTGTTGTCCTCCCCTTTCTTTTCGCAATCTGCAGAAGCAGTTCCCGATACGGTGCGGCGCGCATTAACCAACTTGGCTATATCTCCAGGACTCTTAAAACCGTTTTTCTTTATCTCGTCCGGCTGATAGTAGACGCAATACTCCTCTTCAATCACCATCAACAGGCGATAGAGATCCTTTCCCGAAAAGCGAAATGCCCTCGAGGTGAGAATGGAGTTTTCATTAAGGCGACCATCAGGGTCTTTCGATGGAAAATATGAGTGAATGATGCCAATAACCTCATCAACACTGACGATGTCAGACGCCCTATCGACAGCATTCCTAGTCATATGAAAGACACCCCCTCGTCAGTAAGAATCTCTCTAAGCCGCCTATCGAATTCAAGAACTTCAGACTTTGACCGAAGGGTGTATGTCGGCAACCCTGCGAGCCTAAAAGCACTTGCCCTGATCGACGCCTCGGCATCATCGGAATAACAAACCCCTAAGGAACGAAGCTCGACTTGATTGGAATCATCAACCATTTGGTCTCCAACGATAAATATGCAATTCGAAGTACCGCATTCAGCAGCAACATCGCGCAAGCACTCTTCGAGGAAAGCGGGATTGACAAGATTAAGCGGAACACAACACAATACGATATCCGGAGGCACGGCCCTGAACAAAGCGTGCGACGAAAGACCGAAGTCATAATGGACATACTCGCTGTAACTTGTCACAGGATTCGGATGTTCAACAACAACTAAATCTGGATGAACTTGATATACGAGCTCCTGGACACATGCATTGATTTGCAAAACTCCATCTTCAGTTGAATCGGAAAGTACCATTCGACGCAAACCGAACGCATCGCAATACAAGCTCTCGCTCAACGCAACAATCCCAAGATTATCCCGTCGCATTACATCGCGAACATGACAAAGTAGCTCAAACGTATCGAGCCCAGAGCACAGCGAAACAATGTGAACACATGGGCAGGAAAACGTAGAAAATCCCTCTCTTGCCCACTCTGAAGTTTGAGAAAACGAGAATGGACTTGACGGCAAATGAATAAAATGACGGTTAGTCTCATCTACTATTCGGGACAAAATACTTAAATCTGAATTGTAGTAATAAACGTCCCTTTCACGATCAATTGCAGCAGAAACGATGTCTTCCAAGTATCCATGGTGTTCAGTTGGGCAGTCTGTGATTAAGACAACGTCACTTTCATTTATAGCTTTTTTGAAATCACTCTCGCACGCCAGTCCAACTGGAACCCCGGCGTACAAATCAGAAACATCATCACATCTGTCATAAGCCGGAAAGACAATTGCCCCGTTAGGTACGCCAATCGCGTTCCGCTCGGTAATGAATACGCGGCATCTTTTGTCAAAGGGGGCGATACAAACAGTCCTCACCATCACAACCCTCCTTCGTTACCGATCATTGACAAAGCTCTTCTCATCTTCCGCTCATGACGCTCGTTCTCATTTAAAAGTATTACCTGCCCTAAACGATCATTCGCCGCGCGGCGAGACAGGGAGCACGCCTGATCAACCCCATCTGCAGAAAGCCCGTCCCCTCCATCAAACCGCTTGGCACACGAAGAGCACAGGTTAAATGCCCAACACCGCTTGCATTTCTCTTCACACAGCGAAGCGACATTCAATAGAGAAATAATTCTGCTCTTTGAGAACCCATGTTGAATGGTGCCTATTCTCATGCAATCGGATGTCTCATCGACTCGTTCACACGGAAAAATATCGCCAGAAACCGTAACGAACATTCTCGTCAATCCAGGCTGACAGACACCAGCGGGCACTGACATTGGCGATGATGACTTCTGAACGAAGCGTCTAATACCTTCTGTAATATGACGAAATTCATGTCTAATCAGCTCATTCGGATATCCAGTCCTGGAGCCTCGATAATGAGCGACATATCCTAAAAACATATCGTATTCATGACTCTCAATGAAATCACTGTTGAAAGGCGCTGGCACACCATTCTTCTCAAGATAATTAAATTGAAATGCCGCCCCTCTTAACACTTCTTCATCGCATATCTTTACCAGCTCGCAATAATCTTTTTCCGTATCAACAACAGAATTGAAACGTAGCTTTTCCTTGTATTCTGGACATCGTTGTACGAGCCTCCGTATACCGTCGACTACCGTCGCATAAGTACCCGATCCATCTGGAAAACAGCGCGACGCATCTTGAATTGATTCCGGTCCATCGAGGCTAAACAGAACATGGAACCGAGATCTTTCAGAGATAAGAAATTCAATCACTTCGTCTCTGAGCAGCGTTCCATTTGTCGTAACATGAAATACGACCTTTTTGCCTTCAAATGCCATATCAGCATACTCGACGATTTTCTTGATTAGATTGAAATGGAGAAATGGTTCTCCCCCGTAAAGCCCTATCGTTATCTGTTCCGAATCAACGCTGTGATCCTTTAGGAAGTCGATCGCTTTCTTCGCTTCCTCAAAATCAATGACTTTATTTGAGTGGTTCCTATTAAACTCGTTATCCGCCGAGTATATGCAATATCTGCAACGAAGATTGCACTTCTGAGTAATCTGAAGGATCATCAAGTTGATATTGCGGTCGAGTCGCCTTAAGACACTATCGGCATCTGGATAAGCTATCTTCTCTACGGGATTCCCAAAATTCAAATTGGCCAACAACGGTGGCAGAGCTACGTCTTCATCCAAAACTATTTCGTCGCCCTCTTGATCAGGGCTTACGTAATCCTTAATGGCAAGCTTCCCCTGTTCATCAAGCAAGGTCAGAGATCCTGACCACGGATCATATAAATATCCGCCAAACGGTGTCTCGATAAATCTCGCCACAACACCCATTGAGCCGCCCCCAAACAATATCGGGAACATGTTTTGCTGTTTTTACCCGATGAATAATTAAGCGATAGCACAACAGGCAAACGGCTCGAAATCATCGGTAAACGGCAACATAGACCAAAGCACTACAAATTGACCGTAACATCAGCCATGTCATCAAATGCGCCGGTATGATCTATCACAACCACCAAAGATTTCTTAGCAAGACCGTCTACCGTTTCACGCAGGCGCAGAAGGGACTCATTATCGAGCCCGGATGTCGGCTCATCAAAAACAACCAAACTTGATTCGCGCAAAAGCGCCCTAGCCAACGAAATTCTCTGTCGTTCACCGGATGAAAGCAGCGCTCCCGACTCTCCAACCTTGTCTTTGCCATCAATAGAGAAACGACAGCAAATCTCATCAATTCCAACCACTTGGGAAATCTCATCATATCTATCTTGAGAAACTTCACTGTTTCCATAAGTCACATTTTCTTTTATTGACGAATTGAAGAGAAAAGGAGATTGATTAACCATGCTGCTCACGCTTCTTAGCGATTTTGAGTCAATACCAGCCAGCTCAATGCCATTAATTTTGATTGAACCTTCGTATCCTGTTATCAAGCCGAGAATAAGCCGTGCAAGGGTCGTTTTCCCCCCACCATTCCTGCCATGCACAACACAAAGACCTGGAGATGAGATCGAAAAGCTCAGATCTCTAATCAGCGGTTCACGTGAACCCGGATACGAAAAATTCAGGTCAGAAACAGAAAGCGAATCAACCTCATCGATCCTATTTTCGACACCAGAATTTTCCTCATCAAAACCGCCGAACAATTTTTCTAACCTGGCTAATGCCTCGAATGCGGGCTGAACAGCAATGGCGGTCGTAGAAAACAAGACGATAGGGCTGTAGACTTTCGATACATATTGAGATATGGCAACGATTTGGCCGATGGAAATAAAACCACTGACCATCATCATCCCGCATATTAGATAGACGGACCCCGAAGCCAAGACATTCAGGACTTGATATACCTCTGAAGCGCCATTGAGTACGATTGATTGGCGAATACCCTTAGCCTTGAGCTGATTGCTCAGATTTGAAATTCCTTCTCTCTCGCGATCGAGCCCTTCGTTTAAAACGATCTCATCCCGCCCGCTTAGACATTCATTAACTTTGCCAGAGAAGCTCGCTCTCGTCTCAAGAGATGCCCTCAGAACATCTCGATACGCTCTTGTTGTCAATCGACCAACAAGCAGAAACAAGCAAGTCGGAATCAGCGAAATAATCGCAACTTGCCAGTTAATATCTATCAAAAAAATGAATGCAAAAACCGCCTGCGCTACGCTTCCCAAAAACATTAGATTGGTTGAAGAGAAAATACTCCCAACCTTACCAACTTCATCTATGCGCGAAAGGATGTATCCAGTTCCCAAACTTGCTGACGTCGCACTCGGCATCAGCAATGCCATATTTGTCATATCGACTCTCATGTCACTTATAACGGTCTCCCCAACTTGTGAAATAATCCTCACGGCGCACATGGAGAGAGCGCTGTGGATTACGGAAATCATCACAAGCAAGAGACAACAGATGGCGATCTGTGACAAATCGCGCTCTATAAAGCCATAGTCAAATAGTATTTGTGACGTCACCGCAGGAAGAACAGCCACGAAAGAATTTCCAAACAGCAATAAAGCACCGAGCGCAAGCTTGCCAATGTGCCTTTTCATATATGGAAACAACATGGCCATTACGACAGCTCCTAGCGATAGAAATTGTCGACAGAAGAACGTGTCCTCATTCTTTCCAAACCAAGAATAATTCACCCATAAATGAATATAAAGATATTCCGATTAACCCTTTCGACAATAGGACGAACTTTCACTCAAACTTCGACCAAAACGAATCGAAAACGAATTCATCCACTCTAAAAGTTACTTAACCATGATGTTGACTGATTCGTCGAGCAATAGTAAATCCCCATTGAAATGAGCAGTTGCGGTCGGTCCGCAGAAGTCCCACTCTCACGGCCCGACCGCAAGTCTTATGAGCCGAGCACATCGATTGGAATCACAATCACGCCTTCTGGCGTCACATGACACGGCATTCCATAACCGATGACAACGCATTTCGCGGCCGGAGGCCTATCACCATGCGACACCATCAGCTGCTCAAGTCGCAAGAGGTTGCTGACGGCCTCGGGAACCTGCGATGCCCCCAACTTCACCTCGACGGCAGCCCATGCGCCATCTCGCGTGTGAACGATACCGTCGACCTCCAAATCGTTCCCATCGTGATAATGCGAAAGACGCGCGTCGTTTGCGGCGGCATACACCTTAAGATCATGCAGGACGAGCGACTCGAACAGCAAGCCAAGGGTCTTCGGATCAGAAGTCAGGGACGCAGGGCTAGCACCGAGCAGTGACACCGCGAGCGACGGATCCGCGAGATGCCGTTTGGGCGCTTGCCTAAGCCTCACGGGCGAGCGCAACGCCGGGTACCACGCCGGTATGTCGTCGACCACGTTGACCCGCCTGAGCGCGTCCATATATCGCGTGAGCGTGCTCTTTGACACCTTGCCATCGGTGTCGGCGCCTATAGCCTTCGGGCTAGACAGCGTCGACTCGTTGCGTGCGAGCGAGGTCAGAAGGGCCCTGATCTTTCCTGGGTCGCGGCGGACGCCGTCGATGCGCGACACGTCCGATTCACACACACCATCAACATAGGCTGTAGCGATTTCCATCGCCTCGCTCGTCGAGACGCCAGCCGCCTGCGGCCATCCTCCCCGACACACAAGCTCGGCGATATCGGCAAGACCTTTTATCCCCCCAATCCCAGAAACTCCATTATCGCCGTCAAGAAGCGAACCGAGCGAAACCTCACCAGTAGAAATGCCAAGTTCCGCGAGAGACATCGTTTCCATGCGAACTCTGGCTATGCGCCCGACGCCGCTATGCATCGGGGCTCGATCATCCCTCGGTGTTGCCGAACCGGTAAGAATGAACTGGCCGGGCTCGCCACGCATGTCGCACTCATAACGCACGGCATCCCAAACGTCTGGGACCTCCTGCCACTCATCGATGAGTCGCGGGGAATCGCCCGCTATCGCTTGCGATGGGTCGAGCTCGGCCATCCTTCTTGCCGCGAACCCGCCCACGGGATCAGTGAGCGAAAGGGCCGATGCGGCAAACCTGCGCGCGGTGGTCGTCTTCCCGCACCATTTCGGCCCCTGCACGAGAACAGCCCCGAAGATGCCAAGATAGCGCTCCACGACAGCATCGACACACCGAGGAATATAATCTCCCATACCATCTTCCTTTCTTCAATCACAACAAGCATTCTACCAGTGCATGAACCCGTATGCAGGGAATCCGTGAACCTGTATGCAGGGAATCCGTGAACCCGTTTGCAGTAATTTTGTGAGACCACATGCATGGCCCACGCCAATCGCCCCCGGAGCGCTACCACCCATCGCCATAAGACAGGATGCGATCATCAAGACACTGACCGTCCATGAACCGGATGGACGCCTCACAGGGAACCCTTCCGGATCTGCTGGAGCGACATGCGCAAGTTGGAGGTCGAGAAAATCTACGACCATAAAGCCGTGGGCCACAAGGATGGCCATAAGGTCGTTCGATGGCGGGTTCCGATACGAAGCATCCAGAAACAACTGCACCGGAAGAGGACGGGGTGGTCCGTCATTCCCAGACGGCAGGTCGGGAGGTCACCTTAGCCCGTCGCACCCAAGAGAATGGGGTTGAGCATGGTGACCTCGGGGCTTCTTGGCGAGATCCAGCACGTCCGGACACACGTTCCTAGACGTCCGAGCGGAAGCATTCCTTATCAATCCGCCAGAATACCGCCAATAACTTCATGTCATCAGATGTCTTTATGGGTGTTCTGTATATAAATCTTATATACAATTTATATACATCTAGCCCCTCTGCATCCTAGCGTCGACGGCTTCCAAAATGAGGCGGGATACCGTCATGTCATGATCGGCGGCGAACGCCTTCATCTCGGCTCGCCTCTCTGGTGAGCACCAGAACGTGACGCAGACTTTGTCGCCGCGTGTAGTCGAATCTCCCTTAGACAAGTCCTGATTGCCCATGAGGGTACGAGACGGCATCTGACTGGAATTCGGGATGCGGCGCTCTGCTTTCTTCTTGCTAATCGGCATTTTCAACGAACTCCTTCATTTCGGCATAGGCCTCGGCATATCCGTACAGGTCATCACCCAGGCAGTTGCCAAAGAAATTCTTCAGACCCTCACGGCTCGGAATCTGGGAATCGAAATAACTCACGTTCCGCTCCTCAAGCTCAAGGAGCGTTTGACGCAGGGTGAGGGTCCGTGCATGAGTGCGGGTTAGAAGAACGGCGTAGTCGATTCCGCGTTCACCGAGGGTATCGGCAGTCTCAAAGGCCTTGACCACGTCGGCAGGCCCAGTGGTCGTTGGCACTATCACCATGTCGGCTGCGACCATCGCCTCATCCATGACGCGACCATGGGGCGGACAATCGATAAACACGTACTCGTCCGCATTTCCCTTGGCAGGTCCCCGGCCAATCGCGCGCACACTGGCGACGTTTCCCGGTATGACGGAAAAGGGCAACGGATCCCCGTTCTCCTCTGCGGTCATTGCCCAAAGGGATGCGCTGGACTGCGCATCGGTGTCTATCACCTGAACTCGCTTCCCATCCCTGACGGCAGCCGTGGCCAATCCTATCGCGGTGGTTGTTTTGCCGACACCACCCTTGAGATTGATGATTGAAACGATCATTGTGCCCTCCTTTTCTTATATAAATTGTATATAAATCTTATATACAATTTATATAAGATAATACTCTTCTAATGCCTCTTTACCAGCAGTTTTCACTTTCATTCGCTCAACGTCGGTCTCAAGCAGAATACGACGGTAGGCATCTTGATTCATGTCGATGGTCTTTTGCACATCGCCTGGATTCGAAAGCCCGAACAGGGAGGCGATTTCTTCATGCGTCTTCCAAGGGCAGCTGGCGACCTCGTAAAGGATATCCATGTCGAAGCCTCCCCCTGGGGCGTAGTATTCGCGCTCCATCCTCTCTTGCTCCTCCTCCCACTCAGCTTCCACTTCCCTAATGAAGTTCTCGCGGTAGCCCTCATCCTCCTCGAACCTCACGTTGTGCTCGTATTGATCACGCCAGTTCGCGACCGACAGCCATTTGATGACCGTCGGTCGCGATACACCCGCGATCCTCGCGATCTCGGAATGACTCGCCCCGGGGTTCTCGATTGCAGCGCGCCATACGAGCATTTCCTTTGTGGGAGCCCCGTCCCTGTTTCCGGTATCCCACCAATGGGTCCCGCGCTTCTTTTGTTTCTCATCGCGAATCGCTCTTGCCCCCGCGAGATGCACGTCGAGCGGCAGCCTCTGTTCCTCCGGCCTCCTTCTTGCGCCCCTTGTCTCCCAGGAGATTCCGGACTTTCTCTCCAACCACGGCTTCCTGTAGTGGCGGGAGCGCCCGCCGGCAACTCCCCCCTCAAACGCCTCAAGCGCGGCCGATACGTCCGCCGCGGTGAACCTGTTCTTCGGCTCATCGGTCATCGCGTCGAGGAATCCGACAAGGCTATAGGCATCCTCCTCAAGGACCTCCCACGGCACCCCGCACTTGTTCGCCATCACCGCGAGATAGAAAACGCACCAGTAGCGGTGTCCGACGCTGGCGAGGCCATAGATAGCATCGAGGCAATCGTAGTAAGCAACCTCACCGAACAGCCAGCCCCTGCGAGGTTCTCCGCGGCCGATGCGCGCATCGGCCCATTCCGGCCACTTCTCCCTCGCCTCCGCAAGGGATGTTGTGGGGCGGAGCTCTTCGGAGATCTCCTCAAGAATCTCCAACTCAGAGCCCTTGCGGCGCTTGTATTTCGCCATGAACGAAAGCAGGTACTTCAGGGTCGCGGGCGGAGTCTCATCATGGGAGAACGCCTCCGCGACATAGGATCCCTGCTTGATTCCAGCGTTACCGCACTCGCCGTTCAGCTTCGTTGGCGTGCCGACCATGCGGAACGCCTGAAAGATGCCCTGATGCTGTCGCTTCTCGATGTCCTCGCCGCTCGTGTACTTGTTCCACACGAGATCGGTCAAGAGCTGTTTGAGCTCCTGGAGGGCCGGGATGTATCTGGTCATGAGCGGCACCGGCTTGTCGAATCGATACACCACATGCAGGCCCGTGCCAGAGCAGACCACATAGTTCGCATGGGGAAGAACTCCACCGTCCATCTGTCGAAACAGATTGCGAACCTGCTGCGGACCGACGTAATCGAGGTCGATCTGCATGGCATGAAGATAACGGGCGGTCGCGCTGCCCCTGCTCTTGCCGAAGTTGCTCACGGGTGCGGCAAACAGGTACGTGTTCTTCCTCACGGCTTCATTGGTAATCTCTCGCAGAAGCTCGTGGTCATCGGTGATCGTATACCGGTTCATCTTGTGCTTGACCTGAGGCGTACCGTCTCTGCAGAGACGTGGATTGCCCTCTGCATCAAGGACGGGAATCTCAATGCCCGTATCTTCAACGCAGATGAGGTTCGGTCGGCCGTCCTCGTTAGGACAACCCTTGTCCTGAAGAAAGCCCTTGGGAAAGAGGTCTCGATAGTAGGTCTCAGGGTCGCAGTAGTACCAACCCGGAGTGTCGTAGATAAGCTCTGTCACCGCTTCGTAGTTATGCCTTCTATCGGCATACCAACGAGCATCCTTACCCGTCTTCTGAGACTTCTTGATAGCCATGGAGCATCTATCCAACCAGAGAGAGGCAGCGACCCCCCGAGGGAGGGCCACAAGTGGCCGACAGGACGTATATTAGAAGCAAATGTTATTTTACACTTTTGGATACTCCAGGGTACGTTTGTCTGTATATAAATTGTATATAAGTTTTATATACAACTCCCCCGTTCGCACCACCAGACTCCATGTGTTGATTACCCACATGTGGGTTTTCCGCATGTGGGTAATCCGGCAAGAGCCTAGCTCCGCTCCAAGGCGTCTATGTAGCGCTGCAAGGGACTTCTGACAGCGGGGGTATACAAGGGGCACGACGCCTCATCGAGGCGCCCTAAACGGGCTCTCAGCGCCTCGCGGTATTCCCTGCTCTGCCGGCGCTCGGCCTGCCTGCCGCTGACGAGCCCCAGGGCCCCCTCATAGGCCGCCATGTCGACGGTGACGGTCTTCTTGCCGCCGCCCCGGCCTTCTCCCGAACCCGTCTTCTCGGCCTCGGCCAGGATCGATTCGGTCGCGTCGATCGTAGACAGGGCCCTCGCCTCGGCCGCTAGGTCTGCGGCGCTCATGGTGAACAGCTGCGCCGCATCGGCCTCCTCGCGGACCAGCTCGGCCTCCGCCTCCTCGCGCGTCATGCGCGCCGCGCGCATGACGCGCAGCAGCTGGTCGGTCTCCGACAACATGGGGGCTAGCGCTCCTGAGCGAAGGTGGCAAGCTTGTAGCCGCCCGCGGCGCACAGGACCATGAGCACGGGGATGGCGAGCCATCCGTACTTCACCAGCCATTCGGCCCCTGCCTGGAACTGCGTCCACATCGATCCGAGCGCGATCAGGAAAACGATGGCGAGGGCGGCGGCGCAGGACAGAGACACGGCCAGGGTCGTGGTCAGCAGGGCCTTGCGCGCCCGCTCGATCTCCTCGACGGCGGCGCTCGCGCTGGCCTCGCTGTTCTTCATCGCGATTTTGGCCGCACGGTCGACGTCGCGAAGCGTTTGCACGGCTCGCTCCTCGACGCGCTCGAAGACCAGGTTGCTGGCGTCCTCGGCACGCAGGGCGGCGTTGGCCACGCCGTCGGTCATAGCCTTCATCGCCTCGGTGTTCTCCGTGAGCGCAACGTGAACCTCGCTCACGATCGCGGCGACCGACTGCACGTCGCGAGACATCTCGAGTTGGCGCTGCGCGGTCTCGATGTTGAGGGCGGCACTGGCGTTCAGGCTCTCGGCCATGGCCGCGAGGTTGTCGTTTGCTCTTGCGAGGTTGTCGAAATCGTTCATTTGGGCTCCGTTTCTTCTTCGTTCCCAGATCTACCTCTTGCGCAGGCTGCGACCGTGATCCTCGACCTCAACGGTGATGGTTCGGGGAGTTTGCGGTTTCGCGGCCTGCCGGTCGGCCATCGCCGCTCTCGCCCGCGCCCTTAACTCCTCAGCGGTGACGGTGCGTCTGTTGGCGGCGACCGACGCCCTGATGAGGTCTGGCAGGGGCCGCCCCGCCTCCGTCGCCGTCACCTTGGCCCCGTGACGCTCGAAGACGAGGTCGGTCTTGTCCGCGTTGAACCGCATGGACACACCGGCATCGGCGAGCCGCCTCTGCAATTCGTTGAAGTGGTTTTCCGACGGCTTCGCGAAGACCTCGGCGATCCGCTTTCCGACTTCGACCGAGACCTTACCGGATTCGGCGCGAGCTG
>ENA-OPCP01001542-OPCP01001542.1-human-gut-metagenome-genome-assembly--contig:-NODE-1542-length-14074-cov-2.989015_pt1 | contig 14074 bp, 8 predicted proteins | sample MGYA00241563_ERZ501477 | MGnify/ENA primary metagenome ERZ501477 (study PRJEB25962, sample SAMEA2042572) | human gut metagenome | biome: human gut; feature: human-associated habitat; material: faeces... | reverse complement strand
CTGTGCCGGAGTAGGGGTAGGCTGTGTAGCTCCGGGTAGTGCATACAACTATCTGGGTTCTTCCTCCTGGGTAGCACTCACGGTGGAAAAGCCGATTGTAGACGAACAACGCCGCACTATGAACTGGGCGCATGTAGTGCCGGGTATGCTGCATCCGTCAGGAACGATGCAGGCGGCAGGTTCCTCTTACAACTGGATGATAAATCAACTCTGCCAGCATGAGCAGGCCTTGGCGGCTCAATCGGGCCGTAGTGTGTTCGAACTGATTGACGAACAGATACTTTCTTCTCCGATAGGAGCCAACAAACTCCTGTTCCTGCCTTATATGCTTGGTGAACGTACTCCCCGTTGGAATGTAGATGCCAAAGGAGCATTCATCGGACTGACACTGGGGCATCAACATGGAGATATGTTGCGGGCCGTTATGGAAGGAATCACGCTTAATCTGGGATTTATAGTCAATATCTTCCGCCAACATGTTCCTATCGACCAAGTGACCGTTATCGGCGGATGTGCGCAGAATCCTGTTTGGCGTCAGATGATGGCGGATATTTATCAGGCGGAAATTCGTGTACCTAATTATTTGGAGGAGGCTACTTCGATGGGAGCAGCTATCCTGGCAGGTATCGGTGCAGGCGTCTTTAAGGATTTCTCTGTAATAGACCGCTTTGTCCGCATCGAACAGACCGTGCAGCCGATTCCGGAAAACCGGGCGAAATACGAAGCGTGGATGCCTGTTTTTGATAAAGCCTATCATGCTTTGTATGATATGTACACCGAGATTGCAAAAACTGAATTAGATTCTATATAAAACCAAAGAATAAAATGAAAACAGTCATTGTGCCGGCTCCCGGCAAAATAGAAATACGACAGGTGGAAACTCCTGTCATTAATGCTTATCAGGCATTGGTGAAGACAGAAATGGTGGCTTTGTGTAATGCGACCGACAGTAAACTGGTAGCCGGAAAGTTCCCCGGAGTAGATACGTACCCGTTGGCTTTAGGACATGAGAATGCCGGAATTGTAGTAGCTGTTGGCGAGAAAGTGCGTAACTTCAAGATGGGTGACCGTGTGATTGGCGGTCTTATCTCCGATTTTGGCGCACAAGGTATCAATAGCGGCTGGGGAGGTTTCAGCGAATATGTGGTAGTGAATGATTTTGAAGTATTGAAAAAAGAAGGATTGGCCACACCTGAACAAGGGTGCTGGGATAGTTTTGAAATACAGAACGCAGTTCCTTCGCACGTACAACCGGAAGAAGCGGTGATTTCCTGTACCTGGCGTGAGGTGCTGGGAGCTTTCAAGGATTTCAATCTGACTCCGGGTAAAAAGGTGATTGTAGTAGGCTCCGGTCCTGTTGGATTGAGCTTTGTGAAGTTGGGCAAGTTGTTCGGCTTGGGGCAGATTGACATTGTCGATATGCTTCCTGCCAAGTTGGAAGTGGCCCGCCGGATGGGAGCGGATCATGGATACACTCCCGCTGAAATCAGTACTCCGGAATTTATTGCCGCTGCCAACCGTTCTTACGATGCGGTTATCGATGCGGTGGGACTGGATTCGGTTGTCAATTCCGTATTGCCATTGGTAAAGATGGGTGGAGATGTCTGCGTATATGGCGTTATGACAAAGAATCCGACGTTCGATTTATCAAAAGCTCCTTATAACTTCGACTTGCACATGCATCAATGGCCTACCCGTTCGGAAGAAAAAGCGGCGATGAACACATTGGCGAAATGGATTGAAGAGGGCAGACTTTCTGCGTCCGACTTTATCACGCATCGTTTTACGATAGAAGAAATAGAAGAAGCCTTTGCTGCCGTTAAACGGGGTGAAGTCTTGAAATGCGTATTAACTTTTTAAGAAACAATAGATTTATAACAACTTATTAAACGACTCAAAATAATGGAAAAGAAGAATATAAACGAAGTGATTGCAGAATTATCAGTAGAACAGTTGGCAGGAATGATCGATCATACCTTTCTGAAACCTTTCGGTGATGCGTCTCCTATTGAAAAACTTTGTGCGGAAGCCCGTCAGTATCAGTTTGCAATGGTAGCCATCAATCCCGCGGAAGTGGAAACTTGTGTGAAGTTGCTGGAAGGTTCGGGCGTACGTGTAGGCGCGGCTATCGGTTTTCCGTTGGGACAGAATACGGTAGAGTGCAAAGCATTTGAAACCCGCGATGCCATTGCTAAAGGTGCAACCGAAATTGATACGGTCATCAATGTTCGTGCTTTGCAGAAAGGACAGACTGAAATCGTGAAGAAAGAAATAGAAGATATGGTTTCTATCTGTAAGCCTGCGGGAGTGATCTGTAAAGTCATTCTTGAAACTTGCTATCTGACGGATGAAGAGAAAGAAACAGTGTGCCGCATAGCTAAAGAGGCCGGAGTGGATTTCGTGAAAACATCTACCGGATTTGGTACGGCAGGAGCAACGGTACACGATGTGGCGTTGATGCGTCGTGTGGTAGGTCCGGGTATCGGAGTGAAAGCAGCAGGCGGTATTCGTGATCTTGATTCTGCGTTGGCATTGATTCAGGCAGGCGCTACCCGTATCGGTACATCAAGTGGTATTCAGATTGTAGAATCCTATAAGGAGCTGAAGAAAGGTTTGTAATCGTTCTTTTTTTCAAGAAGGTAATTAAGGTAAATAAGAAGATAAAATGATAAGATCGAAATTAATGAAGCTGTTGAAGTGTGGAATGGCATGCTGTGTGTTCCTCTCCATCGTAGCATGGCAGACGAAATACACTTCCCTTCAGCCTACCGACGCGAAAGGTTTTATCGTCGAGATTCAGAAGAAATATGCGGAAGTTCAGGCGGTAAAAAAGAAAGGAAATCAGGAAGAGATAGAAAACAAGATCAAAGCCGTGCACCGGAGATTGACACGTACTTATCCGGTCTATTACGATTGGTGGTTGCAGGATGGCAAAACGGGTGATGTAGACTGGTTTAGTAAGAGTTTTAATCAGGAACTTTCCGTGCGTTTGCAGAAACTGAACATCAACACTTCCGTGACTAATACTCCGGAAAGTATCGAAACGGCTTTCCAGTCTTATCTGAAAGCGTGTGAACAAAGACGTATCAAGCGTTTGACAGCCTTCACTGCAGATAAACCGGAGATTGTTTTCACAAAGTACAGAACGTTGCGTCCCTCTTTCTTTGCTTATACCGAAGGAGTGTCGGATGCCCGTGCTGAATGCAACTACATTGCGGGTGGTGCGTTGGCGAAATTGAAGATGAATGGAATTTGGGCGGAAGTAGAGACGCTGTTGACAGATGAAGAAGGAGTGGTTCGTGATCCGAATCTCCACTTCGACGGTCAACACTTGCTTTTCTCCTGGAAGAAGTCCCGTAAGGAGGATGACTTTCATCTGTATGAAATGGATTTGAAGACACGTGAAATCAAACAGTTGACTTTTGGAAAAGGACATGCCGATATTGAAGGTATTTACTTGCCGGATGATAATATTCTTTTCAACTCTACCCGTTGTGGAAGCACGGTAGATTGTTGGTTTACGGAAGTCAGCAATATGTATCTCTGCGATAGGGAAGGACGTTATATGCGTCAGGTCGGTTTCGATCAGGTGCACACTGTCACTCCGACTCTGTTGGATGACGGCCGTGTGGTTTATACTCGTTGGGATTACAATGACCGCGGGCAGGTTTGGGCGCAACCTCTTTTCCAGATGAATCCCGATGGAACAGGGCAGGCGGAATATTACGGAATGAACAGCTGGTTCCCGACAACGGTGGCACAGATTCGCCAAATCCCCGGCACTCGTAAGTTGATGGGAGTTTTTATGGGGCATCATACTCCTCAACATGGCAAATTGGGTATTATAGATCCCGAAGCCGGACGCGATGAGAATGAAGGTGTCATGTTCGTAGCTCCGGTTCACAAACCGGAACCGGAGCGTATTGACGGCTATGGGAAGTTTACCGATCAGTTTCAGCACCCTTTCCCGTTGAGTGAGACGGAATTTTTAATTTCCTATACTCCGTTGGGCTATTACGTCGGACATCCGATGGAATTTGGCGTTTACTGGATGAATGCGGACGGAGAACGTGAGTTGTTGGTTTCTGATACGCGTATATCCTGCAATCAACCTGTATTGGTTGCTCCTCGCAAACGTCCGTTCCGCCGTTCGTCTTCGGTAGATTATACAAAGAATGAAGGTGTATATTATATGCAGAATATCTACGAAGGTAACGGATTGAAAGGAGTGAAGCCGGGTACAATCAAACAGTTGCGTGTGGTAGAAATTCAGTTCCGTGCAGCGGGTGTAGGCGAAGTGAATGGTAATGATAAAGGGGGAGGAGCTATCATGAGCTCTCCTGTAGGAGTAGGTAATGCAGCTTGGGACGTGAAGAGAGTGTTGGGCGTGACGGAAGTACAGCCCGATGGTTCTGCTTTCTTTAAAGTGCCTGCACGCAAACCTCTATATTTTCAGGCATTGGATGAAAACGGACGTGTCGTGCAGACGATGCGTAGCTGGTCTGCTTTGCAACCGAACGAGGTGCAGAGTTGCGTAGGATGCCACGAGCATAAGAATACGGTTCCCGTAGCAGGGCATCCGGTATCTATGGCCATGAACAAAGGTATCAAGGCATTGGCTCCGGAAGATGAGATGGGTGAACGCAATTTCAGTTACCTGAAAGAAATCCAGCCTATCTGGGATAGACATTGTATCTCTTGTCACGATGGAGTGAAGCAGCCAATGAGCTTGAAAGGTGAATTGAAAGTAATGGATAAACCAAGCAAAAGAAAATATACGGATTCGTATTTGAGTTTGACCCATGCTACCCAGAATAAAGATGGAGGAGCATGGCGAGGTAATGCACACCATCCGGAAGTAAACTGGATCAGTGCTTTGTCCGAACCTACATTGCTGCCCCCTTATTTTGCAGGTTCTAACACGAGTAATCTGATTAAACGTCTGGAAAGCGGACATGGAGGTACTAAGTTGACTCCGCAGGAAATACGAAAAGTGGCTCTTTGGATTGACTTGCTTGTTCCTTTTATCGGAGACTACCGCGAAGCGAACAACTGGTCGCAAAAGGATCTCGACTTCTACAACTATTATGATAAGAAGCGGGAAGCAGCCCGTGCGGAAGATCAGGAGAATATTCGTCAATACATTCAATCCCTTCAAACTAAACAAGAGAAAAAATGAAAAAGAAGATATTGATATCTGTTGGTATGGCTGCTCTGTTTCTTTGTGCGTCTTGGCAAGAAGCGGAAACGACGGTTTCGCCGGACCGTTTGTTTTTGGCAGACAACGGGAAATCCTTGTTTGTAACAAACAGGGCAGGTTGTGAACTCATTAAAATGTCGCCCGACGGGCAGAAAATGGAAAAGAAAGTCTCTTTCTCGTCTCCTGTCAATGCCATGACGCAGGATGCGAATGGTAAACTTTGGGTGGTATGCGACGGAAACTACGGTACGATGTACGAATTGGACGGGAAGAAACTTTCGGTGCAATCTAAAATAAAAAGCGGAGCTACTCCTTCGGATATTCTGTATAATCCGTTGTCAAAGTCTCTTTGGGTGACGCAACGGTTCAACAACGAACTTTGGGAGATTGACCCGGCAACCCGTAAGGTGAAAACTAAAATCGCTGTCGGCCGTGAACCTGTGTCGATGGCTGCCTTTGCTGGTGATTCCTGCCTGTTGATTGCTAATAATCTGCCGGAAATGCCTTCTACGGCTTATCCGATTGCTGTGCAGCTCGATATGGTCGATGTACTTTCGAAAAAGGTTTCGGGACGTGTTATGTTGCCGAACGGTTCTACGGATGTGAAGTCGGTAGCGGTGGATAAGAATCATACTTTTGCGTATGTCACTCATTTAATCTCCCGCTATCAGTTGCCTACCAATCAGCTGGATAGAGGATGGATGGCTACAAATACATTATCCATCATTGATTTGAAGGCAAGAAAGTGGCTCACTTCCGTCATCTTGGATACTCCGCAGAAAGGAGCAGCCAATCCGTGGGCGGTCATTGTTACTCCGGATGATAAACAAATCATTGTAGCGGCTGCCGGCAGTCAGGAATTGGTGCGCATTGATCGTATTGCTTTACACGAACGTCTTGCCAAGGCGAAACAGGGAGAAATGGTCACTCCTTCCATGAAAGCATGGGGTAATATACCCAATGACGCGGGATTCTTGTATGGCATCCGTGACTTCATTCCTACACAAGGAAAAGGTCCGCGTTCGGTGGTTGCCACGGGAGGTAAAATTTATACAGCCAACTATTATACATCGGAACTGGTGTCTATGGATTTGAACGGCAAGAATGTGCAGAAGCAGGTTTTGGGTGCTCCGTTGGCTTTCACTAAAGTAGGTAAAGGCGATATGTATTTCCATGATGCAACCATTTGTTTCCAAAATTGGCAAAGTTGTGCAACCTGCCATCCGAATGATGCCCGCATGGACGGACTTAACTGGGATTTGCTGAATGATGGCATGGGTAATCCGAAGAATACAAAAACTCTCTTGCTTTCGCATCAGACTCCGCCTTGTATGGTGACTGGTATTCGTAAAAATGCCGAAGTTGCGGTACGTTCGGGAGTGAAGTATATTCTGTTTATGGAAGGAGAGGATGAAATCTATGAATCTATCGACGAATATTTGAAGTCTCTGAAACCTCTGCCTAGTCCTTATCTTCAGAATGGTAAACTTTCTGCGAAAGCGAAAAGCGGAAAGAAGATTTTTGAGGAAAACTGTGCAAGTTGTCATTCCGGACAGTATTATACCGACCTGAAACAGTATAAGGTAGATTGGACTACCGGACCCGATAAAGGTTTGTCGATGGACGTTCCGGCTTTGAATGAGTGCTGGCGTACAGCTCCTTATTTGTATGACGGTCGTAGCTATTCGATAAAAGATATGCTTAAGGTACACGGACCTCACAAACCGGTTTCCGAAAAAGAACTGGAAGAGTTGGAGGAGTACGTATTGTCTCTGTAGTGAACTTCATCCGTGCCTGAAAAATCTTTTATATAAAACTAATTTTGAATTTATATTTATGACAAGAATATATATTGCGATTCTGGCCTTTCTGTTTCCGGCATTTTTGTTTGCGCAGACAAAAACGTTTGCAGGAACGGATTATTCGCAAGGAATTGTCTTCGTGATGGAAAATAATCAAATCGTGTGGCAACACAAAGCCCCCGATTCCAATGATCTATGGGTATTGCCTAATGGCAATATCCTTTTCACCACCGGACATGGAGTACTCGAAATGACTCGTCAGAATGATACCATCTTTCATTATGAATCTAAAAGTCCGGTTTTTGCCTGCCAACGATTGAAGAATGGAAATACGTTTGTGGGCGAATGTATCACAGGCCGTATGTTGGAAATCTCTCCTAAAGGTACGATTGTGAAAGAAGTGTGCATTCTGCCGGAAGGAGTGAAAGAGAAAGGATTTGCTTTCATGCGTAATGCACGACGTTTGGATAACGGCCATTTTCTGGTGGCGCATTATGGTCCGCAGTGTGTGACGGAGTATGATATGAACGGAAAAGTGGTGTGGAACCTGGATGTTCCCGGCGGACCACATTCATTGACCCGCCTGCCTAACGGACATACACTGATTGCCGTAGCGGATAAAGATCAGAATCCACGACTAATCGAAGTAACGGCAGAAGGAAAGACAGTTTGGGAATTATCGAATGCGGATATTCCCGGCAAACCATTGAAGTTTTTGGGAGGTTTTCAGTATTTCTCTGACGGACGTTTCCTGATTACAAACTGGACGGGACATGTGAATCCGAAAGAGAAAGTACACATGTTGTTGGTCGACCGGCAAAAGAAGATACTTTATTCTTTGGAAAACACTCCGGGCTTGAAAACCATGTCTTCTGTTTATAGTATGGATATTCCGGCAGGTGTTACCTCTTATCATTAATAAAATAAAGATCATAAGAAAAAACATTGAAATTTGCACTATGAAGTATCATCGAATAAAATGTAATTTGTATAAAGCGGAAGGAAACAGTTGGGAACAGATGGCGGAAGAATTACTTTCATCCGCCGTCCGGGAAGAGAGAGTGGTCCGTCTTGTACTCTTTACACACTGTACGGATAATCAGGAATACAAGTTTCAACGTTCCTTTCTGGAACAATGGGTGGAGCGGCATTTCGTTTCTCCCCGTCCGGTCGTTTCGCTTGTGGCTCAAAAACCGTTGGTGGCGAACTTGGTGTTGGAGGTACATTCATTGGTGGAAGCTGCAGATGAGGCGCTCACAATAGAAGAACAGTTCACTTCTTCTTCTGTCCGCTACCTCCGGATCGCGACTTCTCACTACCGGGAAATAATAGCAGGAGGACTTTGTGCGGATGATTTGAATCTTCCTGTTCGCGAACAATCGGAACAAGCGTTCAGAAAGGTTGAAGAGATATTGAAAACGGAACAGATGAATTTCGGTGACATTGTCCGTCAGTGGAATTATCTGGAACGTATCACCGATATTACACATGGCAATCAGTGTTATCAGGATTTTAATGATGTGCGCACTCTGTTTTATACTTCTTCGGCATGGGAATCAGGCTATCCGGCAGCAACGGGGATTGGCACACAATATGGAGGCATACTGATTGATTTCAATGCTGTCAGCGGAGAAGTGGATATCGTTCCTTTGGATAATGACTGGCAACGGGCTGCTCATGTTTATTCGGATGAGGTACTGATTAGTCATCGGGCGGATACGGAGAAAGGAACTCCGAAGTTCGAAAGAGGAAAGTCTTTGTCCGACGGTCAGCAGGAAGTAATTTATATTTCCGGCACGGCTGCTATCCGTGGCGAGGAAAGCGTAACGACCGGAGATGTACTTTCGCAAACGGAAATCACTCTTGAAAATATCCAGCATTTGATCGGACTGGAGGAGGGAAGAGAAAATTTGCCAGAACATTCCGGTAAGTTAGGACTTCTTCGTGTATATCTGAAGAATGAGGAAGATGCGCCGGCTGTGAAAGCAGATTTGGATAAACTTTGTCCGGATCTTCCTATTGCTTATCTTTATGCGGATGTATGCAGAGAGGAATTGTTGATAGAAATTGAAGGGATTGCTTATTTGTAAAAGCATTGTTTATTATAAAAGAAAAACAGATGAAACTGATTCGACTGATAGCTTCACCGGTATTGATGTACATCTTAGCGGGACTTTATGCCTTGATATTGGCAGTAGCCACTTTTGTGGAAAACTCTTATGGCCCTGCCATTGCCCGCGAGTATTTTTATTATGCTCCCTGGTTTATACTGTTGCAGTTATTGCAGGCAGTTAATCTATCGGCTATGTTCCTTCAGGGAAGCTATTTCAAGAGAATCAGTAAAGGCAGTCTGATTTTTCATGGAGCTTTTCTTTTTATTTGGTTGGGGGCTGCTGTCACTCACTATGTCGGAGTGACGGGTATCATGCATATCCGTGAGGGGGAAACGGCAAACAGCATGATGAAAGATGAGGGAGCAGGGATGGAAAAGACTTCCCTGCCTTTCTCTGTCACGCTGAATGATTTTAGGTTGGAGCGTTATCCGGGTTCTCATAGTCCGATGTCTTATGAAAGTGACTTGGTGATTAAGAGAGAGAATGAATCTCCTTTGCAGGCAACCATTCGAATGAATAAAGTGATTGATGTGGATGGTTATCGTCTGTTTCAATCTTCGTTCGATCCCGATGAACAGGGCACTGTGTTATCTGTGAGCTACGATCGTCCCGGTATGCAACTTACGTATACCGGATATTTCCTGTTGTTTGTTGGTTTTGTATTTACGCTGTTCAGTAAGAAATCCCGTTTCGGACGATTACGTAAAGAGTTGGGAGAAATGAAAAATAATGCCCCTTTCTGTCTGTTGTTCTTCCTGATTTTATCCGGAATATCAAGTATGCAGGTATTGAGTGCACAACAAAAATCTGTTTCTTTGCAGCAATCACCCATAGCAGTGCAACACCCTCTTGTGGTTTCTCAACTACCTTGTGTTTCTTCTTTACATGCCGAAAAATTCGGTAGTCTGGTAGTGCTTAATCCAAACGGACGTCTCGAACCCGTCAACAGTTATACATCTGCCATCTTACGCAAATTGTATGGAGCCGATCAACTAAACGGTATGGATTCGGATCAATTCTTTCTGAATCTGCTTTCTTTTCCCGATGAATGGGGAGCCTTTCCTTTTATCAAAGTCGATAATAAAGAGCTCCTTCAACGCTTCGGCAGGGATGGCAATTACATTGCCTGGCAAGATGTGTTTGATGCAGACGGCAACTATATCCTGACGAATGAAATGAACACGATTTACGCCAAACCGGCTTCGGAACGAAAACGGCTGGATTCGGATTTATTGAAACTGGATGAATCGGTAAATATCGTCTATCGTATCATGCAACACCAGTTGTTGCCGCTTTTCCCGGATGGGAATGATTCGCAGGGAAAATGGTATTCACCGGGTGATGATTTAAGTGCTTTTCACGGGAAAGACTCTTTGTTTGTAACCAAAATCATGGATTGGTATATCTATGAGTTAGGAAACGGAGTTCGTTCCAACAACTGGAAGGAAGCTGATAAAATCATCGAAATGATGAATATCTTCCAACAGGCAAAGGCTAAAGTTCCCACTATTGACAATCAGAAAGTGAAAGCCGAACTTCTCTATAATCAGCTGAATCTATTTTTCTGGTGTCGTCTGGCTTACCTGATTTTGGGCGGCATCCTACTTTTCATTGCTTGCGGAGAGATTATTGCGGACTTCAAATGGGGGAGAAAACTAAGTGGTATTCTGATCGCTCTTCTGGCAATCGCCTTCCTTACGCATACGGCAGGTGTCTTGCTACGTTGGTATATTTGCGGGCACGCGCCTTGGGCAAATGCTTACGAGTCAATGATATGTACCTCTTGGTTGCTGGTAGGCAGCGGACTTCTGTTTGCCCGCCGATTCCGTATTCTTCCCGCATTAGCGGGACTATTAGGTGGAATCATGCTTTTTGTAGCAGGACTGAACCACCTGAATCCGGAAATCACTCCTTTGGTTCCGGTACTCCAGTCTTATTGGCTAATGTCTCATGTCGCTATTATCATGATCGGTTATGTATTCTTTGCGCTTTGCGCACTGACAGGACTATTTAACCTTGTATTGATGAATTTGCTTTCCGCCACCAATCGGTTGAAACTCCAGTTCCGCATCCGTGAACTGACATTACTGAATGAAATGGCAATGATCCTCGGCCTGTTCTTTATGACCGCAGGTACATTTCTAGGGGCCATCTGGGCCAACGTCTCCTGGGGTAGATATTGGGGCTGGGACCCCAAAGAAACTTGGGCATTGATTTCAATCGTTGTTTATGCATTGGTGCTTCACATCCGTTTCATTCCTCTTCTGAAAGGAAAGACCGACTGGTGTTTTAATCTGCTTTCGGTTGTAGCCATTCTTTCCGTTATCATGACTTGGTTCGGAGTGAATTACTATTTAAGCGGTCTACATTCTTATGGAAAAACCGAAGGAGGAGATTTTTTATTGTGGATATGGGGACTGGGAGTCTGTCTTGTGTTTGTGTTGGCATTGTTTGCGCGTAAACGGTTGAAGAAAATCTCTGTTACATTTTAGTTTTCTTTTGAGTATTATACGCCCCCCTTCACCTTTTCTCTGTCTCTTCGATGAATAAGGAGTTTGCGGGTGAAGAGTAACAATTTCACCATCTCTTCACCTGTAGCGAGTAGTTTCAAAAATAGTTTTAAGGCTTGAAACAATCTGTTTCACACCGAGAAACACTTCGTTTCGTTACTTGAAACAAAGTGTTTCCCGCCTTGAAACTTTTAGTTTCAAACAAGGTTGAAACTAATTACGAAATAGCTTTACTAATTTTACTCAATGGTGGAATCTGGAGGCTGCAATTTGATTTGATTCACGATGAAGAGCAGGTGAAGGGGCGGCTATTCACCTACAAACTGCTTGTTTATCGGCCATACAGAAGAAAAGTGAATGAGGTGGAAGGATTGGACGTATTATAGAGAAAGAGCATTGAATGATTCAAAACTGTATAAATCTGAATTCTTCTTTTTTTGTTGGTATCGTAAAAATTACTATTCAGCAAACTTTTGTAACTTTGGTCTGTTTTTCAGGAAAGTATTAAGATATAATATCTGATAGATAAGTCATTAATATACCTCCAAACGTGGCGTCGATGCACGCATTTTGATTTCCGCATCCAACACGATTGAATGATTGGGAGATGCCGGATCTTTGATTTTCTCTAAAATAAGTTCGGCAGCTTTTTTCCCCATCTGGTACAAAGGCGGTTCTACTGTAGTCAATTTGGGATAGACTATGTTGGAAAGTTCAGTTCCTGAAAAACTGGCTACGGCGATTTCTTCGGGTATTTTTTTCCCAAGTTCCCTCAATCTGTTCATAGCTCCAATAGCCAATGTTTCCGTAAAAGCGAAAATAGCATTAAAAGGAATATTTCTTTCCACTAATATATCCGCTGCTTTTTTCCCCTCCTCAAAAGTCATACCGGTTTTTATCAGCATATTATTCTTATCAAAAGGAATTCCGAATTTAGCCAAAGCGTCTTTGTATCCTCTGACACGTTCTATGGAGTTGTAAATATCGTCCGGTCCCTGTATATGAACAATCTGTTTGCGTCCGCTTCGGATCAGACTTTCTACGAGAAAGAATGACTTCATATAATCGTCCACTATTACCTGCGGAACTTCAAGTCCATAGGGAATACGATCATAGAACACCATAGGCATTCCCGCTTGCTGTAAACGAGCATATTCCTCCTTATTCCTTTTATAACTGCAAAGACAGATGATGATGCCATCCACCATGAATCCTTCCATCAGTTGCAGGTTCTCTTTTTCTTTTTCCGGGTCTCCTCCGGACTCTGCAATAATCACCTTTATATTTTTGGTGTGAAGCACTTCTTGTATTCCGTTTATTACTCGTGAAGCAAACGGCGTAACCATTTCAGGAACGATCACTCCCACGGTATTAGTATGTCCGTATTTAAGGTTGATTGCTACAGGGTTTGGTCTATATCCCAATCTTTTAGCCGCTTCTATCACCTTTTCTTTCGTTTCTTTACGGATATTCTTGTCATCCCCCAATGCACGAGATACAGTGGAGACGGATATTGACAAATGTCGAGCGATGTCTTTTATGGTTATATACTTCATGCTGAATGATGGTTTAAATCAAAGCAAAGATATTGATTTCAAACAATAAATCCTAATATTGGAGTAAAATACGAATCCCATTTGCTTTTGTGTAATGCTTTTGTAACGTTTGCAGATTTTGGGAACGTTCCCGCAATCGTTTGCAGGCAAAAGAGTTAGGAAAAAACTTTTTTTCAAGCTCTTGTTCTTTATCTTTGTTACATCAACATGATGTCGAACTAATGAAAAAGAACTATGAAAACACACCTCTTTTCTTATAAGTGCGGTCGAAAGCACATCAAAGTTTACCATCTATTTGAATTGGTAATAATTAAAGGATAAAAAACGGTCATGGACAAGAAAGTACGAAGTATAGAAATTTCGAAACAGGTTCCAATTGTGGGCAACTATGATGTAGTTGTCTGCGGTGGCGGACCAGCTGGTTTCATTGCGGCCATTGCGGCTGCTCGCAGTGGTGCGAAAACTGCTGTTGTGGAACAATATGGGTTTTTAGGTGGAATGGCTACAATGGGGCTTGTTACTCCTTTGAGTGTTTTTACCTATAATAATGAAAAGGTGATAGGCGGTATTCCATGGGAATTTATCGAACGGCTGGAAGCATCAAAAGAGGTTGCGGTATATGTAAAACTTCCGGAACAATTTTATATCTCCACTCCTGCAGGACGTTATATGCCGGAATGGGCGATCGCTTTGTACCGGGAAACGAAAGGAAAACGTTTCTTTGTTGTTGGGAAAAAAGCCGGAAAAGATAAAGAAAAACCGGGAGTCCGTAAAAACGAACTCCCGGTATTTTTCCGTTATTTCTGATTACTTAGACTCAGAAACGCTTGTTGAGCTACCAACGCTTGATGATGTTGTGTTGTTGCCGCAAGCTGTTGCCATAGCTGCTACC
>ENA-OPCP01001535-OPCP01001535.1-human-gut-metagenome-genome-assembly--contig:-NODE-1535-length-14135-cov-2.446733_pt1 | contig 14135 bp, 9 predicted proteins | sample MGYA00241563_ERZ501477 | MGnify/ENA primary metagenome ERZ501477 (study PRJEB25962, sample SAMEA2042572) | human gut metagenome | biome: human gut; feature: human-associated habitat; material: faeces... | reverse complement strand
AACCCGATCCTGCCGCCGGTCAGTCGGTTCCCAAGGGCACCACCATCACCATATATGTTTCTTCCGGCATGACCACCGTACCGAGCAATTTGGTCGGTCAGTCGAAGGACAGCGTGCTACAGCAGTATGAGGGCAAGTTCAGCTTCACTGTGGAGCAGGAGAGCTCCGATACGGTGGAGGCCGGTCTGATTACCCGTGTAAGCCCTGATTCGGGCTCTTCCATCGCACAGGGCGGGTTCATCACCATTTGGGTGTCCACGGGCAAGGAGAAGGTCGCTGTGCCGAATATCACCGCTGGCACTGACTACGTCACCGCCGAACTCATGCTCAAGGCCGTGGGCCTCAAGGCTCAGGCCAATGGTCCAACCGGCAGCACCGCTGTGGTAGTCAGCATCAATCCTGGCGCTGGCAGCCAGGTAGATGCGGGATCGACCGTCACCATTACCACGAAGGCCGGCAGCACTGGCGGCGGTACCGGTACCGGAGACGGTGGCAACGGTACTGGCAACGGGGGCGGAACCGGTGAGTGAACCGGTGAGTAGCAAGTAAGCGCCGGGCGTGTATGTGTTGCGCATATGCAACGCAAATAGCGCAACACATACACGCAACACAAAGGGGAAGGGCTTCTGCGCCCCTCCCCTTTGCTGTATAAAGAGCTATCCCAGCGCAACAATCCCGGGAAGCGTCGCAAAACCAGTACGCAAGCCTCGTTCTAGCGACACATTCCGGGGAGAGTATCGCCGCGCGGAAAAGCTACTTCGTAACTTTGGGCTGGAGGCCGGCGGACTTGGCCACGGCGTTGTCTTGGCCGCAGACCTTAAGCCAGTTGGCCAGCAGACGGTAGCCGTCCTGGGTCATCACGGATTCGGGATGGAATTGCACGGCGTACATCGGCTTGCCCTTGACACGCACGCCCTGAATAATGTGGTCGCCTTGCGTCCACGCGGTAACCACCAGCGTATCCGGCACCGAATCGGGCTCGACGGCCAACGAATGGTAGCGGGTGGCGGTCATGGGGTTGGCCACGCCCTCGAAAATCTCGTCATCGATATGTTCCACCAAGCTGGTCTTGCCATGCATGATGGTGGGCGCATGGTCCACAGTGCAGCCGTACACCTCAGCGAGCGCCTGCAAGCCCAGGCACACACCAAACATCGGCACGCCGCTGGCCGCGCACAGGCGAATCATATCCTCACTGGCACCGGATTCGGCCGGAGCACCAGGGCCGGGAGAAATCAGCACGCCATCGTAACCGTCCAGTACACCCGGCGCGGCTGGGTCGATAGCGTCGTTACGCACCACATCAACAGTGGCGCCAAGGGTTTGCAGATAGCCTACGATCGTGTAGACGAAGGAATCGTAGTTATCCACCACCAAAATATGCGCGGAATCGGTCATAGGGCTCTCCTTGAGGTACGTGTACGGCAAGCCATAGTACTAGGATGCCGTCAGCTCGCTGCCACGAAGTTCGACATCTGCTGTAGGAATGGGATATTGGCGGCGGCCCAAGGGAATCCCCACTGGAACAGCGCCGCGGCGGCTGCGAACAGCAGCAGAGCCAGCAGCAACCATCGAATCGGTGCCACGCCGGGCTGCAGACGCAACAGTCCGCCATAGATGCTGGCATCCGGACGGCGACGCTCACCCGCGCGAATCTCGCGCAGCACCGGCCAGCGCCATGCCACCGCAGCGGCAATGAACAGAACCAGCCACACTACCAGCGCGCCGAATACCACCTTGTCCAGCGAGCCAATGCGGGAAGCGATCGAGGGGGTTTCGGTGGTGGAGAACATCACTGCACCGGACGAATCAGTAGTAGCCAGCTCTTTGGGCACACCGTCGGACACTTTGGCCCAGTACGCCAACTCACCATAGCTGATCCATCGATGGGTGGGGGTGGAGTATTTCGGCTCACAGGTGGTCAGTGTGATCATGCGTTTGGTGGGATTGGCAGTGGAGTCTTCCGGATTGGGGGCGATCACATGCACGTCCGTGGGCAGCACAATCTCGTACCGGGTGTAGTGGTAGACGTACCAGTAATCCTTGGTACGAACGATGATGGGATCGCCTTCCTGCAACTTGTCCACATCGCCCAACGGCTGCCCGTAGCCGTTGCGGTGGCCGGCGACGGCGAAGTTGCCGACCTGCCCCGGCATCTGGGTGGTGTCGTAATGGCCCAGACCGTGGCGATTGAGCTGCTCGAGCGTGGTGCCTTCCACGATGTTGCGGTGCCATTGGGAGCCGAAGCGCGGAATGTAGATCTGCGCAATCAAGTCGCCATATTTCGCGTCTTTCGGCTGTACCGGCGCATCGCCCTCCTGGGCTTTGGCGATGGTGACCGTTCCCCCGTTGTTGCTGGGGTCGCTCCAGTCGACGGACTGGGTGGTTTCGTTCTGGGCTCGCTCCGCCTCGACACCGGTCCACCACATCTGCCAGACGATGTACAGGGCGCAAATCACGGCAGCGGTAATCAGCAGTTCGGCGCAGATGCCGAGTGCCTGCCAGACCGGGCTCCGCTGGGGCGAAGACGCGCCGCGTACTGCGGCACGACGGGACCTTGCCCTACTGGCGTTGGCCGGGTCTGCCGCCATTCGTGCGGCATCGTCCTCGGGGAAGGGCTGTACGTCCGACACGGACGCGAGATCAATGGGCGCCGGTACGCCGCTGTTGTGCCTGCCGTGTCTCATTGCTGAGTCTGCTCCTCATCTGTGGTCTTTGACGTATCGACCGTGGCATATTTCAACTGCTGCAGCAAGGCGGCGGTAGCGGGGAACTGAAGGTCCTCGGCATTCTCCACCTTGTAGCCAATGCCAAACGCGGTCACATATTGCTTAAGAATGGTAATGGCTTCGGAGTCGTTCAACGCTGCGCGAAGTCTTTGAGGGTCACCAATCGCGGAAATGGTGAACGGCGGCGAGTATTTCTTACCGTGCAACGACAGCACGTTGCCGGAACAGATGACCGCCGAATTGAACAGCACCCGCTGATCCATAATCATCAGCGCATCGGCACCGCCGGCCCACAAGGCATTCACCACCGATTCGACGTCCTGCTGGTGGATCACGTAATCGTTGATATTGGCGGTCGTGCCGTTGTTGTTGACTGCGTTCTCCCACAACGGAGAATCATCCAGCGTTACCGTTACGCCGCTGCCGCTGAGCGCGGGCAGCATCAGGCTGGAATCCACATTGCTGGAGTCCTTGCCTTGGTTCTGTGTGCTGTCGGTGCCATCGGTGCCATCGGCCTTGAGCGCGTCCGTAAGATTGGCGACCTGTTTGGTCAGATCGCTGACGTCCTGCTGCAGCTGGTTGGCCTCGTCCACGCCTTGCTCCACCAGATCGGCCGTATCGTTGGTGGCGGCAACCGTACGATTGACCCTCACGTTGGTGCTCAGCAGAAAACCGGTCAAGGCAATGACGACGAATACCGCGACACCACCCCATAGGGAGTGCCGTGCACCGTGCTTACCTACATGTCTGGCCATGAATTTCCTGTCTTCTTGCCGACTCTGGTCGCCGCTTTCGAGTGTAGCCACTATTATGACTTTTAGCCTATTGAATGGAGACTATGCTGATGGCTGACGAAGAGCTGCACGAAACCGACTCGAACAACCAGAAGGACTGGCAGAGCGAGACCTCATCCAGCACCGTTGCTGACGAGACCGCCAGCAAAGACACCGAGCAGAACGCAGAGAACGCTTCTGCCGAGGAAGGCGCGGCTTACGGCGTGAATATGGAGCAGGTGCAGGCCGTGCTCAACGCCACTGCCGATAAGGCCACGCTGACCCCGCAGATGCAGCGTATGATGAACCGCCAGGCGGAGAACACCAAGCGCGTTGAAGAAACCATTAAGGGCACCAAGTCGAACCCGCGTTGGTTCGTGCCGCTGTTCTGCGCGTTTATGATCATCGGCCTGATTTGGTGCGTGGTGTACTACCTCTCCCCGTCCGGTTCCTGGCCGATTCCGAACATCGGTGCGTGGAACCTCGGCATCGGCTTCGCCCTGATCATGATCGGATTCCTGATGACGATGGGATGGCGCTGAGTTCCGGCTCGTTGCGCTTATCTATCGGTAGATTGTTTTTTTCTATCGTTAGGTTGTCCTTAATTCTTATGAGAAAGGCCGACCTCCCGTATGCGGAGGTCGGCCTTTTTCGTGCCTTAGCCTGTTCATCCACAGCTATCCACCACTTATCCACGACTTATCCACTACGTTATCCACAGCCTGTGGATGAATTACACCCATGTAGTTTTCCACCGAATGTGGAAAACCATGTGGATAAGTGGTGGATAAGCGGCGTTTCTCGGTGTATATCTCGTGCATAACTTTGGCTTGGCATACATCGCCACAGCGAGGGAACAGTTATACACCCGAGTTATCCACTGCAACAAACCCAATAATACCGCGGCATTCCTAACTTATCCACATAAGTTATCCACAGTCTTATGCACTTTTCTACACACTTGTGCACAAGTCACCATTGTGGATAACTCATTATCGTGGATAACTCGTCATTGCGCGCATCTCATTACTGTGGATATCTTCATACGGCACACACCCACTCGCCGAACGACGATATCCACATCGCCGCTTTCCGCACATACATTGATGCCGGGCACTGCATGTTCCGCAATACCCGGCATCAATCGTTTTTTTTTACAGCCATATCAAGCCATATCAGTGCAGGGAGCCGAAACTCATCCACCCGTAAGGATTGGCCATATTGCACAACAGAATCAACGCAATGACCAGCACCACCATGGCCCAGCCGTACACCTGCATGCGCCATTTCAGGCTTTTACCGCGCCACGCCGGCACACCACCCACCAGCAGCCATGTGAGTATTCCACCCACTACAAAGCCGCCGACATGCGCCTGCCACGCCACGCCACCGACCACGAACGGCAAGGCGAAGTTCACCGCCATCCAGATCAACATGGAGCGGATATCGGCGCCGATACGGCGATATACCACCAGCAATGATGCAAACAGGCCAAATAAGGCTCCAGAAGCCCCATAGGCTGCCATCTGCCAGCCGATGCCTCCCGGAGCCACCGCAGCCCACACCATAAGTCCCAGGGAGCCGCCAAGGCCGGAAATCACATACAGTCCCAAGAACCGCCAGTGGCCGATCATTCGTTCCAGCACTGGGCCCACAGAATACAGAGCAATCATGTTGAACAGGATATGCAATAGCGAGTTCGGCGCATGCAGGAACATCGAGGTGATGAGCGTCCACGGCTCAGCCACCAGTCTGACCGGAGCCGCCATGCCGAGGTACATCAACCAAGCCCTCAGGCCCGGGGCAATAAATCCCAACAATACCTCCAGTAGCCACACTGCCACGCACGCAACAATCAGCGCCCAGGTCATCACCGGACCACCGCGCTCCCACTGGTATCGAATCTCCCGTTGTGTAGGAATATGCATGCAGCCCACTGTATCGAAGGTCTCGGATGCGTTCCACGCGCCGCGAAGATGCCGAGCCGGCCAAGGGCAGACGGGCGCGGATGAATCGCCCACGAATGTCATTCCCCGATGTCTATTTAGAAGTGCAACACCCTTGTTGGTCCTGTAATTCTAGCAGTTCGTCGGCGAATGCCTCGGCGGGCGTGCGGTAGCCGAGCACGCGCATGGGGCGGTTGTTGATCTCGTCGACGATCTCCCTGACCTCCTTTGCCATGTCCATCCGGATCTCGCAGCGTTTGGGCAGATACCGGCGGATCATGCCGTTGCGGTTCTCGTTGCTTCCCCGCTGCCAGCTGGAGTACGGGTCGGCGAAGTACGTGGCCATGCCCAGCCCGTCGCGCAGCCTTTCGTGGTGGGCGAACTCGGTGCCGTTGTCGTGCGTGACGCTGACGCGCGCGCCGGCCGGCAGCGGCGAGAACATGTCCAGCTGCGCCCCGACGCTCTCGCCGGCGGTCTTGTCCGGAACGATGCGGGCCATGAGGAACCTGGTCCTCCTCTCCACCTCGGTGTGCAGGTTGCATCCCACTCCGATGACGCTGTCGGCCTCCCAATGGCCGAACGCGCTCCTGCCGTCGGCCTCCGGCGGGCGTTCGGAGATGGGCACTCGGCCGGGGATCGGGAAGCGCGACGTCCTCCTGCCGCCGTGCCTGCGGCGCCGCCTGTGCCCTCGCGGCAGGCACCGCGCCCAGCGTTCCCGAAGCGGCCTGCTGGAGTAGACCCATCGGTAGATGGTCTCCGGGCACACGCGCATGAGCGCATCGTCCGGCCACAGGACGCGCAGCCTGCCGCTGATGAGCAGCGGCGACCAGCCGCGGCCCAGCCATTCGGCCACCTGCGCCCACAGGCGGTCGTGCGACAGCCGGTAGGGCTTTCGTGGCTTGGATCTCCTGCGGTCGGCCTTGCGCTGCGCGGGGCCGGCGATGTAGTAGCGGCCCGTCCACGGGCCCGTCTTCAGCCGTTTCGGCCGGTAGGGACGGTACGACCCGTTCTCGTTGGACGCGAACCACAGGCCGCGCCTCAGCTCGCGGCTCACGGTGGACTTGTCCCGGCCGATCCTCTCCGCGGTCCGACGGATGCTCAGATGCTGTTCGCAATGCAGCTTCTCGATCAGGATCCTCTCCTCGGACGACAGGTGCGAATACTGTTGACCCATGAGTGCAACACCTTCTTAAGTTAGAAACTTCGAACACTTCCAACCCTAGACAAGGTGTTGCACTTCTATTTAGAACCCGGGGCGTAAACACGATTGCCTTCAAAGAAGATGGTCGTGACTGTGCTGGAATCAATGTTCGGTGCTATGAAGCGAAGCGTTGGTTGTGTGTCTAAGCTGGCCGCATTGTTGAATGAGGCTCAACTTCGGGGTGTCGTTTTATCGGCTGTGATGTTATTGTGGCGCGACACGCCAGCTTTATAGGCGATGAGTGGTGGCATCAGATGAGTTCGCTTGTACGTCTCCATTCTTTGTTGAAATATGTTATGCAAAGTGTGTAATTGGCATATGAAACTGTCATATTTGATGTGTTGCGTTGCGTTTATGTGAACTTATTTTCATTGTGCATATCGTTATCAATTTGTTATCAAGGACGATCGCGAGTGAAATGCGCTCATTTATATAATGGCTGTTGCATGGCTGCCCTTGAGGGACGTTCCTCTGGCATGGCTTTGCAATGAGCCGCGATGTGGTCGTAACCAACGTGGGATTCGATTGTGCGGCGAAGAAAAAATGATGGGGGGGGGAGTCGCCCTCCATCATTCAGGAAAGGGAACTGAATGGTTTATAACATTCACATATTGCAAACAAGGAAAACCGGTCGTGTGGTTGCTGCTGCGGCTGCATCCGTGCTGTGTTGCATGGGGGCTGTATTTCCAGCGACTATCGGAGTGACTGCGGCGTCGGCCGATGAACCCGTCGAATTGGTCGTCAACGGCGGATTCGAAGACGATCTTAATGGTTGGAAGTCTGGAACGGTGTGGAATAGCTCCGCATCGTCCATTGCCGTCACTGCGGATGATGTGCATGGTGGCAGTGGCGCCTTGAGCGTTACTGATCGTACATCCTCTGATGCTGGTGCAATCCAGTCTCTTGATGGCAAGGTGGAAAAAGGACAGACATATACCGGAAGTATGTGGGTCAAGGCCACGGAAGACGGTGAATTCAATATCACTGTTTGTTCGGGTAATGGTTCCGGATGTGACCAGATTGCGACCGGAACGGCGAAAGCGGGTGAGTGGACACAAATTTCAGGTACTGGAACGTTAGGTGGTAGTGGTGATTTCACCAGTCCCTCGCTGGTGATTGAAAACAAGTATGGCACGAGCAATGCCGACTTCATTGTCGACGACATTTCCGTAACCGGTTCGGATTCTGGTTCCTCATTCGTGCCGCCGACTACGGGTACGGCAACGGCAGCCAAGGCTTTCGGCGACTATTCAAACCCGATTATCGATTATTGGTATGGCGCCGATCCGTGGGCTATGGAATACAACGGACGCGTATATATCTACACTACGGGTGATGGCACTTCTGTGAATGCTGATGGCTCGTTGAATTATGACTATGAATATGACAGTACTGGGCAGATCAAGGACAATTCGTTCGCTCAAGTAAAGACCATCAATGTTCTGTCCAGTGATGACATGGTCAATTGGCGTAATGAGGGTTACATTCGTGTGGCTGGAGAACAGGGGGTGGCCACCTGGGCCAGCAATTCCTGGGCTCCTGCCGTCGCTCATAAGACCATCAACGGTAAAGAGAAGTTCTTCCTGTATTTCGCCAATGGCGGCAGCGGTATCGGTGTGCTGACCTCGGATTCTCCTGTTGGTCCGTGGAAGGACGAAACCGGTGAGCTGTTGATTAAGGGCGGTACTCCTGAATCCGCTGGTGTGGTCTGGCTGTTTGATCCCGCGGTGTTCGTGGATGATGACGGGCAGGGCTACCTGTATTACGGAGGTGGTGTTCCGACAGGCGAGGAAGAACATCCGAACACGGCTCGCGTTATTAAACTGTCCGATGACATGCTGCATACCGAAGGTGAGGCTCAGGCCATAGACGCACCTGCCATGTTTGAGGACTCCGGGATTGCCAAGATAGGTGGTACTTATTACTACTCGTATTGCACTAATTTCAGCCATGACAACGTAATTGATGGTAACACGGTCGGTTACGGCAATATCGCGTATATGACTTCAGACAACCCGATGGGGCCGTTCACTTATCAGGGTGAGATTCTGAAGAATCCGAGCACGTATTTCGGTGTTGGCGGCAACAATCATCACGCGATGGTTCAACTTGGCGACCAGTGGTATATGACCTACCATGCGCAAACGGTGGCAAAGGAATTGATGAACGGCGGTAATCTTGACGCGGCGCATGGCTACCGAAATACTCATCTCGATCCGATTACGGTTAACGAGGATGGTTCCATTGCCGATATTGCAATGACATATGAGGGTCTCTCTTCGGTGAAGAATCTGGACGCGTATCAAGATGGAGGCATTCCAGCTTCCACCATTGCATGGGATTCCGGCATTCAGAACGCATATGACCTGACTTCTGGTGTGCGCGTGGTCGATATGACTACAGACAATTCCGAAGGTCAGAAGCTCAGCAATATTAATAATGGTGAGTGGACGTCTTTGGCGAATGTCGATTTCGGGAATAACGGCGCCTCTTCGCTGACTGTGACTGCAGCTGGCAAAGCCGGAGGCATCCTTGAGATTCGTCTTGATGATCCGGATTCCGAACCTGTGGCTTCTATTTCGATTCCTGCCGGTGATGGATCCGAGTACGCCGATTACACGACCACCCTTGAGGGTGTGACAGGGGTGCATCATGTGGTGTTCTCCTTCAAATCCGATGGTGGTGCGAATGCTCAGGATGAGCTGTACGACATCACTACGTACACTTTCACGGAGTCGCAGGATGAAACTCCTTCGACTCCGGTGGACAAGTCTGATTTGCAGAGCGCAGTGAATGAGAATTCCAGCCTGAACGCTTCCGATTACACGGAAGAGAGCTGGAAGGTGTTTGCTGACGCATTGCAGAAGGCTCAGGCGGTATTGCAGGATGAATCCGCTACTGAACAGCAGGTTCAAGATGCGCTTGCTGCATTGAATAGTGCACGTGCCGGTCTGAAGCTGGCTGATGATTCCACTGATGGCGTGGATTTGGCACAAACCGGTTCCTCTGTCTTGCCTGGTGCTGTGATTGTCGCTTGCTTGGCTCTCACTGGTGTGATCGTAGCGCGAGTGCGTCGCGAGATGCGCTAGTTACCTCTTGGTAATGCGGTCATCCCGTAGCGGCAGCCTCGGGATGACCGCACATGAAACCTAGAACTGGTACTTGTTCAAGCGTAAGTTTTGGCAGTGGTAATGTCCATCACTTATCCATATGCGGGAATGTCTTATCGTCATTCATTGCTGATTTGTGCGGGCATGCTATTGGAATACGCACTCGATGTTGAGTGCTTATCATGAAAGGTTAAAAGACTTATGAATTATTTACGACAAAAAATTTCGGCTAGTGCTATCGCGGTGTTGTCGACTTGTGGGTTGATTTTGGCGCCAATGCCGGTCTTTGCGGATGATTCAACGCCATCTTCAACGCCATCGGATGGCAGTTACACCACGACTGATAGCGGTGATGGCACGTATTCCATTCCCATGTTGAACACGGATGTTCCGGATATCAGTGTTATTCGTGTGTCGAAGGACGATCCGAATAACAAAGACGGTCGTGATGTGTATTACATGGTGAGTACCACTATGGAGCTCAGTCCCGGATCTCCAATTATGAAATCCTATGATCTGGTCAATTGGTGGATAGTCACGTACGTGTATGATCGCATTTCTATGAGCGATGCTTCATCCTTGCGCAATGGAGCTAGCTCGTATGGCGAAGGCGAGTGGGCTCCGTCGCTGCGCTATCACAATGGCCGCTTCTACGTGTTATTCAATACGAACAACCTTAATGGCGCTTATATCTACTACACCGATGATATTGAGAATGGTCCTTGGACGAAGATTGCCCTTAATCGGGGATTCCATGATCCGTCATTGTATTTTGATGAGCAAGGGAGTCCTTGGATTATCTCCGGCGTCAACCAATATAGGCTGTCCGATGATTTAACCACGGTGGTGGAGAGCCATGAGAATATCATCTCTGCCGAACAGTTCACTGATGATCTTGGTGAGACTCCTACCGGATTTGAAGGATCTCAGACTTTCAAAATCGGTGATTATTTCTATACTCCAACGATTTACTGGGGCAAAGACGGTCGTACGGTGATGCTGCTGCGCACCACTGATTTGCTTGATGGCTCCAAATACGAAGCCAAAAAGTATTATCTAGGTGCTTTCGCACAAGGTAGCCTTGTTGAAGTCGACAACGGTGATGGCACGACGTCTTGGCATGGATTCTTCTTCCGAGACACATATCCGACCGGACGTATTCCCGGTTTGATTCCTGCAACGTGGGGTGATGACGGATGGCCTGTGTTTGGGGACAATAATCAGGTAAGCGCGTCGGACACCTACGACAAACTGATTGATTTGCCTGCTGATTTGGAGAATCTGGTTCGCCAGCGTTCCCTGGTCAATTCGGACGATTTTGATAATGACGCGCCTCATCAGTCTTATCAGGATCAGGATTGGTGGACTCTGGAGGAGCCTCCTCAGGTTGACGATTCTCTGATTGGAATCGAGCTGGTGGACAATGGCGATTTCGAAAACGGGACTGAATCGTGGACCCCTCAGTGGAATGGTACGCTTACCGCGATTACGGATGGTTCTCTTTCTGGAACCACGAGTCTTGCTGTGACGAATCGTGGCGAATACAATGGCGCTGGCCCGGGTCAATCTATGGATGGAAAATTGCAGCAGGGCGTGACATATCGTGCCAGTGCAACGATTCGATACGACCATGAGATGGACGGCGTCGATTCATCGGCTGTGACTTCCCACCTGTTTTATGTGGCGATTCAATATGCAGACGGCACAATTAATCGTGTGGCCACAGGAACAGTGAAACGTGGGGAGACGACTACTATCACAGGTGAGTTCTCCATCCCATCCGACGCTAATGTGGAAGGTTCCAAACTCATTGTCGAAACCGCGTGGGGTGCGGAAGGCACGTGCATGGATTACGTCATCGACGATATTTCCCTGATCGGTCTTGCTGATGAGAAGGAATATCCGGTCGCCGAAGAATACCAACCCAATGGTTCGAATCTTGATTTGGTATGGGAATGGGGACATAATCCAGATAACCGATATTGGTCTCTCACTGATCGTGAAGGCTGGTTGCGTTTGACCAATGGGCACAAGGTTTCCGCCACGGCCAAATATATGAAAGGCACTTATGGCGACCTGACATATTTTGAAACCGCCCGTAACGTTTTGTCGCAGCGTACCTTTGGCGGATCCATGTCTGTGGAAACCCACATGGATGTCAGTCATATGAAGGATGGAGACACCGCAGGCCTCGCTACATATACCCGTAGTTTTGCCTATGCCGCTGTGCGTCAAGAAAATGGACAGCGAACGTTGGGCGTGGTCAAGCGTGTCTACGACAATGGCGTGAAGGACGCGGACGGTAATATCGTTGACGATACGATTGATCGTGACGCTGAAGAGGCCTTTGTATCGGGCGGCACAGTGACATTGCCAGATGATGCGACCAATGTGTGGATCAAGTCGGACAACACACTGGATAATGCGAGTGGTAAGTTGACGATTCAGTATTGGTACAGTCTGGACGGTAAGCAATGGTCCAAGCTTGGCGACGAGCAGGGGCCGCTGACTTACGATTGGAGCTTGTCGCACTTTAAGGGGTATCGAATCGGCTTGTTCAATTACGCCAAGGAGAATACGGGTGGTTATGTCGATTTTGATTACTATGACTTGAGCGACGTGTTGACTTCTGACGGCAAAGCTGTGGATACGTCTAAGCTGCGTTCGGCCATTGATCAGGCTGACTCTCTGCAGTCTGCGGAATATCCTATGGATGAGTGGGATAAGATGCTCACGCTACTTGATAAGGCAAAGCAGGCGTTGGCATCCGATCCTTCCACGCAAAATGAGGTGGATGCCCCGCAGCGTGCACTGAGTTTGCAGCTCGCGCAATTGGCGGTTGACCGTCAGTCTGGTGATGGCGGAAATCCTGGTGGTGGTGATCAGACCGGTGACGGTAACCAGTCGGGTAACGGCGATCAGACCGGTGATGGCGGCCAGCAACAGTCTTCTACTGCTGATGATAATTCATCTGAACTGTCATCAACTGGTTCGTCCGTAACACCGATGGTGCTGTCTGCAATTGCCCTGATGCTGGCTGGCATCAGTGTCATTCGGATACGCCGCTCTTCGCGCTGAAATATCGCCGCAGCCTGTTGGTTGCAGCGATTGAATGTGCGGAATCAGTGATGTGTCGCAATGGTGGGTTGTGCGAATGCTCGGCAACGTGGATTCGTACAACCCATCCTGTTATGTTGAGACCGCGGCGTGAGACATGGTGGAGCATGACATCGGCGTAGAATGTGCGATTTTGGAAACAAAGGAGCTGGTGTGTGGGCGGCTGGCAGTTTTCATTTCGAATCGACGGCGTTCTCCTGATATCAAGTATGGCTGTGTATCTATGTTGCCGTTATGTGGTGATGTTAGCGGAGTGAGTAATTCGGATATGGTTCGCCCTTATGAACATATGTATGGCTTATGTCGTCCGCCGAAGCATGGTTGCGATTAGCGAAAATCAGGTATTGCGGCGTTATGTCCGGCGCCATGTCATTATCGTATGGCGCACTCACGATACAATACCGTCCTAGCATGGGCGTCGCGGCATGAGACGACGCATTGTGCAGACAGGTGTGGCGTCGAACAACGAACGCGAGGTAAACGTAGATGGCGGTGAATTCCAGCGTGGAGAAACAGCCGGTCGACCAGCAGGCGAGCGGTGAGGTGCAGGCTGAAATCGATACGCGGTCCGATGGTGTTTCGCCCATGCCCAACGATGTTTCCAAACATAACGATGTTTCCAAGCATCCGGTGGCGTCCATTCCCGAATCGACGCTGTCGCTGGCCGATATTGAGCGTAAGCGCTCGCATCCTGCATTGTGGCTGGCTTATGCGCTGCTGGTGATTGCGGCCATTGTGGTGCCGTATTGGTGGGGGCGTGCGATTGCGGTGAACGATACGCAGTGGCTGCTTGTACTTCGAACGAGTGGCGCGAGGCGGAGAGTGCCGCGATTACGGCGAAAGCCGGCAGCGAATCCGATTTCTACGTATCCCCCGAACGCCGCGCCATCATCTTCCCCATCTCCCGCAAAGAGCAGAACAACGATTTACGTGACCTGCTGATCGCACAGCAAGTACGTCGTATCGATGAGCTGGAGCGGCAGGTCGATATGCTTGAGGCTTTGCTGCATAGCGGGTGACGGGGGAGCGGGGCATCATCTTTCTTGCTTCCGAAACGCGAATCGGGCGAGCGGGGCTTGTCTGCGGGCAATAATGACGTTGCTCCCGCGGATTCGGATAAGGAGAATCGTAGCGAGGATCATGGTGAGGGCCATGGCGAGTAATCGATCGTATCGGAGACTTGCCCAACACGCACGCTAAGATGGGCATCGCAATACATGGCAATGAGCAGGTAATCGGCGAGGCGGTGCATGGAGCAG
>ENA-OPCP01001532-OPCP01001532.1-human-gut-metagenome-genome-assembly--contig:-NODE-1532-length-14161-cov-2.300794_pt1 | contig 14161 bp, 10 predicted proteins | sample MGYA00241563_ERZ501477 | MGnify/ENA primary metagenome ERZ501477 (study PRJEB25962, sample SAMEA2042572) | human gut metagenome | biome: human gut; feature: human-associated habitat; material: faeces... | reverse complement strand
GAATATTCAGTCGAATGGATTGGCTCAGGTTTTTCCATATCACCATTCGAATTACCCTTGCGAAACGGTGTATTTATAGCCAAACCTCGTCCGTTTGAAGGAGGATTTGGTGTTTTCGATGATTGTTTACCTGATGGATGGGGTTTACTTATTTTGGACAGATACTTGCAACAAAAAGGTATCAATCCACGGACTTTAACTATATTGGATCGCCTTGCATTGGTAGGCTCAACAGGACGCGGAGCATTGGAGTTCCGTCCGGACCATAGTGTGGTGACAAGACAGGATTATGTCGATTTCGAGAAGTTGGCGTTGGAAGCAGAACAAATATTGGATAGTGACGATTATACGGGCGAAGGTATCGAGGAGTTTCAAGATCGCGGTGGTTCACCTGGAGGTGCACGACCTAAAATCTTTGTTCGTTATGATGATAAGGAATGGCTTGTTAAGTTCCGTGCCAAACGAGACCCGCAGAGTATTGGTATAGATGAATACCGTTATTCGCTTCTTGCCAAGCAATGCGGAATTGAAATGCCGGAAACACGTCTCTTTGAAGATAAATATTTTGGTGTGGAACGATTTGACCGGACTTCAAATGGCAAATTGCATGTAGTAAGCATGGCTGGCCTTATAGGTGCTGATTATCGTTTACCTAGTATCGATTATACACATATATTTCAAGTTTGTGCTATGCTGACACATAGCGTAGCCGAGCTGTGGAAGGTCTACCGACTGATGGTATTCAACTATCTGATAGGCAACAAAGATGACCATGCCAAGAACTTTGCCTTCATTTATCGTGATGGGGATTGGCATTTTGCTCCGGCTTATGACTTGCTGCCTAGCGATGGCATCAATGGCTTTCGTACTACTTCTATTAATGATAAGATTGAACCAACAAAAGAAGATGTGTGCTGTAGCGGTGAAAGTAGGATTGGAGAAAAAGGAAGCTATCCATATTTTTAAAGACTTCATAAGATACGTTTAGAAGTTGATTTTAATAGCAAGCGATGAACTAAATGAATAGGTATTTCCATTGAATCAAGTATGTCTATAGAAATATGGAAGAAATTCTTAATGATTCCCTATTGAGATTCCTGATATTTTGAATACGTTACCTAAATCAATAGTAATTAAGACGATAATATGTAAAATTTATATACTACTATATGGAAACGAAATTTAGTATTGAAGATATTCAAACGGCCTATAAAAGATTCAAGTCTTATGTATATTATGATAACTTTAATCTACATATTAGACATAAGATTTCTGATTTTGAGTCTGAAGATATTGACAAAAAAATAGAAGAATTATGTGATAAATTAAATTGCTTCTGCGATGGTAATTCGACTAGTGTTTTTAATAAATTAATTAAAGATAGTGGGTATATCATACTTCCAAAGACTTTTAAGTTAAATGAAGACAAGAATAAGGTTGGAGAAGAAGCTGATGCTTACTTGTTAACAAATAAAAATATCTCCTCATTTGAAGTTTCTAAAATCACAATCTTATATGATGCTCCTATTGAATTGTTTATAATAGCCACTATATGGACAACAAGAATAAATAACTATTTAAATATCTCATCTGATAATTATGGGTATGTAGTTCCCTCTATACAAAATTCAAGATTATTATTTGAACCATATTTTAATAAGTATCAGGAATGGAGGGATAAAGGTATAAATGCGGCAAAACAACAAATAGAAAGAGGAAATAATGTATTAATTATTACTTTGGATATAAAAAATTATTTCCATTCTGTTCAGGTAGATTTTAGTGCACTGAAAAAAAATATACCTGTAGAAGATATATTAACTCGTAAATTAACAGATATAATAGAATCAATCTGTAAAGATCATACCACTAAAATATACGGAAGCACTAAGAAGAAACCCATTTTACCAATAGGTTTACCATCTTCGGGCATTATTGCCAACTGGATTTTAGCAGAATTTGATAAAGATATAAAATATTCAACTGCACCGGTTTATTATGGTAGATATGTTGATGATATGTTTCTTGTCGTTGCAAATGTTGAACCCGATTCAGAAAATGTTGCCCAATGGATGTGTAATCGTTTTTTTCAAGATGGAAAAGTTCTAAAAAGAGACAAAAAGAAAAATGTATTAGAATTAAAATCTAAACGGTGTAAAGATTTAGTAATCCAAACAGAGAAACTTCGTTTGTTTTATTTTGACTCACATTGGTCACTAGCTGTTCTTAATAAATTTCAAACAACTCTTCAGGAAAATAGTAGTGCTTTTTGGTTTTTACCAAATGAAGAAGACTTGAAAACTAGTTTAGATGACACATATGATTTACAATATGAAGATACTATTAACAAATTTAGAAGTGTGTCTTCCTGCAAAGTTAATAAATATGGAGCTTCTGTTTTTCTTGCTAAACGGTTAAAATTAGCCATTCTTTCCCCTGGAAAGTACGATAAAAGTTTAAGTGACGAGATTTTCCGTTTTTTCAATGGATTATCTATTATCTCGATGTATAGTATGTGGGAAAAAGTATTTACTTATTTTTCTATTACACATGATTATAAATCTATATGCAAACTACAAACTTTGATAGGTAATGGAATAGATAAAGTAAATGTAACTTCTTCTGAGTATAATATCAATGATATAAATATCAAAATACAACAACATCTAAAAGAACATATGCTTAACTGTTTAATGCTAGCAAAAGTTCTTGTAAAAAATAATATTGGATTAAAAGATACCCAGAGTTTCGTAAGAGATGGAGCTGTAAAATTAAAAAAAGCATTGATGACAAGACATATCTATCTTCCTTTGCCAATATTTGCATTAACCCAAAAGTATATATATGAAGATATAAATATTTCAGATTTTGATATATCTGATTTAGAGTCTAATAATATTCCTTCATTCATTTCAAATAGAAATTGGTTAATTCCTAGAAATATTCAACTTCATGAAATTTGCACATTGCAAATACCTATGTCATTATATAGAAATCAGTCGTTTTATAAAATAGATGATAATGGTGTTAATAATGAATTCATAACATCATGTCTCAATCTTTTTCTAAAACTAAATGGAGAAGATTTGAAAACAACAATTCAAAATAAAAAACATAAAATGTATAGCGAGATGACTGATGCTGGAGAGAGAGTATTAAGAATATATTCAGAGATAATACATGCTAATACAGGTTCAATTAAAAATAGAATAAAAGTAGGAATATCAAATGTGAATACTGATTACAAAGATATTGAAACTGCAATATTGCATGGCTCCTCTTTAGATGTGAAGAAACGTACACGCCATATAGATATATTGAATCAAGCAGAAAAAATCCAAACAGATATTCTTTTATTACCAGAGGTTTTTGTGCCTTTTGATTGGCTTTGCGCTTATGCTGATGAAGCAAGAAGAAAACAAAGAGCTATGATTTTTGGGTTAGAACATTTCTCATTAAAAAATATATGTTACAATCTTGCAATAACATTACTTCCTTTTGAATTTCGTGGAAGAAAGGAAGTTTTAATTATTCCTAGAGTGAAAAATCATTATTCACCAAGCGAAATAAGAGAAATAGAAGGTAATAGGAAACAAATACCGACAAAAGACTTTTCAACTTATCATTTGTTTCAGTGGAATGGTATTCAGTTTTCAGTCTATAATTGCTATGAGTTAACAGATATAGTACATAGAAGCATATTTCGTTCCGAACTTGACATTTTATTTGCTATAGAATATAATAGAGATGTTAATTATTTTAGCAATATCTCTGAAAGTGTAAGTCGAGATTTGCATTGCTATTATGTACAAGCTAATACAGCATATTATGGTGATTCAAGAGTTGTTGAACCCAAGAAAAGGGATTATCAGAACCCAGTTAGAGTTAAAGGAGGAGATAATGATGTCATATTAAGTTATGAGTTGGATATAGCAACTTTAAGAAAATTTCAAAGTAAAACTCATAATCTACAAAAAGATGATAAAGAATTCAAGATGACTCCTCCTGATTTTCAACACGAGAAGGTAGATAAAAGAGGAAACTATAATATTTAGTAAGTTGTATAATTTATAATCGATTAATAAAATGAATTACAGATTGCAAGATTTTATAAAGTATATTATACCTGGATTGTATGTTATTTTTTTTGTCTTTGTATGGTGTGTTTTGTCATCAAAACATCATCTAGATACTACAAAACTGAAAGATTTTACTAATGTTATAATTTTACTTATTCCATTTGTGGGATTTGTCATTGGCTATTTTATTGAAAGTATGATGACGTGTGCTGAACATCTGTTTTATATTTTAGGGGGGAGAAGACCCTCTAAAACTATATTGGATAGAAAATGTAAATTTTATATTATACCAGAAGATGACAGAAATAAAATATTTCATCAGCATAATATATCTGGAGGTTCTATAAATAACAATTTTGCAGGGCAGATTTTACAAACTGCTAAGCAAAAAATTGATAGAGAAAGTGTGGAAAATTTTAGAATGAATTCTATCCTTGCAAGAAATATTTTTGGTAGTCAGATAGCATTAACCATTGTATATTCATTTATTACAGATCAGTTTTACACCAATAAAATATGGTGGATTTTTTTTGTGATTTCTATTATTTTTTTAATATATTGGCTTCATCATAATCATGTGTATGTAAAATATATTTTTGCAGAATATGCTAGAAATTTGTGCTGATAAAATTTTTATTTGTTATCAATTCAGTAGTCTTAAAAGATGGTATTCAGGGAAGAATAAGTTATTAAAAAGGCTTTATGTATTTGCTGATTTCGATTGGCTGAAAGAATTAAGATTAATTGGAGGGGTGAGTTATGAACTCCTTCGTGATTTTGATAATTACAGTTGAGAAGGTTTAGAAATATGAGATGTATGCTTACAAGATATAATTGAATTTAATAAATTAGTTGATTATGAGCATAGGAGAATTATTACCCAAGATAAATGTCACAGAAGCTGCAAAACTTGATCGTCGTTCGATACAGTTCTTAAAAAATATACTTCCTGATGATCTTATTGATTGTGAACAACTTCAGACAGGAGGTACCTTGCCGAACATAGATGGCTACCTTGATATTCTCTGCTCTGATGGAACAGCAAGAGAAAAAATTGTAGTTCAAGTCAAACATTTAACATATCCAGAGATAAATGGGGATGTGTACTACGATATACCTCAGTCAATATATGCATATGCAGAACGGCATAAGGGTGAAGTGGTCATTTTTATTGCTTGTGATGATGTTAACAATAAATTTTATTGGAGAAATATAGATGCGGCTTCCATCGAAGATTTCAAAAGTAAATCTAATCATATTCAAAATACAGCCAGATACTATTTTCAGGAAAAAGAAAAATGCTCATATATCAATGTAAAAGAAACAATAGGATTTTGGCGTGAGCTAATAATAAGAAAATGCAATCTATTAAGGATGAGAAAGTTTTGGCTGAACAGTTCTCTTCACAGCAAAGAATGTGCTTTAATTCCATTTCTTCAGAATTGCATGGGGTTAAGAATTCTCATATATGTAGGCATCAGGTCAATGATATAATGCAATGGATTAAGACTGATAGTGAAAACAAGAAACCTATTTGTCTTCTTGTAGGTGATGCAGGAGTTGGAAAATCTGCAGTATTGAAAGATTTGATTTCTCTTTATAGTGAAGATATTAGATTTTTATGCATTAAGGCTGATTATATTGACGATAACGGTAATCCTGTTACATTGGAAAAAATACGGGATACGTTGGCATATTATAGCGTAGAAGTTAATAAAGTTATTTTGATTGTGGATCAAATTGACGCTCTTTCGCAATCTCTTACGAATGATAGGAAACATCTAAATATGATGATGACTATACTTTCTTCACTGGAGAGTTGGCCTAATGTTAAAGCTGTTGTTTCGTGCCGTAAATATGATTTGGAGTATGATTCTGTTTTGAATAGTCTCAAAAATAAATCCACGCTAATAGAAATCGGCGAACTAGCAGATGAAGAAGTAATGTTGGCTTTGAATAATTTAGAAGAGGGGTTAGGTAAAAAAATGGATAGTATTACCAAGAAGATTCTTAAGACTGTTCAGATGCTTAATTCATTTTCTATCTTATATCATAGGAATAAAGCTAAACTAAATTTCAATAGTCAGATTGAATTATATGATGCTCTTTGGAATGATATCATTTGTGATGCGTCTTTATTTGAAGATGTGAAAGAACGAGAATTGTTGATGTATAAGATTGCAGAAACAATAAGGATGGAAGGGACACTGAATCCTCAGTTTACTCCTATTACCAGCCAAAAGCGTGCTTATGAATATTTAGCAAGCAATGGTCTTATCAAAAGAACAGGTTGTACAGTTTCGTTTTTTCATCAGTCTTTTTATGAGTACACTCTTGCTCGTCATTATTCTGAAAAGGGCTGTTTGTTCGCAACAGATATAAAAAAAGAAATTCAAGGGTTAGAATTGAGATCAACAGTAAAGGCTGTCCTTGATTTCAAACGTGGTCATGATGTTATGATGTTTGTTGAAGAAGCTCGCAGTATTCTTTATGATCCAGACATTCGCTTTCATTTAAAGTTATTAACATTGTCAGTACTGGCATTCGTAGATAAACCAATTCGTGGAGAGAAGGATCTTATTAGCAGTATATGTCAGAAGGATGAAAGAATGTTGGCATATTTCCTTCGTGGAGTCAATTCTTTCAATTGGTTTCCTACTATTCGAAAATTATTAATTGGAATAATACCTGAACTTAGAAAATCTGATGAATATTTTTTCCCTATAATATTATGTTTATCACGCTATGTATTCAACAATCCCGAGAAAGTATATAGTATGATTAATAGGATACAAGATTCGGAGACAAGATTACATGCTGTTGCAAATGTACTGAGAGCACACAATGATTATAGTACTCCTTGTGTACTTGAGGCCTTCACTGAAACTAAATTGCAAAACACTTTTTTTCTAATCGATTTAATACAGGATGCTATAAAAAGTAATAAGAATTTTGCTTTAGATACAACAGAAAAGCTAATAGAGGAATATCTTGTGTCTGATGAGTCATGCAAAAAACGTGATGGATACGAATTGGTAGATGAATTATGTCCGAAGCTTTGCGCAGAATATCCTATGGAAATACTTGGAGTACTGCACCGTTGTATTTGTAAAACAGTCCAAAAAAAATCACGGAAAATCTTATATACTTTTTCAACAACTAGAATATTCCACATTATTGATGCAGATAGCTATGTAGGAAAATTACTGAAAATATATGAAGATTCTTTAGCCCGCTATTCGTCTAATGAAACTATAATGCGTCCGTTAATTCTGGAACTTCTTTCATTGAATGATGAAACAACATTGTCTATGGCTTTTAATACTATGGCTATGGTTCCAGAAATGTTTGATAATGAGATTCGTTCCTTATTGAGGAATAACCAAATAATAGAAGGATATCTTAATGGTGATGTTGAGTTCTTTTTTTTAAATATGCTCAAGGCATGGTATAGCACGTTAGATAAAAATGATATGGAGTTGTATCAACGACTTTTATTGTCTTATGAATCTGAATTTGATTTCAAATACGATGCAAAAAGAAAAGGGAGACAGTTTTTATGTCCTAATTTATGGTACAACAAATGGAAATTGATATGCAATACATTGCCAGAGAGTTCTTTGATTCCAGAAATGAAGAAATGTTTTCAAGAACTTTTGCGCAGATTTGGAAGTAAAATTGAAATAGAAAGACCCGACCACTCCGTTACTGCAGCATTTTCCTGTGGTGGTATTGTTAGTAGTGAAATATATGCAAGATGGTCAATATCGAATTGGCTTAATTCATTTCTGAAACTTAGGGAATATAAATGGTATAAAGGAAGGTATCCAATTAGTCTAAGGGAACATGCTGATGCATTTAAAAAATGTGTGTCTTCTAGTCCTAGTATATTTTATGATTTTATAATAGATATCAGTATTAGAACAGATGTTTCAGATATGTATATGATTGCGGGACTTGAGGGCCTTCTTATCGGAGGAGTCAATCCTTATTCTCTTTGGACACTTACAAAACGGTATCTTACTGTGGATTTTGTTCAACATAACAGTTATATTTTTAGTCGAATTGCTGAGTATTATATAAAGGAAGAGAATAAGTACATTGATGAAATTTTGAATCTTTGTAAGAAATTAGTTATATTACCTTTTGATAGGGATCATCACTTGTTAATAGAGGATGATGGAGATAGAAATTTGAGCCAAAAGACTAATGATTTGTTTACAATAGGTCTCAATTCATTTCAAGGACACGCTGCAGAACTGATGGTACACATGTGTACGATTCAATCACGTAGACCGATGATTTACGGGTTCTTCACTGATAATAGTTCGTTTTTGCATGAATGTGTCAAAACTATTCCACTTTATTATATGAATGCTATAGACTACTATGATGAAGAATTGTATTTTCCTATGCTGAAATCATTCTTATCAAACATGGGGCTTGAGGCCTTGTATATTCAAGCAAAAGTAATACAATGGTGTTTTTATAATAAGACGGATGTAGTTGATGGTTATCTCAATCGTATAGAGTCAGATTCATTATGTCATGAATTACTTGCTCAGATTTACTTTTATGGTATAGCAGGAACACAAAAATCAAGGGAATGCGAAAAGCGACTTGAAAAAATACTGACTTTTAATAATGAGGATGTTGTCGCTAAAATTGTTGAGACTGCTCTAAAATCATATAAAAATGATGAATACCGACAGCAGAGCATTAGATATCTTGAACGATTTGTTATTGATAGTAGGGAAAAAGTTATCGATGCATATTGTTTTTATTGTGATTCTCTTCCAGTTGAAGCTTTCCCATGGTATTGTAATATTGCTAATAAACAGACGGGGAAAAAATATAGAGAAATACATAATCAACTTGAGTATGTGAAGAAGTGCATCTCAACTTATCCGACTTTATGCTATAGATTTATTTCATCTCTAAAATATTTAGACATTGGAGATAGGATAATAGATAATGATATAGTTAAGATTCTACTTGAAATTTATAAGAAGTTGAGCCAGGATGAAGATATAGAAGCAATGAATGAAGTATTGGATTTATTTGATGAATACATTTATCGTGACAATAGAATTATAAAGGAAGCGGTTTCACTATTGGAGTAACATTCTAAAGAGTTTTTTCGTTTCGATGATTGTGTCTATATATCCAGTTTCTCATGCTCGATGTACGAAATATGAATAGAAAAGTATAAAATGATTTTTTTCTAATATAAGAAATATAACAATCAAAAGCTTTCTGTTATTTTTGTTATACAGATAATAACTTTAAATTCAGTTCTAATGAAGAGTAATAAAAGTATAAACGAGATTACATTATTTCGATATTTGTTCAATCTCGATAACAGGGACTTACCTCAAAGTATTTTTAATTGGTATAGTAATGTAGGGAGTGTTGTTGATTCTGATAGAGAAAATGCAATTAGAGAATTATCTAGGATAAAAGGTAATTGTCGTAATTTAGTGATTCTTTCAAAAACATTCATTGATACAATGGATAAATCTTATATGAAATTTACTCAGTTTCATATGGATATTCTTAATGAATTAGATAATGAGAATGGAGTTGTTCGTAGTCCATATTTTATTGAAGGTTGCTATGTTGTGTATAGTATAAAAAATGGATGTCTTACATTATGGATATTTCAAGATAAAATTGATAAATATCTATCTATTCCAACATATTATATTTGTGTTTCACCAAAAGATAAAATTAAAGGTGAAGGTCACCAGTTGGACTGTATGATTTTGCCTTTATTAGATAATTGCATGGAGGCCAATCTTAGAGACTATATTGATATGGTTTTAGATTATTTGTGTTTAAGACAATGGGCAGAAGTTCAATTGGGTAAAGTTTCTAGTACAATAAAAAAAGAAATTAAGAAAAATAAGAAAACACAGATAATAACAGAGCCAGGGCTTGATTATTATATATTTGATAGCAAATGGTACACTGAAATATGCAATGATGAATGTTTTCTGGTTAGTGGTCATTTTAGATTACAACCTTATGGCGATGGAACAAAAAAACTTATATGGATAAATGAATATACAAAGAATGGCTATCATAGAAAAGCCACGATAGATAAAGTTAAGGATGGAGATATATCATTAACATAATCATCAAATAATTAAAGCGGAAATAATGGATATAGATAAATTTTATAAGGATGTATGTGAACTACTCCCTTACAAACAAGATAGAGATTTAGACTATCGTAAACGTTTGAATAATGCATTAAGAAAATATATACAAATAGTTTCGGATAATAAGTTGGATGATAATGTGCAAAAATCTATTCATGTCATCTGTGAAAAGCTTAAGGTTATTGTAAATAATAGTTTGTCTGGATGGCAATCTACTGCATCTATACAGTTACAAAATCTGATTAAAGGAAAGAAGGGATTATCTCCAAAAATAAGTTTAGCTGATATGATTCATACATGTGAAGCTGATTCTAATTTTTATAGAGTTCGTCAACTGCCATCTATTTATGAAGTTGAAGCAAAAGAGTTATTCCATATTCCAATATCTAAGCGTGGTATAGTAAAAACACAACGATATAGTATCCCTGGATATCCTTGTCTATATTTAGGCAAAAGTATATATGGTTGTTGGGAAGAAATGAGGCGTCCTCCTATGCATACATGTGCTGTTTCTCGATTTCAAAATAAGGTAGAGTTGAATTTTATTGATTTATCATTACCTACTAAAGAGAAGTTAAAGTTGTCCATATATCAAGAATTGGTACCATTGATTATATCATGTATGATTCCTGTGGTAAATGATTCTGATACATTTAAGCCAGAGTATATTATACCTCAACTGATTTTTGAATGGTTCTTAAAAAATCGAGAAATTAATGGTAAAACGATTCATGGTATTGCATATACTTCAACACACTTAAATGATGAATTCTATTTTCCAGATGATAAATTTATAAATTATGCAATTCCTGTATTTGATGTTAATGAAAAACATAAATACTGTAAAAAACTATGCTCTATTTTCCAGTTGACGAAACCTACAACTAACGACATAGAGAAACTTAAATGGGCTTATCCTGTTGAAGGTTGGAATTATCCTGAGGGCGAAGAACACAAAAGGATGTTTAATTATGATATTTCAGATTTTGGTAATTTGGAAGGACGGTTAGTTGATACTGATAATTTCCCATTACAGACAATTGTTTATAAATAGAAACGTGAATTATTTTTGAAAATGGATTTACATACCATTAGATAATTTGCATAAGGATTTTGAAACAGGTGTTTGAAAAGTACGAAAGTTTGTTTTATCAAACGCATCTGAATATTTTTGGAATATTGGTAATGTACTAAAGCTATTAGTAAACCTCTCTTAAAAAACTCAATTTAAAAGTATAATAAGTAGTTGTTATAGAAATGTAAACTTGGTAATAGCCATGCTTTAAATGGTTTACACTTTCGGTTTACATCAGAAAATCAAAGCATTTTGTATATAGCTGTTAATCAGATATATACAAAATGCTTTGATTTTTTTATCTGTTTGGCATGTTATTCTCACTATTATGGGTATATACTCTTGAGTGCGCACGAAGAGAGTATCGATTTATTCACTTAATAACATTGGAATTATGTCATATATAGATAATGAGATACTCGAAAGGCTGATAGGAACAATGGTAGAGGGGTTTGCCCGCATTGAAAAGAAACTGGACCAGATGAACCGTCTGAAAGAATGTATGAACGGAGACAGACTGCTTGATAATGTGGATCTGGCAGAACTTCTTGGTGTGTCACAAAGAACTTTGGCACGTTACAGGCAAGAGGGCAAGATTAAATATTACTCGGTGGAAAAGAACGGGAAATCATTCTATCTCGCCTCAGAGATACAGAGTTTCCTGCTCCAGCGTGGTAAGAACGTAGTAAATAATAAGTAGCAAATAGAATAAGTGACCGTATTCTGATGGAAAGATGATACGGTCACTTCCGTCATTACACCGGGATTGCGGTCATTTTCAATGTATCCAGATTGACATAGACACCGCGATACAGTGTCTTTCCTTCCTTGAACATTTTCCAGAGCAGATCACATCCGATATGTGCCAGTGTGGAGTTGATGAACAGATCCTGTTTTTCCAAAGCTTCCGCCAGTGAACAGCTCGGCCCCGATTCCTTTTCCTTGATTTTTGCATAGTCCACTTCCTCGGTGATGACATTCATTTTAGGCATGGGAATATATTCCTGTGAAGAAGGTTGGAGAACTTTCTCACGTACCGTCCCAATGATGACCTGTCCTTTTGTCTGGCTGTTCCCGAAATCCATCCAGTATATGGGAGCCGAATGGTCACTGAAGTTTTCTTTGCGGACTTTCTTCAGGAACTTCCAAAGCGTAAGACGTGAACGTATATTGTCCGTACAGGTTATGATGATATTTGCTGTGCTGTCTTCAGAAAAATTCCTGGTAGGAAAACATTGCGGTTCGGCAGTCCATGCGTATCCGAAGAAACGGTTGATGCGTGTGACTAGTGATACGGCTTTGTTCAGTCCCAGTTCTGTTTCACTGAAAAGCTGGCGTCCTATATTGGCCTGGCTTACTGTGTCGGGATCGAATACGGTGACATGTAGTCCGGGATGGCCCAATGCCTGAAGTGCCATGCTCATGCGTGCCAGATTGGTTATCACTTGTGAGCCGGTACCTCCGGCTCCGATGACGAATACCGTTACCGGATGACGCGGATTGAGCAGGTAGCGGTCGGTAAAATGTATCTTTTTCATGGAAGTATGTCTTTAAGTTTTTTATTCATGGGCTTGAGTTCGTTCATGTCGAACGGATTGTTTCTTATGTTCTCGGTGACGATGACAAGATTTGAAACGGTAGGATTGACATTTCCTCCCAGATGGGAGAATTCAGTCAGCCAGAACCGTTTTTCCCAGTATTCCAGCAGGGAAAGGAAAGTCGGATTCTGTGGCTTTTCCAGAGAACTGCTGCCAAGGCAGACACTTGATCCGGTCACGTTGAAGAACGGGGCACGGAACAGCGGAGTTGTCTCCACCGGACGTTTTCCCTTGAAGGCGAACACGTCCATGCTTCCGTTTCTTACATGGTAGACAATTCCCGGCAGGTTGAACATGCCGTCCTGTATATTGAGATCCTTGTGAAAGAACATCTGTCTTTTTCCGGGCGGATTGTACCAGATATATTCTTCTTGTCCTTTTCTCGGATTGCAGGCCAGCATGTTTTCGGGGATTCTGCCTGCCGGTATCCCGCTCATTTCCTCCGTATAGGATTCCAGCAGGGTATTCATGAATTCGTATGTGACGGGGATACCTGCCCCCATCTGTCCGCTTTTCCCGATGGGACGCAATTCTATGAAGTACCTGGTGTCAGAATTTTTTCTGTCTTCATACTTGTAGGCTATGATAGCAGCTTTCGGCACCATCATTTTCTGTATGTTTTGGGTCAGTTCATTCATGATGTTTATAAATTATAGGTAACATGTTCTACAAATTTCTCAAACCATTTTGAGAACCGTTCCGGATAATTCTCTGGTCTGAACAGTTTTTCAGTTTCCGGTGTGATGAAGGTAAATGATACGGGAGTCTGGTTATATGTTTCCTGACAGTCAGTACTGAAACAGCTTTCCATATCCTTGGTAACCGTATCCGTAATGGAATAGGTAAGCAGAATCTGATATTCGAGCGGTGGCGGTTCGAAATCCCTTTCCTTTTCGCTTGCATAGTCATAATCATAATTCAAGATATGAGGACTGTCTTTTGCAATCAGGGACATCCCTTCAGCAATCAGTTCCAAAAGTCTTTTTTCCTTATTGCTGGAAGGATTACAGTTGCGGATATGTTCTTCCAGATTCCTACAGAAAGCCTTGGAGTGCATCCGGCACAGTTTCCTGTGGATTCTCCCTTTCTCATATGACCTGAAAAGCTTTTCCTTTCTGTACAAATCCTTTTTCTCTTCCTCATCGAGCTGTTCAAAGTCCACATAATCGATACAGACTTCCGACATCTCAAAATAAGGGGTATCGGTTATATCCATCACCCTGTGATATTTGATGAACTGTCTGA
>ENA-OPCP01001501-OPCP01001501.1-human-gut-metagenome-genome-assembly--contig:-NODE-1501-length-14376-cov-2.283779_pt1 | contig 14376 bp, 9 predicted proteins | sample MGYA00241563_ERZ501477 | MGnify/ENA primary metagenome ERZ501477 (study PRJEB25962, sample SAMEA2042572) | human gut metagenome | biome: human gut; feature: human-associated habitat; material: faeces... | reverse complement strand
CACTCCCGACCCGCCGAGACGACCGTCCCGACCGCCTCGCCGAGCGACTTGGGCGTATCGAGCGAAGCGACCCCGGCCGCCGGTCCGTCCAGGAAATAATGCGTCGAGCCGCGCGAGAAGCTCTTGGCGGGATCGGGCTCGAAATCGAGCGCGACGCTCCCCTGCGAGGCCCGTTTCAAATCCGGCCGCCGGAAGAATATTTCATCCAGCCGGCTACGGTACCATCCCACGACGTTGCGCACATAGGCCATATCCTTCAGCCGCCCCTCGATCTTGAAGGAGCCGACTCCGGCGTCGATCATCTCCTCGAGCCGGTCCGATAGGTTCAGATCGCGTACCGAAAGCCAGTGCCGGGCCCGCCCCTGCGAACGCATCCGGCCGTCGAGCAGTTCGTACGGCAGGCCGGGTTGCCGCTGCGTGGCCCCATCGAACGGCTCATGAAGCAGCGGCCGCTGTAGCAAACGCAGATCGCCCCATGCACGAACGCTTCGATCTCGAGGCCGGGCGCGGCCCCGGCGATCCGCCGCATTTCGTCGAGCGAGGCCGCCCGTTCCACGATCAGCCTCGTAAAGCCCGCCTCGTACCAGAAGCGGGCGCGGACCGGGTCCATATTGAACATCTGCGTCGAGGCGTGCAACTCGATCGGAGGCAGATCCATACGCAGAAAAGCGGCATCCTGCACGATCAGCGCGTCGGCTCCGGCCCTGTACATGTCGCGGGCGATCCGCTCGGCCTCGGACAGCTCGCTCTCGTAGACGAGCGTGTTCATCGTGACGAAGACCTTGGCCCCGAAACGGTGGGCGTAATCGCACAGCCGGCCGATCTCGTCGACCGGCACGGCCGCGCCGGCCCGCGCGCCGAAAGCCGGCGCGCCGACATACAGCGCATCGGCTCCGCAGTCGATCGCGGCGCATCCGTGAGCGTAGTCCTTGGCCGGAGCCAGCAGCTCGACGATTTTTCCCGTGCCCATGGCGCAAAGTTAGCAAACAATCGTCAATTCCGCGTCCCGTCGTCCGGACGGAACGCCGCCCGACTCATGGAAAACATCCGACGCGAAAAACGGCGCCGGGAAAAAACCGGCACAGACCGGGCATGCAGACCACGCCGAAATCCGCAATGCGCCGGCCCCGGTCATTTCACGGCACGCATCGCGGAAAGAAACGGCACAATTTTTCTATCTTTGCAAAACTCCCGTTCGGCATGTCCGAACCGAATCTGCACCGCACTTATGAAAAGAGGATCATTCGCGAGCCGCTTCGGCACGATCGCCGCCGTCGGAGGCTCGGTTATCGGACTGGGCAACATCTGGCGCTTCCCGTACGTGGCCGGCGAGAACGGCGGGGCGGCCTTCATTTTGATCTATCTGACGATCAGCTTTCTGATTTCCATTCCGATCATGCTGTCGGAATTCAGTCTGGGCCGTTCGACCAAACGCAACTCGATGCGCGCGTTCAGCAAACTGGCCCCGGGCACGAAATGGAAATGGGTGGGCTACATGGGCATTCTCTGCGCTTTCATCATTCTGTCGTTCTACTGCGTGATCGCCGGCTGGTCGCTCGAGTTTCTCAAGGAATCGGTGCTGAACCGCTTCCACGATCGCACGCCCGAGCAGGTGGCGGCGGCGTTCGACGGCTTCGTCGCCAGCGGCTGGCGACCGATCGCATGGACGCTCGTATTCATCGCGGCTTCGGCTTTCATCGTCTACTCGGGAATCGAAAAGGGAATCGAACGGTACAATAAAATCCTGATGCCGATGCTGTTTCTGCTGTTGTTCGGCATGGCTCTCAATGCGCTGACGCTCGACGGCGCGCGCCAGGGGATCGACTTTCTGCTGAAGCCCGACTTCAGCAAGATCACCGGAACGACCGTACTGGAAGCCCTCGGACAATCCTTCTTCTCGATGAGCCTCGGCATGGGCTGCATGATCACTTACGGCTCCTATCTGCGCAAGAACGAGAATATGTTCCGCATCGGGGCGATGGTCTCGCTGTCGGACATTACGGTGGCCGTCCTTTCGGGACTGGCCATTTTCCCCGCCGTCTTCTCATTCGGCATCTCGCCCACCTCGGGTCCGGAGCTGGTTTTTTTGACGCTGCCGAACGTTTTCGCCCGGATGAGCGGGGGCTATGTGATCTCGGTCGTATTTTTCGTCCTGCTGTTCTTGGCCGCAATCACCTCGTCGGTCTCGCTGCTCGAAGTCATCATCGCCTACCTGTCGGAAGAAATGCGCATCACGCGGTCGAAAGCCATCGTCTGCACGGCCTGTACCGTAGCCGCGACCGGATCGCTCAGCGCGCTGTCGATGATGCCCGGTTCGGTCCTGACTATCGGAGGAAAAAATCTGTTCGATCTGTGCGCCAGCCTGTCGTCGAACCTGATGATGCCGCTGGGCGGTCTGTTCATCGTGCTGTTCGCAGGCTGGGTGCTATCGCCCCGAAAGCTGCGCGACGAAATGACCAGCGGACTGAAATACGGGACCCGCGTCTTCCCGGTCGTCCGGTTCCTGATCCGGTTCGTCATCCCCGTAGTGATCGGTATCCTGTTCGCCAGCCGGATCGAGCTGCTGTTCTAAAGGAGCCGGCCCGTCAGCGGATGCGGCGCCGGAACTCGGCCGCTACGACCGCCGTGGCCATCGCCACGTTCAGCGACTCGGACGTGGGCGCCGCTCCCGGATAGGGCGGTATGAAAAGGCGCCGGGTCACGCAGCGGGCCGTCCCGGAGGAGATGCCGTTTCCTTCGCTGCCCATCACGACGATGCCGCCGGCGGAAAGCCCGGCCCGGTAAATATCCTCCCCCTCCAGAAACGTCCCGTACACAGGCGTTCCCCGCTCCGCCGCACGGGTAAGGAACGGTTCCAGCGCCGTATAGTGCACCCGCACGCGGGCAATGGCCCCCATCGTAGCCTGAACGGCTTTCGGTCCGAAACAATCGGCGGTGTTTTCCGAGCAGACGATGTCGCGAATGCCGAACCAGTCGGCCAGCCGGACGATCGTTCCCAGATTGCCGGGGTCCTGCACTCCGTCGAGCGCGAGCGCCAGATCGTCCGTCCCCGTGCCGGCAGACAACCGATAGCGGGGCAGCTCGACCAGAGCCAGCACCGGCGTCGGCGTCTTCAGCGCGCTGATTCGCTCCATCTCCTTGGGCGACACGTGTTCGGTATCGACGCTCCCCGCCTCGCTCCGGTCTTCCTCGCCGCAACGGAAAATCTTGCGCACGCGGAATTCCGAGGCGAGCATCTCGCCTACGAGCTTCTCCCCCTCGGCCACGAACAGGCCGGAAGCGGCACGCTCCTTTTTCGAGGAGAGCGAGCGCACGAAGGCTATTTCGGACTTGATCACGGCAATCGGATTATCCCGCCCCGAACGCCGGTGCGGTCCGACAAAGATAGACAAGACGGACCGAATCCCCAAACCGCCGGTCGGCTCCGATACCCGGATACGAAAACGCATGCCGCTTTCCGACCATAGGGCATCGCACCGGAAACGTTTCCCCGCAGGAAACAAGTCTCGGGCATGCCGAATCTCGCCCCCAACTCCTACCGCAAGGTCCCGACGGATACGACGGACCCGCGCGGCATACCGGCGACGATCCCCGAAAACTTTCCCGCGCCGGCTTGCACAATCGAAAATCTATCCGTACCTTTGCGACTCAGAAACTATTCTGAGCCAGAAGACAGTTTCAGCAAGGGAAGACAATCCATAACTTACTGATAGATAATGTCTGACAAAAAAACCGCCCGTCTGATCCTCGAGGACGGCACTCAATTCGAAGGGTACTCCTTCGGCGCCGAAACGTCCGTTTCGGGCGAAGTCGTCTTCAACACAGCCATGACCGGTTATCCCGAAAGCCTGACCGACCCGTCGTACAGCGGTCAGATCCTCGTGTCGACCTATCCGCTGATCGGCAACTACGGAGTTCCGCAGTTTACGGAGCAGGACGGTTTGCTGCGCTTTTTCGAATCGGACCGTATCCACATCCGCGCTCTGGTCGTCTCCGACTATTCGTTCGAGCACAGCCACTGGAACGCGAGCGAAAGCCTCGGACAGTGGCTCAAGGACAACGGCGTGCCGGGCATTTGGGGCGTGGACACGCGCCGGATCACGAAGATCATCCGCGAGCGGGGCGTCATGCTCGGCAAGCTCGTGATCGAAGGCTCGCCCGAGCCCGCGGAGTTCGTCGATCCGAACAAGGAGAACCTGGCGGCGCTCGTCAGCACGAAACAGGTCGAAACGTACGGGAACGGGAAGTACCGGATCGTACTGGTCGACTGCGGCTGCAAATACAACATCGTGCGCTGCCTGACGAAGCGGAACGCGACGGTGATCCGCGTGCCTTGGGACTACGACTTCACGCAGATCGACTACGACGGCGTGATGCTGTCGAACGGCCCCGGCGACCCGCAGCAGTGCGGGGCGATCGCCAACATCCGCAAGGCGATCGCGCTGGGCAAACCCATCTTCGGCATCTGTCTGGGCAACCAATTGTTGTCGATCGCGGCCGGAGCGACGACCTTCAAGCTCAAGTACGGTCATCGGAGCCACAACCAGCCGGCGCTGATGGTGGGCACGGACCGGGCCGTCATCACGTCCCAGAACCACGGCTTCGCCGTCGATACGACGACGCTCGACGAGGGCTGGGAGCCTTACTTCGTGAACCTCAACGACGGGACGAGCGAAGGCATCCGGCACCGGACGAAGCCGTTTTTCTCCGTACAGTTCCACCCCGAGGCTTCGGGCGGTCCGGTCGATACCGAATTCCTGTTTGACGACTTTATCCAAAACATCGAGAAATGCAGAAAATAAACAAGGTAGAGAAAGTGATCCTGCTCGGGTCGGGAGCGCTTAAGATCGGCGAGGCCGGGGAATTCGACTACTCGGGCTCTCAAGCGCTCAAGGCGCTCAAGGAGGAAGGCGTCTACACGGTGCTCATCAACCCGAACATCGCTACGATCCAAACTTCGGAGAACATCGCCGACAAGGTTTATTTCCTGCCCGTCACGCCCGAGTACGTCGAGAAGGTAATCGAGAAGGAGCGCCCGCAGGGCATCCTGCTCGCGTTCGGCGGCCAGACGGCCCTGAACTGCGGCGTACAGCTCTACCGCAGCGGCGTGCTCGAAAAATACGGCGTGCAGGTAATGGGCACGCCCGTACAGGCGATCATCGACACGGAGGACCGGGAGAAGTTCGTCGAGAAACTCGACGAGATCGACGTGAAGACGATCAAGAGCGAGGCCGTCACGTCGGTGGCCGAGGCCAAGCGCGTCGCGCACGAACTGGGCTACCCGATCATTATCCGCGCGGCCTATACGCTCGGCGGACTCGGGTCGGGCTTCTGCGACAACGACGAGGAGCTGGACGCGCTGGCGAACAAGGCGTTCTCGTACTCGCCGCAGATACTCGTCGAAAAGTCGCTCAAGGGCTGGAAGGAGGACGAGTACGAGGTCGTGCGTGACCGCTACGACAACTGCATCACGGTCTGCAACATGGAGAACTTCGACCCGCTGGGCATCCACACCGGCGAGAGCATCGTCGTCGCCCCGTCGCAGACGCTGTCGAACTCCGAGTACCACAAGCTGCGCGAGCTGGCGATCAAGATCATCCGCCACATCGGCGTGATCGGCGAGTGCAACGTGCAGTACGCCCTCGACCCGAACTCGGAGGACTACCGCGTGATCGAAGTCAACGCGCGTCTGAGCCGCTCGTCGGCGCTGGCGTCCAAGGCCACCGGCTACCCGCTCGCGTTCATAGCCGCGAAGCTCGGCCTCGGCTACGGTCTGCACGAGCTGAAGAACAACGTGACCAAGAGCACGACGGCCTGCTTCGAGCCGGCGCTCGACTATATCGTCTGCAAGATACCGCGCTGGGACCTGGGCAAGTTCAAAGGCGTCTCGCGCGAGCTGGGATCGAGCATGAAGTCCGTCGGCGAGGTGATGGCCATCGGCCGTAACTTCGAGGAAGTGATCCAGAAGGGACTGCGGATGATCGGACAGGGCATGCACGGCTTCGTCGCGAACAAGGAGTTCGAGGTCGACGACATCGACGCCGCGCTCACCCATCCGACCGACAAGCGCATCTTCGTCATCGCGCACGCGCTGAAGAACGGGTACACCGTCGAGCGCATCCACGAGCTGACGAAGATCGACCGCTGGTTCCTCGAGAAGTTGCAGAACATCATCCGGATCGAGAACGAGCTGGAGCAGCACAACAACATCACCCATGTGCCCGACGAGCTGCTGCTCGAGGCCAAACAGCGCGGCTTCTCGGATTTCCAGCTCGCCCGCACGGTAACCAAGAGCACGGCCCAGAGCATCGACGCCGACAAGTCCGACGAGATCGAGGCCGTTATACTGAAGGTCCGCCGCCACCGCAAGGAGCGCGGCATCACCCCGGTCGTCAAGCAGATCGACACGCTGGCGGCCGAGTACCCGGCCATGACGAACTACCTGTACGTCACCTACAGCGCCTCGGCGCACGACATCGACTTTCCGCACGACAACCGCTCGGTCATCGTGCTCGGGTCGGGAGCCTACCGCATCGGAAGTTCGGTCGAGTTCGACTGGTGCAGCGTCAGCGCGCTGAACACGATCCGCCAGCAGGGACTTCGCTCGGTGATGATCAACTACAATCCCGAGACGGTCTCGACCGACTACGACATCTGCGACCGGCTCTACTTCGACGAGCTGACGCTCGAGCGGGTGCTGGACATCACCGATCTGGAGATTCCGCGAGGCGTGATCGTCTCGACCGGCGGACAGATACCCAATAACCTGGCCATGCGCCTTCAGTCGCAGCACGTGCCGATTCTGGGCACCTCGGCCACCGACATCGACCATGCCGAGGACCGGCACAAGTTCTCGGCCATGCTCGACGAGATCGGCGTCGACCAGCCCCGCTGGCGGGAACTCACGACGATGGACGATATCTACCGTTTCGTCGACGAGGTGGGATTCCCCGTGCTGATCCGTCCGAGCTACGTACTCTCGGGCGCGGCGATGAACGTCGTGTCGAACCGCTCCGAGCTGGAGCACTTCCTGACGCTGGCGACCAACGTGTCGAAACAGTATCCGGTCGTCGTCACGGAGTTTATCGAGAACGCCAAGGAGATCGAGATCGACGCGGTGGCCCGCGGCGGCGAGGTGTTGATCTACGCCATTTCCGAGCACGTTGAGTTCGCAGGCGTCCACTCGGGCGACGCGACGATGGTATTCCCGCCGCAGAAGATGTATGTCGAGACGATGCGGCGCATCAAGAAGATCGCCCGCGAGGTAGCCCGCATGCTCAACATATCGGGCCCGTTCAACATGCAGCTGATGGCCAAGGACAACGAGATCAAGGTCATCGAGTGCAACCTGCGCGCGTCGCGCAGCTTCCCGTTCGTGTCGAAGGTACTGAAGGTGAACTTCATCGACATAGCGACGAAGATCATGCTCGGCATCGAGCCCGACGTGCCGCACAAGTCGGCCTTCGAGCTCGACTACGTCGGCATCAAGGCGCCGCAGTTCTCGTTCTCGCGGCTGCAGAAGGCCGACCCGGTGCTGGGCGTCGAAATGGCGTCTACCGGCGAGGTGGGCTGCATCGGCGAGAACTTCCACGAGGCGATTCTCAAGTCGATGATGTCCGTAGGCTATGCGATCCCGAAGAAGAACATCCTGCTGTCGACCGGCGACTCGCGCTCGAAGATGGACATGCTGTCGGCCGCCAAAGCGCTTCAGGAGAAGGGCTACAACATCTTCGCGACCAAAGGCACGGCCCAGTTCTTGGAAACGAACGGCGTGCACGCGACGGTGCTCCACTGGCCCGACCAGAGCGAGCAGCCCAACACGCTGACCTACATCAAGGAGAAGAAGATCGATCTGGTGGTCAATATCCCGAAGAACCTGTCGAAGACCGAGCTCAGCAACGACTACACGATTCGCCGCAGCGCGATCGACTTCAACATTCCGCTCATCACGAACGCTCGACTGGCGAGCGCCTTTATCACGGCGTTCTGCAAGCTCGACAAGCAGGACATCAAGATCAAGAGCTGGAACGAATACTAACGGCCCGAAACCGGAACGAACGAGAATGCGCGGCAGTTTTCTGTCGCGCATTCTCGTTCGCACAGCATCATAAGAACAGCTCCCCTGCCGAAAGCGGGCTACGACGACAGAGCCGCGCCGGCTCCGACAAGCCGTCGTCCTCCCTGCCCCATGAATCGGCGACCTGTTCCGCCTCCATGCTGCCGGAAACGGAAAGACATCGGGAAAGAACCCTGCGGAACAGGTTCAGGAAGGACTTGACAATCGGCGATTTCACAGAACCGACATGCGCGACTCGTCGAAAGCGGCCTGCCGCAAGCATCATCCGCATACGTCCCGTTTCGATTCTTCTCCCGCCTCCGACGCATAAAACAACGGCCCCAAACACGAAACGTCCGCCAAAACATAAAAATATCGAACGAATTTCATATCTTCGCCTATCCAAACCAATCCGATAATTGCCTATGAATAGATGACAGCATGCTAACCGTTAGATTTTCACCGTACCGTCTACGCACGAAAAGCGCCGGTACACACATATAAAAGCGTTATTTTTATTCTGGTCGCTAAAACTTCCACTTTTACAGGACCCCAAGGAATAAAGTTTGACGCTCACGTCCAACGACGTGGGCTTTATTCTGTTATTTGGGGTACGGGTTGTGGAAGACCTTAGCGACCGAAAACAAAATATTGTCCCACGTTTTTTTATGTGTCCAACCATCGTTTGAAATTTCCGCCGAGGGACAGGCTCAACTACCTTATAACCATGAATTCAAGACTCATTCTCAAAGGAATTTCCGTTGTTTTAGCGGCTCTGCTGCTCACGGCCTGCGGCGCGTCGAAACGGAGCCTCAAGCAGAGCAACAAGGCACTGGCGAGCGCTTTGGCAGCATCGGCTGCAAAAACCCAAGCCGAAGCGCTGAAACTCTATTCCGACACCTCGATCCCGCAGGGCGAGGCCCGTAAAAGCGTCAGCCGCGACACGCCCGGGCAAACCGCGCTCGAACAGACGATTATCCGCTGGGCGATCGACTCCGACCCGCAGGGCGCCCGCGTTTTCTACCGTGTGATCTCCAGCATCCCGGCCGTCATCAAAAACACGAACGAAGCCTATCTGATGACGACTCCCTACGAGGAAACCCGCGCGTTCAACATTCTGGGACTCACCTACGAGAACTCCCGCGACGTCCAGATCGAGATCAAGGTCGTCAAGGCCGGTTACGAACCGCAGGTCAAGCGCTTCAACGTCCGTCAGGCCATCGACCAGCAGGAAATCAGCAGCTTCTTCATGCTGGTCCCCAAAGAAAGCGAATAGAGCGCTTCCCATATGCGCGAATGCGGACCGGACCGTCGTCTGACGGCCCGGTCTGCTTTTCCGGCCGATAATCCGTGGCGAAAAGCGCCTCTGGCAACCGGCGTCCCGGATTCGACACGAATCCGGCAAAGCCACGGGCCGGCGCAAAAGATCCTGCACGAAAGCGCGGCGGCACGAACGCGGCAAAAGCGTGCCGCCGGACGGTCGAGTCGAAAGCCGCGAGAAAAACGCGGGAAACCACGGCAGCGAGCCGTCCGCCGTTCACCCGCAGTCTTACGGTTTCCGCCTGCCGGCGGGAATCGCTTCCCAAGCAACCTCCGGCGAACGACATTCCGCATTTCCCCTTATCGTCGGCACCGCGATATCCGAGCGGGCCGCCGGCATTTTCATGGCAAGCTCGGAGAAAAAACACGGCGAATCGCTATCTTTGCCGCACAATCGCTTAGCTTATGCCCGTTACGCTACGACATACCCTGCCCGGCAGCTCGCTCGCGCTGTGGCGGATCGACGAGGACACCGCCCGTCTCGCCTCGCTTTGTACCGGGCAGGAAAACGCGTGGGCCGGGACGCTGGCTCCGGAGCGCCGTCGCCGCGAATGGCTCGCATGGCATGCCGCGTTGCACGAGGAAGCCCCTGCCGAGGAAACGTTCTATCGGCCGTCCGGAGCGCCGGCCCTGCGAAGCGGAAGGCATATCGCCGTCAGCCACGCCGGCGGATACGCCGCGCTGATGCTCTGCGACGTTCCGTGCGGACTCGACATCGAACGGGCGAACCGCGACTTCACGAAGACGGAGGAAAGGTTTCTCGCCCCGGACGAGCGGAAATTGCTGGAATCCGCGGGCGGCCTGTCCGCCGGCATCGTCTGGTGCGCCAAGGAGGCCCTCTACAAATGGTCGGGACTCGGCGGACTCGACTGGCTCCGCGATATCCGCGTCACGAAGATCGATCCGGTCCGGGAAACGCTCGAAGGAACGGCCGGAGGAAAGCGCATCGGGCTGAGAATCATTCCGCACCCCGAACTGCATATCGTTTTCTGCGCCGGATAGCCCCTGCGGCGAACCGCCGCAAAGCGGCACGCCCGTTTGGAGGTGTCCGTTTTTTCTTCTTACTTTGTCTCGGAGAAATCATTAACCCTAACCGAACATTTATGAATCGAATGTATGCAAAGGCACGCATCGGACTGCTCGCCCTCGTGGCGCTGTTCGTTCTGCTGCCTTCGGCCGGCAAAAGCCAGAGCCGGCAACGAATGGCCGTTCCCGAGGACATGGAGCGCTGGATCAAGACGGTTTTCGCCAAGGGACACGTTCCTCCCTTCTCGTTCGTCTACGACGGCAAGCCGTCGGCCCAGTTCATCCGCAAGTGGAAATACTCGGCAAGCAAGGGAGCGAGCGACGAAGCGGGAACGATCAAATACCTGTTCACCTACACCGATCCCGTCACCGGTCTGAAAGTAGCCTGCCGTGTCACGGGCTTCGAGGAGTTCGGCGCCGTCGAGTGGATGCTGTACTTTACGAATACATCGCAGCGCAACTCCGCCATGCTGACCGACGTCAAGGTCACCGATTTCGGCATGGAGGCGGGAAAGGACGCTTCCTTCACGCTGCACCATGCCGTGGGAAGCAACGGCGGCCGCGACGACTTCTGGCCGCTGTCGACGCCGGTGGAAGCGAACAAATCGGTTTATATCACCCCCGAAGGCGGACGCTCGTCGGACCATACCGGATTTCCGTTCATGAATCTCGAGGCATCGAACGGACGGGGCGCGATCGTCGCCGTCGGCTGGACCGGCAACTGGTACGTCGACGTATCGCAGCAGACGCCCGGCACCGCGACGCTGGCCTCGGGCATGAAGAACATGAACCTCTACCTGCTGCCGGACGAGACGATCCGCACGCCGCTCGTATGCATGCTGTTCTGGCAGGGCGAAGACCGCATGGTCGGCCATAACACGTTCCGCCGTTTCATGCTCGCCCACCATTCGCCCAAACTGAACGGCCGCTTCGCCGAATATCCGTTCTCGGGCGGATACAGCTGGGGCGATCCCGCACCCTGCAACGAGTACTGCTGCCTGACAGAAGATTTCGCCCTCGCGCTGACCAAGCGCTACGCCCAGTTCGGCATCGTGCCCGAAGTCTTCTGGCTCGACGCCGGATGGTACAAGGGATGCGGAGGCCCCGACTTCACGGGGAAAAACTGGTATAACACGGTAGGCACATGGGAGGTGGACGAGAAGCGTTTCCCGAACGGACTGAAGCCGCTGTCGGAAGCCGCGCACGAAGCCGGCGCCAAGTTCATGGTATGGTTCGAACCCGAACGCGTCGCCGTAGGCAGCCGGATCGCGGAGGAACATCCCGAATGGCTGCTCAAGCGCTCGAACGATCCGAACAATCTGCTGTTCGATCTGGGCAACCCCGAAGCGCTCAATTGGATGTGCGAGCATATCGGCGACCTGATCGAGAAAAACGGCATCGACTATTATCGTCAGGACTTCAACATGCATATCAGCCCCTACTGGGCCGAAGCCGACGAGCCCGACCGGGTGGGCATCCACGAAATTCGGCACGTCGAGGGCCTGTACGCCTACTGGGACTATCTGCGCGAACGTTTCCCGGGCCTGCTGATCGACAACTGCGCGGGAGGCGGACGGCGTCTCGATCTGGAGACCATGTCGCGCAGCGCTCCGCTGTGGCGGACCGACTACAGCTACGGAGAAGTGAACGGCTATCAGTGCCATACCTACGGACTGAATTTCTACCTGCCGATTCACGGCACAGGTCTTTACAAGACCGATCCGTACAGCGTCCGCTCGGCTCTCGGCAGCGCCGCCGTGCTGAACTGGAAGCTCAACGTGCTCGAAGGCTCGATCGCCGACATGCAACAGATCATCGCCCAATACAAGGAGCTCCGGCCTTACTATTACGAGGATTACTATCCGCTGACGGGAACGGCCCGCGAGCTGACCTTCGACAATGCATGGCTCGCCTACCAGATGCACCGTCCGTCGGACCAGGGCGGTATCGTCGTCGCTTTCCGCCGCAAGGACAATCAGCAGGGCTCGATCCGCGTCCGGTTGCGGGGCGTCGATCCGGCGAAGACCTACCGAGTGCTGAACGACAACGACGGAACGGTCACGACCCGCTCGGGCGCGGAGCTGGCCGAGGGCATCGACCTGCAGATCGCCGAGGCGCCGGGCTCGTTGCTGCTGCGCTATTCGGAAGCAGGGGAATAAACCCGCATCCGCTCCGGGAATCGTAGGAGAGCCTTCTTTCCATAAAAGGCGGACGGAACGCGACGCCCTTCCCGAGCGGGGATACGGAGAATCCGAATGAAAAACCGAGCGATTGTCGGATATGCAAAAAGAGCGTTTTTTGTTAAATATCCGACAATCGCTTGGTTTTTTACTTTTTTACCCTACCTTTGTCACTGTCAGAAGTCGAAAACATGATTCTCAATAGCCGCTTTCATCACCACCATCACCGCTCCCGGAAGCACCGGTAGGCCGATGGCGTCTGTCTGAACGCGAAGCGAGATTCAACTCATACGGCGAGGCTTACCGAAAACGGTGCCTCGCTTTTTTATTCGCGAACGAATCAAACGAAAAGGATATGCTGAGAATAGCGATTCAAGCCAAAGGAAGGCTCAACGAAGAGAGTATCGGACTGCTCGCCGAGGCGGGCGTATCGATCGAGGACAGCAAGCGCAAGCTGCTCGCGCGCAGCGACGGCTTCCCTCTGGAAGTGCTCTACCTGCGCGACGACGACATTCCTCAGGCCGTGTCGATGGGCGTGGCCGATCTGGGAGTCGTCGGCCTGAACGAAGTCGAGGAGAAAGGTTTCGACGTGGAAATCGTCCACCGGCTCGGATTCGGTAAGTGCCGGCTGTCGCTGGCCGTCCCAAAGACGGAGCCTTACAACGGTCTGTCGTACTTCGAAGGCAAACGCGTCGCCACGTCCTATCCGGTCATCCTGTCGCGCTTCTTCCGGGAGAAAGGCATAGCGGCCGAAATCCATGAAATCGCCGGTTCGGTCGAAATCGCCCCGTCGGTCGGCATGGCCGACGCGATTTTCGACATCGTCAGCTCGGGCGGCACGCTCGTCACCAACGGGTTGAAGGAGGTCGAGCAGGTACTCTTCTCGGAAGCGGTGCTCATAGGCGGCCGTGCGCTGAGCGACGACAAGCGGCAGATCCTCTCGCAGCTGCTGTTCCGAATCGAGGCCGTCGAGCGCAGCCGGGGCCTGAAGTACGTGCTGATGAACCTGCCTCACGCGAAGATACCCGAGGCCGTGCGCATTCTGCCCGGCATGAAAAGTCCGACGATCCTGCCGCTGGCGCAGGAGGGCTGGAGCTCGATGCACGTCGTAATCAACGAACGCGAGCTGTGGAGCAAAATCGAACAACTCAAGGCGATCGGGGCCGAGGATATTCTGGTGCTGTCGCTCGAAAAAATGATACGCTGATGCGAATTACGGTGAATCCCCCAAAAAGCGAGTGGGCCGATCTGCTCCGCCGTCCGCAGATCGACGCGCCGGTCATCGGCGAGCGGGTGGCGGCCATACTCGAACGGGTCCGCGCCGGAGGCGACCGGGCCGTGCTCGATCTGACCGCCGAGATCGACTCGGTCGCGCTCGACTCGCTCGAGGTCGCGCCCGAAGAGATCGAACGGGCCGAAGCGGCCGTCTCGCCCGAACTCAAACGTGCCATCGCGACGGCGGCCGAGCATATCGAACGGTTCCATGCCGCCCAGCGGCCTCGGACGGTCGATTTGGAAACGGCTCCCGGCGTGCGGTGTCTCCAGCGGGCCGTGCCGATCCGACGGGTCGGGCTCTACGTGCCGGGCGGATCGGCTCCGTTGTTCTCGACCGTGCTGATGCTGGCCGTTCCGGCCCGCGTAGCCGGCTGCGAACAGATCGTGCTGTGCACCCCTCCGCAGAAAGACGGAAGCGTAGCCCCCGCCGTGCTGTATGCGGCGTCGATCGCAGGCGTCCGGCGCATATTCAAGGCAGGCGGCGCGCAGGCGATCGGAGCGATGGCTTACGGCACGCAG
>ENA-OPCP01001497-OPCP01001497.1-human-gut-metagenome-genome-assembly--contig:-NODE-1497-length-14413-cov-2.320866_pt1 | contig 14413 bp, 14 predicted proteins | sample MGYA00241563_ERZ501477 | MGnify/ENA primary metagenome ERZ501477 (study PRJEB25962, sample SAMEA2042572) | human gut metagenome | biome: human gut; feature: human-associated habitat; material: faeces... | reverse complement strand
CGATGGTCACCTATACGGCCGACTCCCACCAGTTGTACGGATGCCTCTATTTCCGGCCGGCAGCGAAGTACGCTCCGGGGACGATGATGCCCATATACGAATGGGATACGGGCCGCTATCTGGGCGAAATCCCGCAGGCGGCCGAGACCTATTCGGTCATCGGCAACATGAACGAGCACCAGCTCGTCATAGCCGAAAGCACGTTCGGCGGACGACACGAGCTGGTCGACACGACCGGGCTGATCGACTACGGCACGCTGATCTACAGCGCGCCCGCACGGCCCGCGAGGCGATCGCCGTCATGAACGATTTGGTGACCAAGTACGGCTACTGCTCGGAAGGGGAGTCGTTCTCGATAGCCGACCCGAACGAAGTGTGGCACATGGAAATGGTCGGCAAGGGAGTCGAGATGAAGGACGGAGCTAACGTAAACCGGGGCGCCGTATGGGTCGCCGTGAAAGTGCCCGACGGATACATCTCGATGCACGCCAACCAGGCCCGCATCACGCAGTTTCCGCTCGACGATCCGCAGAACTGCCTCTATTCGCCCGATCTGATCGCGTTCGCCAAATCGAAAGGGCTGTACAAAGGGCCCGACAAAGGGTTCAGTTTCGCCGAGGCTTTCGCGCCGGCCGACTTCAGCGCGCTCAGGGCCTGCGAAGCCCGCGTCTGGAGCACGTTCAACCGCGTGACGCGGGGAGCTATGGAAAAATACCTCGACTACGCGATGGGGCATAATCGCTCGAACCGGATGCCGCTGTTCGTCAAGCCGGTCGAGAAGCTGTCGGCCAAGGAAGTGATGTGGCTGATGCGCGACCATTACGAGGATACGCCGCTGGATATGCGCAACGATATCGGAGCGGGCGGGCACAATCTGCCGTACCGCTGGCGCCCGATGACCTTCACCGTCGACGGGCAGGAGTACGTCAACGAACGTGCGATCGCCACGCAGCAGACGGGCTTTTGGTTCGTTTCCCAAAGCCGAAGCTGGCTGCCCGACGCGATCGGAGGATTGCTGTGGTTCGGAGTCGACGACTCGGGCACATCGTGCCTGACACCGATCTATACCAGCTCGACGCGCGTGCCGGAATGCTTCCGCGAAGGCAACGGCCATTTGACCGAATACTCGACCACGTCGGCTTTCTGGCTTTTCAACCGCGTGACGAATTTCGCTTATTTGCGCTACGACCTCATAAGCGAGGACATCAAACGGGTGATCCACGAAACCGAGGATCGCAACATGGCCGAGATTCCGGCCGTCGATGCGGCGGCGGAAATGCTTTACAAGCAGAATCCCGAACTGGCGGTCGACTTCCTGACGGACTATTCGGTCCGCACGGCCCAAAAAATGTTCGATCGCTGGACGGAACTGGACCGTTATCTGCTGGTCAAGTATATGGACGGTAACGTCAAGAAAGAGAAAGACGGACGGTTCGAGGACAACGGCAACGGACGACACATTCCGGCCATGCCCGATTTTCCGGGCTACAACGAAGCATGGCAGAGAGCGGTGGCCGCCGGAACGGGCGACCGGCTCAAGGTGGTCGAACCGAAATAAAGCCTCGTCGCTTCCCCATGGCAACACGAAAGCGGCAGACCGGTCGGGCTGCCGCTTTCGCTTTTCACACCGCTATTCCGGACCGGGGCCGTGCGGACCGTCTCGGCGACCTCTCCCCGCAAAGAACCATCTGCAACCGAACCATACGACACGAGTCCATTCCCGATTCCATACTTTATACCAGCTTCCGGGTTCTCCTTGGTTTCCGGCTTTTTGGTACGGGGCCCCCTCCGGCGAAAGCGATTCAGGGCAAGGAACCGACCGGCCGTGCGGCCTGCGTTCGCCGACCGCGATCGGCGAACAGAAAAAATCCGGGTGCGAACATACTCGATACATGGAAATACAATTGCTCTCCATTATCTGTCAATGCTAACTCTTTTCCACGAGCGCATGCTTTCTCACGGCGTTCCGGTAAGTCACCGTCCCGGTAAAAAGCGCAAAAGGGAACGAACCGAACCGCCGAGAGTAAAAAATTCCACCGATTTGACTAAATTTGCGACGGAATGAAAGACTGGACGCGCAAAATAATCGGACTGTCGCTCGTCGCGCTCTTTGCAGGGTATTACGGCGGAACGACGCTCTTTTACCATGCGCACGAGATCGACGGCGTCAAGATCGTCCATTCGCATCCGTATACCGGCGACGCCCAGCACCACGCGCATTCGGCAGCCTCGTGCCGGACCATCCAACTACTGTCCGGACTGACTTTCCTCACTTCGGCGCTCGCGCTTCTCCCGAGAGTTTTCCGGCAGCTTTCCGCCCGACAGCAAGAACATCTCGTCGCCGCAAGGCAACAATGGGAGAATCACCCCTTTTTCCTGCGCGGCCCTCCCCGGCCGGCTTTCCTTTCCTAACCGGCATCCGAACGAAGACTTCGCCCGGCTTTCAAGCGGCCGCTCGAATCCGAAGACCGTATGCGATCGCATACGGCCGATAGGACGTGTCGCTATCGTTACACAATACTCACGCAAACGAAAAAGAACATGAAACATACGTTACAGGTCATGCTCCTGCTGGCCTCTTGTCTGTCTTCGGAACACATGCGCGCGCACGGTCCCGAACACGGTACGAACCAACTTTCGGGACGGATCGTCGATGCCGAAACGAATCAAGGAATCGCCTATGCGGTCATCCAGATCGAAGGAACCACGCTGGGAACGGCGACCGACACAGCCGGATTCTATTCCCTCTCGCGTCTGCCCGAAAGCAGACCGATTACGGCCGTCGCCTCGGCCGTCGGTTACGACCGGCAAAAACAAACCGTCGCCATCATCGCCGGACAGCAGACCCGGCTCGACTTCAAGCTGCGCTCCACGGCGATCATGGAACAGATCGTCGTCACGGCAGACCGTCAGGCCACCAAGCGTACCGAAGCGCCTACCGTCGTCAACGTACTCTCGTCGAAACTGTTCGATCAAACCTCCTCGGGCAACATAGCCGACGCGCTCGGATACGTTTCCGGCCTGCGCATGGAATATACCTGCTCGAATTGCGGAACTTCGCAGATCCGGATCAACGGGCTGGAAGGCCAGTATTCGCAGATTCTGCTCGACAGCCGCCCCGTATTCAGCTCGCTGGCAGCGGTCTACGGTCTCGAACAACTGCCGGCCGGCATGGTCGACCGGGTCGAGGTGATCCGCGGCGGCGGCTCGGCCCTGTACGGATCGAACGCAATCGCCGGCGTCGTGAACATCATCACCAAGGAACCGCACCGCAACTCGGTCTCGCTGGCCAACACGACGGGATTCACGGAGTCGGGCACGGCCGACGTCAATACCTCCCTCAACGCTTCCATGCTGTCGGACGACCGCCGGGCGGGAGCCTACCTGTTCGCATCGGTCCGCAACCGCGACAACTACGACCGCAACGACGACGGTTTCTCGGATATTCCGAAGGTCGCCTCGCAGATTGCCGGCTTCCGCGCCTATTACAAGACAGGAGCCTATTCCAAACTGACTTTCGAATACCACCATATCAACGATTTCCGCCGGGGAGGAGACCACCTCGAACGGCCGCCCCACGAATCGGATATCACCGAGCAGGCCCGCCACTCGATCAACGGAGGCGGCCTTCAATTCGACCTCTACACGCCGAACCAACGCCACAAAATAGGAGTGTACGCCTCTTATCAGGACGTGCGGAAGGAAAGCTACTACGGAACGGACAAAAATCCGGACGCCTACGGCAAAACATCCGACAACACGCTTGTGGCGGGCGCGCAGTATACCTACCGGATGCACAAGTTCCTGTTCCTGCCGGCCCACCTGACATTCGGCATGGAATACAATCGCAACAACCTGCACGACCGGATGCTCGGTTACGACCGCGACATGCGGCAGATGAGCTGCACCTACGGAGGCTACGTGCAGAACGAGTGGGAGAGCGAACGGCTCAATTTCGTGATCGGCGCGCGCATCGACAAGAACAACCGGATCGGCAATCCGGTGTTCAGTCCCCGGGCTAACATCCGCTATACGCCCGTAAGGAACGTGATTCTCCGAGCGGGATACACGTCGGGATACCGGGCTCCGCAGGCCTACGACGAGGACCTGCACGTCAACGCCGTAGGCGGCAACGTATCGCTGATCGTTCTCGATCCCGACCTCAAGCCGGAGTACTCGAACAGCTTCACGCTGTCGGCCGATCTCTACCGCAACACGGGCAAGGTGCAGCTCAACCTGCTGGCCGAAGGATTCTACACGAGCCTCGACGACGTATTCTTTCTCGAAGAGCGGGCGCCCGACGCGGAAGGCAACCTGATCTTCATGCGGACGAACGCCCGAGGAGCGACGGTGCGGGGCATCAACTTCGAGGCGAAAGCGGCGCTCGATCCCGACAATTATATCCAGGCAGGATATACCTATCAGCGAAGCACATACAAGGAGGCGATGAGCTGGAGTACCGGCGCGTCGCAAGCCAAGGAAAAGCGGATGCTCCGCTCGCCCGACCATTACGGATACGTTTCGCTGAACGGATCGCCGGCGAAAAGCCTGAGCGCATCGGTCTACGGAACCTTCAGCGGCAGCATGCTCGTACCGCACTATTTCGAGAACCCGGACGACGACCGACTCAAGGAAACGCCGTGCTTCTTCGATCTCGGAATCAAGCTGTCGTACGACATCGCGCTGACGCGCCGCGTCACGATGCAGGTCAGCGGAGGGGTCAAGAACGTGCTCGACAGCTTCCAGAAAGACATCGACCGGGGTAAGACCAAGGATGCCGGCTACATATACGGCCCGGCTTTCCCTCGCACGTTCCATTTCGGAATACGCTTCACGATGTAGGCGGGCCGCGCTGACGCGCAAGCATGCATCCGGGCCCGTGAAACGGGGTCCGGATGTTGTTTTTCCCGTCCGGCTTCCGTACTTTTACGAAAAAAACCAGACCAACAACGCATGAAAGCATTTCTTCTGTCGCTCGGCCTTCTCATGGCGACGGGCACGCTTGCCGGCCAAAGCCGGATGCGCGACTACGGAATCGAGTACGGTATTTTCAGAACCGGACCGCTCAACGCGATCACGGACGTGAAGGGCGTCCGGGTCGGCCACGCCACGCTGATCGAAGGCGACTCGGTACGCACGGGCGTCACGGCCGTCATTCCCCATCCCGGCAATATTTTCCGGCACAAGCTGCCGGCAGCCGTCTGCATCGGCAACGGTTACGGCAAAATGGCCGGTTACACGCAGATCAGGGAATTGGGAAACATCGAAACCCCGATCGTGCTGACCAACACGCTCGGCGTGGCGGCCGGTCTGGACGCGCTGATCGACTACACGCTCTCGAATCCCGAGAACGGCGACGTCAAGTCGGTCAACGGGGTGGTGGGAGAGACCAACGACGGAACGCTGAACGACATTCGCGGACGGCACGTCACCAAAGAACATGTGCTCGCGGCCCTGCGCAACGCCAAGGAAGGCCCCGTAGCGGAAGGCAACGTGGGAGCCGGCACCGGAACGATCTGCTTCGGCTTCAAGGGCGGTATCGGCACTTCGTCCCGGGTGCTGCCCGCACGGTACGGAGGCTACACGGTAGGCGTACTGACGCAGACCAACTACGGCGGCGTGCTCGAGATCGCGGGAATACCTGTCGGGCGATATCTGGAGAACTATCCGTACCGCGATGCCGTGCTGCAGGATACGGACGGATCGTGCATAATCGTGATCGTCACGGACGCGCCGCTGGATGCCCGAAATCTCGAACGGCTGGCCAAACGGGGCATGATGGGACTGTCTCGAACCGGGGGGATAGCCAGTAACGGCAGCGGCGACTACGTGATCGCCGTATCGACCGCTTCGGAAAACCTGATCGACGATCGGAACGCGTACTACACCCCCAAGCTTCTGCATAACGAAGCGGTATCTCCGCTATTCGAGGCGGCCATCGAGGCGACGGCCGAAGCGCTGTGGAACTCGCTGTTCGCCGCCGAAACGATGACCGGCTCCGGAATCACCGTCGAAGCCTTGCCCGTCGAACGGATTCTCCCCCTGTTCAACAAAAAGCGGTAGCGAGCGACGGACGGATCCGGAAAGGATTTCATACGACGAAACCGGAAATATCGGGAACTCGAAAGCCGATACGGCAAAGGGGCGAAATTCACTCGGAGCCGATTCCGTCGCTCCGCTCGTCCCGATTCCCGAAGATTCGTATTATATCGCACCGGAAAGGCGAGCGCTTGCCGGTAGAAAGCCCCGTCCCGCAAGCCCACCGTTAACGGACAGACATATCCCGGAGCGGACTTGCTACGGTTTTCGGAACGACAGCCGGGCCCGAACGACGAAATCCGAGGATACGAGGTCCTATCATGCCGCCGGGGAAAAGCGAGGCGAGAAATTATTCATTCGGATCGGCAAAAATGCCATAAAACCGGACGACTGAACCGACAATCGAAAGCGGACAGTCCGTCCTTCTCCCGGGAAACTCGCGGTCGGAAAGGTCGGCGCACTGGGATACATACGGACACAAACCGCCGCCCCTTCACGAGGCGGCGGCCCATTGAGATACGGTTTGCGCCGGAGGCTACCCGATGCGTCGGGCCCCTTGAGAAATGTTGACCTCGATCACGCGCGGAGCATGCCCGAAACGATGCGCGAACCGGTCCGTAGCCTCGGCCAGATAGCCGTCGTAAGCCTCGGCGCGAACCAGATTGATCGTGCAGCCGCCGAAACCGCCGCCCATCATCCGCGCGCCCAGCACGCCGTCGGTCCGATGACCGATATCGGCCAAGAAATCGAGCTCGTCGCAGCTCACCTCGTACTGCCTGCTCAGCCCCTCGTGCGATCCGTTCATTTTCTGTCCGAACGTGACGTAGTCGCCTTTCTCGAGCGCCGCGCAGGCATCAAGCAAACGCTGGTTCTCGTCGACGACATAGCGGCAGCGGCGGTAGACGACCTCGTCCATTTCGCCTTTATAGGTATCGAGCATGTCGGCCGTCACGTCGCGCAGCGATTCGACGCCTCCCACATGCCGGAGCACGACGGCCACACCGGCCTCGCACTGAGCGCGGCGGACATTGTACTCCGACGAGGCGAGCGTATGCTTGACTTGGGTGTCGAACAGCACGACGCGGCAGCCCTGCGGATCGAACGGTTCGAGCTTGTACTCGAGCGACCGGCAGTCGAGGCGAATCACATGGCCCGCCTCGCCGAACAGCGACGCGAACTGGTCCATGATACCGCAGCGGACGCCGACGTAGTTATGCTCGGTCATCTGTCCGATCTTGGCCAGTTGTTCCCGGTCGAACCCGAGACCGTATGTCTCGTTGAGCGCGAATCCGACGGCGCTCTCGAGCGCGGCCGAGGACGAGAGGCCGGCGCCGAGAGGCACGTCGCCGCCGAACGCCATGTCGAACGGCAGAATCAGCGCCCCGCGCTTCTCCATCTCCTGGCACACGCCGTACACGTAACAAGCCCACTGCTGCAAAGGTTTTTCGCCGTGCAGGTCCAGTTCGACCGTCTCGTCGTAATCGAGCGAGTGCACCCGACAGACCGTACCGTCATTGGGTTTCAAGGCCACGTAGATCGCCTTGTCGATCGCCCCGGGCAGCACGAAGCCGAGATTGTAATCGGTATGCTCGCCGATCAGGTTGACCCGACCGGGCGAGGCGAACAGCGAGGCTCCGTCGCCGAACATCGCTTTGAATTTCTCCTGAATCTTGGTTTTCATAGGTCGTATGATTTAGTTCGTAGTGTCGACATAGATCCCGTCCGGATACTTCACATCCGTCAGAAACAGCCCGTGAGCCGGCGCCGAGCATCCGGACAGGGAACGGCTCCGTCCGTCGATTACGGCCCGCATGTCCTCCGGACTCATCTTGCCGCGCCCGACGTCGAGCAGGGTTCCCACGATGGCCCGCACCATATTGCGCAGAAAACGGTCGGCAGCAATCGTGAACACGAGCAGATCGTCCTCTCGGTCCCACCGGGCCCGATCGACGCGGCACACGTTCGTCTTGTTGTTGGAATGCAGCTTGGCGAAGCTCGTAAAGTCGCCGCAGCCTATCAGCAACGCAGCCGCCTCGTTCATTCGCTCCGCATCGAGCGGCAAAGCGTAGCGGAAGGCCGTATCGCGCCGGAACGGGTCTTTGCGCAGCGCGACGTAATACTTATACTCGCGCTGTACGGCGTCGAAACGGGCATGCGCGTCGTCGCGGACCCTTCTCAGAGCGCTCACGGCAATGTCGTCGGGCAGCACGGCATTCAAATGGTAGCAGAACCGGGCCGGATCGTCCACCGCCCGCTCCGCGTCGAAATGGGCCACATAGAACGAGGCATGCACGCCCGTATCGGTCCGGCCGGCCCCGACGACGGGAGTCTCGTGCCGGAGCAATGTGGAGAGCGCCTGCTGCACGGCCTGCTGCACGGACGGATCGCCGGGCTGCACCTGCCACCCGCAATAGGCTTTGCCCGAATAGGAAAGTTCCAGAAAATAACGCACCTTATTATCGGTTTGAGAACAAAGATAGCATTTTCGCCGAGAGAATGAATCCCGCCGCTGCCGAAAATCGCAGCGACGGGATCCGACTCGTCCCCGAATACGCAAAGGCTACTTTTTCAATTCTTCGAGCAGCCGGGGCATCATCGTCCAGATCGTGCCCTCGTCACGAGCCGTCCAGAAATTCCCATCGACGGCGAAAGGCTCGTCGACGGCCTGGCCCTGAACGATCGCGGCTTTGGCCAGCGGATGCACGGAAAGCTTACGGCCCGACGCTACGCCCGCCTTCTCGAACATCATACCGGCAGCGCAATGGCCGATCACGATCTTATCCCGACCGGCGAACTCCCTGATCACTTCCATCAGATCGAGATTGTACGGCTCGCCGGCATGCCGGGCGAACACGGGCACGGCATCGCCGCAGCTGAACACGAGCGCATCGTAATCGTCCGCATGTCCCTTCAGAGCTGCCACCGTATCGTCTGCCGTGAGCCGTATGCCGGAGTTGGTTCCGATCTCCCGACGGTCCGCCACGGCATATACCCGATACGGGATTCCGTTCTCGTAAAACGCTTCCAAATACTGGAAAAGGCCCATTCCGTTCACCGGATCGACGGCCAAGACAGCTACTTTCTTCGCCATAACCATAATTTTTTAAATGAAACGATAGTTCTTATTAGTAAGTCTGTTATATTTGTATATGGCAAATGTAGGCTTCCTCCGGTACAAATACAAGAACGCACCTCGGAATAAGCCGATTACACGGCTGTAACGATTACTGGTTGTCAAATCATTCGGAGATCGAAAAAAATGCAAAATTTTCACCGCGACGGAGTCTGTCCGGTCAGAGACGTGCTGTGCAGACTGGGCGACAAATGGACGACGCTCGTGCTGGTCACCCTGCATGCGAACGGTATCATGCGCTTCAGCGACATCCAGCGGACGATCGGCGATATCTCGCAGCGCATGCTGACGGTCACCCTCCGCTCTCTGGAAACGGACGGCATGCTCGAGCGAAAGGTTTATGCTCAGGTACCTCCCAAGGTAGAATACCGCCTGACCGAACGCGGCCGCAGCCTGATGCCGCACATTGAGGGACTGGTCGAATGGGCGCTGGCGAACAAAGACGGCATTCTGAATGACCGGAACCGTACATAGAACCCGTAACGGCATATGTAGCCTAATCGCCCCATGTCCAAACCTGTTCTTGCGCTTCCGTGCCGATCGCCGCGAGGCATCGGCCCGGAAACGAACAGAGGAAAAAGCTCCGGTTCCGGAGTACGCTGAGGGCCGCTATGATCCGCGCAATGGCAAACCGGCCATCCGCTCCACCCGACATAAGGTTCCATCGCGAAACGAAGCCGTCAGACGATTTTCCCGCACAGGCGGCATGTTATCCGACCGGCACGGAGCGAATCTTTTAAAAATTAGTGTAAATTTGCAGGGACAAAACCGCCGATTATGAAAATTGCACTGATAGGATACGGCAAAATGGGACGCGAGATCGAGCGGATTCTCGTCGAGCGCGGCCACAGCATAGCCCTGATCGTCGACCGGGACAATACGGACGATCTGACGCCCGAGAACCTGCACGGAGTCGACGCGGCGATCGAGTTCACGACTCCCTCGACGGCGTTCGACAACCTGCGTATCTGCTTCGAGGCGGGCGTACCGGTCGTATGCGGCACGACGGGCTGGACCGAGCGGCTCCACGAGGCGGAAGCCTTGTGCCGTCAGCACGGCGGAGCCTTTTTCTACGCATCGAACTACAGCATCGGGGTCAACGTCTTCTTCGAGGTGAACCGCAAGCTGGCCGAACTGATGAATCGTTTCGGAGCCTACGACGTAACGGTCGAAGAAACGCACCATACGCAGAAAAAGGACGCTCCCAGCGGCACGGCCATTACGCTGGCCGGAGATATTCTCGACCGAATAGACCGCAAGACGCGCTGGACGAGCGGCACGACGACCGAGCCCGACGCGCTGGAAATCGCTTCCGTACGCCGCAGCGTCGTGCCGGGCATCCACACGGTTACCTACGAGTCGGAAGCGGACGTGCTGTCGATCACGCACTGCGCGAAAAATCGGTGCGGGTTCGCTACGGGCGCAGTGATGGCAGCCGAGTTCGTCGCCGGCAAAAAGGGAATATTCTCGATGAAGGACCTGCTGGGACTGGAATAAGAGCCGGCCGAGCCCATAAAAACGATACGAAAACCGACCGAAACGCCGTTTGTCGTCCGAACGGCCGCAGGGCCAATAAAAACACACAAGAATAGAAGTGAGCAAACTGAAGAAAATATGGAGCAACCGCTGGGTCAAGTTCGGCGTCGTTTCGCTCCTTTACACGCTGTGGTTCGTCGTATGGACCGGCAACCCGTGGCTGCTGCCGGGCATAGCCGTCATCTACGACATCTACATATCGAAATACATGTATCGCCTGTTCTGGCGCAAACACAAGGAGCGCAAGCAAACCAACAGAACCTACCGCAAAGTATCGGAATGGGTCGAGGCGATCGTGTTCGCTACGGTCGTGGCGACGCTGATCCGCATCTATGTGTTCGCTATGTTCGTCATTCCGACTCCGTCGATGGAAAAAAGCCTGCTCGTGGGCGACTATCTGCTCGTGAGCAAACTGGCATACGGTCCGGTGATGCCCAATACGCCGCTGTCGTTCCCGCTCGTACACAACACGCTGCCTCTGTCGCAAACGAAAAAGTCGTTCGTCGAATGGATCAAGTGGCCCTACCACCGGCTATCGGGGTGGGGGCGCGTCAAGCGCAACGATCCGGTCGTGTTCAATTTTCCGGCCGGCGACACGGTGGCGCTGATGGAGCCCTCGGCCAGCTACTACGACCTGCTGCGGCAGTTTCAGCAGGCCTACGGCGAGAAAGCCGGACGCGACATGCTGTTGCAGCGGACCGAGGTCGTGTACCGTCCGGTCGACAAGCGCGACAACTACGTGAAGCGCTGCATCGCTCTGCCCGGCGACACGATCCGGATCGAGCACTCGGAAGTATGGGTCAACGGCGAGCCGCAGCGCGAGATACCCGGCAGGCAGTACAACTATTACGTGCGGACCGACGGCACGACGATCAATCCGGAACTGTTCGGCCAAATGGGAATTGCGCAGAGCGACATACTGTACGACGCGGGAACTTACTTTCTGCCGCTGACCGACGAGAACGTCGAGCGCCTGCGGAGCCTGCGCAACGTGCGGGAAATCGTCCGCTACGAGGCGACCGGAGCCGATCCCGATATCTTCCCGAACAGCGAGTCGTACCCGTGGAACGTCGATAATTTCGGCCCGCTGTGGGTTCCCCGAAAGGGAGCGACCGTCGCGCTGACCGAAGCGAACCTGCCCCTGTACCGCCGCATCATCGAGACGTACGAGGGCAACCGGCTGGAAGTATCCGACGGGCAGATACGGATCAACGGAGAGCCTGCCGACAGCTATACGTTCGCCATGGACTACTATTTCATGATGGGCGACAACCGGCATAACTCGCTCGACTCGCGCTACTGGGGATTCGTGCCCGAGGACCATATCGTCGGCAAGCCGTCGTTCGTATGGCTGTCGCTGGACAAGGAAAAGAGCTTCCCCGCGAACATCCGGTGGAACCGGATTTTCCGGGGCGTAAAATAAAGTCCATGGAAACTCCGTCCGACAGCTACCTGACGATCGAGGCTCCGGCCGAAGCGCTGTATAAGGACAAAGGCAGCCGGTTCCTCGCTTTCGCCTATCCGGTAGCGAACGAGGAGCAGATACGCGAGCGGGTGGACGCGCTGCGAAAGAAATACTTCGACGCTACGCACCATTGCTACGCGTGGCGCCTCGGTCCTTCGGGCGACAGTTTCCGGGCCGTGGACGACGGCGAGCCCTCCTCGACGGCCGGCCGGCCGATCCTCGGGCAGATGCTTTCGCGCAACGTGACCAACGCGCTGATCGTCGTCGTCCGATACTTCGGCGGAACGAAGCTGGGCGTACCGGGCCTGATCGCCGCCTATCGGGAATCGGCCGCCGCCGCGCTGGACGCCTCATCGGTCGTCGAGCGGACGGTCGATGCAGTGCTGGAAATAGGCTTCGGCTATCTGGTGCTGAACGACGTGATGCGGATCGTCAAGGAAATGCAGCCGCAAGTGCTTGCGCAGCGGTTCGACAACGCCTGCACGATGACGCTGGCAATCCGGAGCTCCGCCGAGGAACCGCTCCGAGAAAGGCTCGCGGGCGTGGAAGGCTTGCGGATCGATCCGAAAGGCTATGTGTAACGGGAACCGACGCGTCGGAAACGCACGAGCGGAATTGCCGATACGCTCCCGGCAGGGAAATATCCGCTTACGGACGGGAGCGCAGCCTCAGGGGAGAGGGGATTCTTTCGACAAAAGACTACTATAAAGACCTGCATATGGGAAAGAAAAATCTGATCTCGATCACCGATTTCTCGCAAGAGGAGATTCTGAAGATCATGGAGCTGGCCGCGCGGTTCGAGGCCGATCCTCACCGCCAGGTGCTCGCCGGAAAAGTAATCGCCTCGCTTTTTTTCGAGCCTTCGACCCGCACGCGCCTCAGCTTCGAGAGCGCAATCAATCACCTCGGGGGGCGGGTCATCGGATTTTCCGAGACCGCCAACACGAGCGTATCGAAAGGCGAGACCTTCCATGACACGATCATGGTCATATCGAACTATTGCGACCTGATCGTCATGCGCCACTCGATCGAGGGAGCGGCCCGCTACGCGAGCGAGATATCGAAGGTTCCGGTAGTCAACGCCGGCGACGGAGCCAACCAACACCCGAGCCAGACGCTGCTCGACCTCTATTCGATCCAAAAGACGCAGGGCACGCTCGACGGCCTTCATATCGCCATGATCGGAGACCTGAAATACGGCCGGACCGTCCACTCGCTGCTGCAGGCGATGTCGTTCTTCAACCCAACATTCACGTTCGTCGCGCCCGACGAGTTGAAGATGCCGGACGAGTACAAGCTGTTTCTCGACGAGAAAGGCATTCCGTACACCGAGACACGCCATATGGACGAGGCGCTCGGCTCGGCCGACATCGTCTACATGACGCGGGTTCAGCGCGAGCGGTTCTCCGACCCGATGGAGTACGAGCGGGTCAAGAACGTCTACGTCCTGAGAAACAGCATGCTCGAACACACCAAGCCCAATATGCGCATCCTGCATCCGCTGCCGAGGGTGGGAGAGATCGACCCAGACGTCGACCGCAACCCCAAGGCCTACTATTTCCAACAGACCGAAAACGGCGTATACACCCGCATGGCTATCATCAGCTACCTGCTGGGCGTCGCCGAATAAACGGAACAAACCGCACAACACACGCCATACCATGACCGATCACACGGAAGGAAAACTGGAAGTCAGGGCTATCGAGAACGGCACGGTCATCGACCATATCCCGTCCGACTGCCTGTTCAAAATCATCAAGATTCTCGATCTGGAGCACGATACGCACCGGATCACGTTCGGCACGAACCTCGAGAGCAAGCGGATGGGGTCGAAAGCGATTATCAAGATCAACGACCGCTTCTGCAAGCAGGACGAGCTGAACCGCATTGCGATCGTCGCGCCTATGGCCAAGGTCAACATCATCGAGAATTTCAGGGTCACCGAAAAGCGTAACGTGACGATACCCGAGACGGTCCGGGGCTTCGTGCGCTGCGTCAACCCGAAATGCATCACGAACAACGAGCCGGTCGAAACCTCGTTCACCGTGATCCGAGAAGGAGAACAGATCGCCCTTCGCTGCAAATATTGCGAAAAGATCACGCACCGGCAGCAGATCGAGATTCTGAAATAAGCCGCCCGGCCGCTTCTCCGGAAAATACCGCCCGCAGGAAATTCCGAGCTAACGTTCCTTTGCCGGTTTTCCGTTATCCGGTCCGGCGATACCAGCCGAAGCGATGCG
>ENA-OPCP01001493-OPCP01001493.1-human-gut-metagenome-genome-assembly--contig:-NODE-1493-length-14434-cov-4.402184_pt1 | contig 14434 bp, 12 predicted proteins | sample MGYA00241563_ERZ501477 | MGnify/ENA primary metagenome ERZ501477 (study PRJEB25962, sample SAMEA2042572) | human gut metagenome | biome: human gut; feature: human-associated habitat; material: faeces... | reverse complement strand
TAAAATGTTTGTGAACCATTTCTTATCCTCCTGCAAAATTATTTATAAGTACTTATCTCTTAAAAACAGAATAACAGCCCCGTACTCAAAGTACAAGACTGTTATTTTGAGGTTTGTCGTAAGATGCATGTTTAACGTCGTAAGTTACATATTTTATTAGTATAATTATAAAAACATGGATTTATTCGACATCTTCAATGTCGTTAAGTTTGACAAGATAACCACTATAGCTGTCGTCATCAATATAGTTTTGAAATGAACCTCTTAAATAGTAGGTCTTATCATGGCTATATCGATAAGCTTCATAAAGAAACCATGAATCGAATTCATCACCTGGATTTAAGGTTATGTGATGAGATTCATTTTCTAGCAAAGCTTTGTCAATGTAATCAATTCCTCCAAGGGAATAATATGTACCATCTGGATATTTACATATTATTGGGGAATCAAATTGAATTTTTGAAGTATTTTTACCTAAATATTTCAGATGCATCTTGATAAGAAAGAAACGATGTCCTTCGTTATATAGATTGCCATTTTCATCATAATAGCCTTGAAATTTATTTATCTTATCAAGTAATAATTGAGAATATTCTTCTCCGAATGTATCAGCAGCAAATTGTTTTGAAACTGTTGAATAAGCTTTTAAAACTGTACATTCAAGTGTTCCCGAGGTATAAGTCTCATTCATTTTAATAAAGGTAAGACCAGCTTTACTTCTGAAATTGACAATAGGTTCAACTTCTCTATGAGATTCATTCAAATCAACAGATGGTTTTTCTTCATGATAAGCAGTACTTACTTCACCATTGGTTTCTGTTTAGTAATCGTAACTGTAAAGATAAGTTTTAGTTTCTGTTATATCATCTGTTTTATTTACTTGTGGTGATGAACAACCACATAAAGTTGTTATTAATATAAAACTAATAACTACTATTTTCTTTTTCAATAATCTTTCCCTCCCATAAAATTATTGTATATGTTTTCAAGTCTATTATGTTTTATAAAATATTCATTATTATTAGAAAGCTGCGTTGTGCAGTTGCACAACGCAGTTATTACAAGGAATATTTAAATTTCATATTAAATATCTCCTCTTAAAGTAGTAAGACTAATCAATTTCAGTCAAATCATTTAGTTCAATTAGATAACCAGTGTAACTTTTATGATCATTATAATTTTGAAAATCGCCCTGAATATAATAAGTATTTTCACTGGAATATGTTCCTAATACATGATAGAAAAACCATAAATCATACTCTTTTCCAGGTTCGAGATATAAAACATCTTTTTCCTCATTTGCTAAAGCTTTATCTATAAAAATAAGTAAACCCGGATCATACATTAAATTATCAGTCTGTTTTGAGTAGCCAGTCGTATAAAAGGTCATATTAGTTGGTTGAGAACCAGTATATTTCAAATGGATTTTCACACAAAAAAAAGAATTTTTCTCATCAATTAATTTTCCTGTATCTTTTGAAATATATCGTCTTTTGAATATTTCTTTTTCTAGAGCTTCGTAATATTGTTCATCAACTAATGTATAGAAAAAATCAGAAGATATAGTTTTATAAGCTTTTGTTACGGTACATTCATAATTTCCCTTTGAAAATGTTTCATTCATTTTTATGTATGTAATAGCGTTTTTATTTTTGAAATTGACAGTTCCTTTTTCAACATTTCTGGATTCATTCAAATCAACGGATGGCTTTTCCTCATGATAAGCTGTGCTTAACTCTCCATTAGGTTCTGTTTCATAATCATAGCTGTATAGATATGTTTTGGTTTCTAACATGTTATTGGTATCAATAGAAGGCTGTGCTGTGCAGCCGCACAACACAGTTAATAATAGTGAAAAGACAGTTGTTTTTTTCAGTTTCAATTATTAAGCCTCCTAGATATCTGGATACCAGTAACCACCAAACCATGCACCATGATAATCATCTACAGAATACGCTTCACATCTTACAGCAGCGCGTGTATAGCCTTCCTCGTTTACCCAGTTAAGCATATTATGAGTTTCGTTAACATCGAAATAATATTCATAGCCATGTGAGACATCATAATATTGTCCACTTTTATAAGCATATACTTTGCCGTAATAATATGAACCATCAATATCTTTATCGGTGCATAACATCTGAACTGAAGATGATGTGCTTTTGGATTGTGTATCTGTAAAAGTAGTTTCACCATCTACACTAAAAGCAACACCAAAGCTGTTGCCTGCTTTGGATATTAATGGGGTTGAATTAATACTAACAATTAGTAGCATTGCTGTGAATATGACAGCATTTTTAATGGCTTTTTTACATATCATATTTTGTCCTCCTGTTAAATTATTTTAAATAAGTATTTATCTCTTAAAAACAGAATAACAGCCCCGTACTTAAAGCACAAGACTGTTATTTTGCGGTTTGTCGTAAGATGCATGTTTAACGACGTAAGTTACATATTTTATTAGTATAGTTGCGGAAATATATCTTCTTAAAGTTGTAAGACTAATCTATTTCAGTCAATTCATTTAGTTCAATTAAATAACCATTGTAACTATCATTATCATTGTAATTCTGGAAATTTCCTTTTACATAATAAGTGTTTTCTCTTGAAAAAAGAGAAAGATCATAAAAGAACCACATTTCATATTCTTCATTAGGCTCTAGATAAATATTATCGCTTTTATTTATATTAAATGATTTGTCTATAAACATTAAATGACCAGACGAAAATATTTGATTATCAGGATGTTTGCTAAATAATACAGAATAAATATCCATATTAACAGGTTTTTGTCCAGAATATTTCATATGAACTTTAACACAAACAAAACGAGAAGTATCACGAATATGTTTTCCTGTTTCTTTTGAAATATATCGTCTTTTAGAAATTTCAGTTGATAATATTGTATGATATTTTTCATTAACTAAGGTATAAAAGTAATTTGAATTTGAAGTTACAATTGCATCTGTAATTGAACATTCACAATTCCCAAATGAATATTTTTCATTCATTTTTATGTAGGTAATAGAGTTTTTATTTCTGAAATTAACAGTTGCTTTTACAACATCTCTGGATTCATTCTGATTAACGGATGGCTTCTCTTCGTGATAAGCTGTACTTAATTCACCATCAGGCTCAGTTTCATAATCATAACTATATAAGTAAGTTTTTGTTTCTAACATATCATCAGTATTATTGGAAGTCTGTGTTGTGCAGCCGCACAACACAGTTAATAACACTAAAAAGATAATTGTTTTTTTTGCTTTCAATTATAAAGCCTCCTAGATATCTGGATACCAGTAACCGCCTATAGGTGCTGAGTTAACCCCGACAATTAATATCATTGCTGTAAATATAACAGCATTTTTAATAAAATGTTTGTGAACCATTTCTTATTCTCCTGTTAAATTATTTTGAATAAGTACTTATCTCTTAAAAACAGAATAACAGCCCCGTACTTAAAGCACAAGACTGTTATTTTGCGGTTTGTCGTAAGATGCATGTTTAACGACGTAAGTTACATATTTTATTAGTATAGCTGTGGAAACAAGCAGAAAAATGCATTTTACCATCGTATTTCACAGTGAAATTCATTCTCTGTTTCGTAATAATCACATGTTCCATAATTCCTTTTAGCAAGTGATTTTACAATGTTAGTTCCGAGACCATGGGAGTTCTTATCCTCTTTGGTTGTAGCAAGACCAGAGTTCCTGTCGAGAACTGTTTCATTAATGTAATTGCTTACATGGAATACCATTTCTTCATCGTCCCAGTATGCCTGAATATGAAGCTGGCGCAGAGACTCTTCCTCGTGAAGCTCTGCTTCTATTGCGTTATCTATCACATTTCCAATAATAGAACACAGGTCATTGCCGGTCATAGGTTTGATGTCTTTAGTAATATCAATTGCTGTTATTATATTTTCGCTTTTGGCATATGCAATTTTGCTGTTAATTAATGTATTGATGACCGGATTATTGGTGTTAATATAATCAATTGTTTTTTCAAGACCGATACCGTACTGTTTTAAAAAATCTGATGCTTCATTAAATTGTCCGTTATTAATAAGCCCGCTTAACACCTGAAGCTGATTGTTCATGTCATGTTTTATTGAGCGTATCTGACGGTCAAGCATGCTTACATTTTTGATGTAATCTTCTCCCGATGTTAATTGCTCCTGAAGTTTATCCGCATATTTTTTATTGCTGTTTGCCATATATAGTGACAAAGCCAGTTCGTATATAAGAAATATCAGTATGCACAATAAAAGAAGAATCAGCAGACTGCCCGATGTAAGCTGCATTTTCATAGTCACTGTAAATACGGCACATACGGTAATCAAAGTCAATGCAAGAATTATGATATCACGAATATTAAACATGCCGTTTCTTATTGACGCGAATGATTTAAGGACAATAATTAACAGAACATATATTATAAGTGAGAATATGACATATGGCATTACTGGATATGAATATATCGAAAGCATTTTCTGTGCCTGATATGTAAGCAGCGGTACTGCAATCGTTACAATAAGCTGGATTATATATGGATATACTCTCTTCTTTTTGCCGATTATATTAAGCGAATTATTGTAAAATATTATTGCAACAGCCAGTAAAAGAATGTATTGCGAATAATTAAATGAAATGTATGGAAACATAGTATGTTATCTTACATTGTACGGCGGTATTGTACAAAGCCTTTCTTAAATGTATCTTTATAGGAGCGTCCGACTTTTATCCTGAAGCCGTCTTTCATAATAACTTCTGAACTGACAGCATCGAATCTTCTTACATGCATGTAGTTAATCAGGCAGCTTTTATGTACTCTTATGAAATTATATCCGGCGAGTTCATTTTCAAGGTCCGAAAGCTTTTTCCTAAGTTGATAATTTCCAGAGGTTGTATATATATTGAGCATATGATCCTGACTGACCGCGTACTTGATACTTACAGAGTCAATGCTTGTGATTGAACCGTTTTTTTCAAGATGAACCGAAGTGGTGAGCAGGTCTGTATGTGTAAGTTTGTTTACAAGCTTCTTCACACCGTTTTCATAATATTTCTTTCTGATAAAGTAGAATGGTGTATATTCAAATGTATCAAATACAAGTTCTTCATGTGAAGTTACGAAAACTATTCTTGTATCTGATGAAATGGAACATATAGATTGTGCTGTGTCAAATCCGTTAAGCGGAGTCATGTCTATATCAAGCAAGGCGAGATTATAATGCTTTTCTTTTGCAGCCTCAATTAATACATCCCCTGATGAATAGTAATCAATTGTGGCTTCAAGATTATGCGCATGAAGTTCATTATTAAATGCCTCCATTATCTTACTGGCAATTTTTTCGTCATCGTCACATAATGCTACTTTGTACTCCATATATACCCCCTGATGTATGTACTAAATGTACTAATAGAATACATTTTTAAAATGTGTTTTTCAAGTAAATATACATTTATAAGTTAATATATTTTTCACTAGATAATTCGTTATATTCGTGTTACAATGATAATAATATATCGGGATGGAGACGTGAACTATGATTATATCAGAGAATCATTTTGGAAAAGAGAATTGTGTTGCATATTGTGATGTTTTAATCAGAAGAAATTATGAAGTTATTAATGCGGATGAACATTTCTATCATTTTGTAGAAAAACTTGTTGGTATTAATTTTCTTGATATTGTTCATCAGGATAATCTTAAGGATTTTAAGATGGCTTTTGAGACGATTAAACCAGGTGAGAATTGTAGAATGCTGATTCTGTTAAGAAATGGAATTGGTGAATATTACTGGACAGATATGGTGATTTCTAATAATGGGAAGATTCTGTCAGGTGAGAATGTAATTGAAGTCAGATGTTATTTTCTTTCAGCAGTTGAGAGCAGGTATCTTTTGGCTTTGGACAATGTCAATAAGTACAGGACAATACTTTCTACATACAGAAATTATTTGTTTGATTATAATTCTTACACGGATATGTTTACAATATATCTGTATCGTGGTAATCAGTGCAATGCACCTATTAAGGGAACTTTGGAACAGTTCAGGGAAAGAATGTTAAGAATATTGCGGTCTGATTCAGAGCGTAAGGAGTTTGCTACATTTTATAATTATTTAAAGAATGGTTCTAACATGTTCAGCTGTATGGTTTACCTGCCGCTTGACGAGCATAACGATGAACTGTACAAGTTCAAAGTGAATGGCGACAGCCTGTTTTCAATAAATAAAACGTCTGTTGTTGCAGGTTATCTTGAGACTGTTGATGGATGTGTTTCGGATGTTATTCCTTATTATGCAACAAGTGAAGCTGTTGATTCTGCCACTGGACTTCTTAATAAACGTGCATGCATGGAATATACTAAATCGGTAATTGCATCCAAAGATGATAAGATTCATTATATGATTATGTTTGATGTTGATAATTTCAAGAGCATTAATGATACATATGGTCATCTTTTTGGTGATGAAGTATTAAGTAAGATAGCAGGCATTATTAATGCTAACCTTAACGGACGAGGAATTGCTGGAAGATTTGGTGGAGATGAATTCTATATATTCACTAATAATATTAAAGACGAAGAGGCTTTGAGGATTCTTCTCACAACTATGCGTAAGGAATTACAATATGCATTTGACAGCAGAATTGAAGATTTTGGAGTTACTCTTTCTGTTGGTGTAAGTCTGTTTCCTAAAGATGGAACGGATTACGAGGAACTTTTCAGAAAAGCTGATAAATGCCTGTACCTTGCAAAAGAAAAAGGACGAAACAGATTTATTATATATAATGAAAGCAAACATGGTTCACTTGAGAATAATAGCAGGCATATTCATAAAATTCTTGATTTGTCTGATCATTCAGAATATATGTCAGGCGTGGTATCTGACATAATTCTTGAACTTGTATCCAGAGGAAAAGATGCAATTGATGATGTTGCCAATAATATTTTAGAGCAGTTTGAGATTGATGGACTGAGAATATATAATGATAATTCCGAGCTTATATATTCTTGTGGTGAATATAAGAGAATGCCGGATATGACGAATATTCTTAATGATAAGGCATTTTTATCTAGATATAATAAGAATAATTCTATGTCAATCGGTATTGTTTCATCTGTGGAGGCATGGCATAAGGAATTATATAATGAGTTATCAGACAGTAATATAATGGCATTCATCAGTGCATGGTTTGAATTTAAATATAGAAGATATTATTTCTTCTACGATGTGTTTAATCATAAAAGCCGCTGGAATGATTCTGATAGGAACTTTGTTCTTATTATAAGTAAAATCATTGCCAGCGTGCTATAATATTAGATATAATTATACTGTTATTATGTTTGGCAGCTTTGCAAAGCTGCCAATTTTTTTGTCTGTAATAATAGTTGCTTCGTTAATACTTCCAAATGTTACTGCACTTGTTTCTCCGAATTTGGAACTGTCTGTAAGAATATATTTGAAATGACAATGTGCAAATGCTGTTTCTTTAACAAGTGCTTCATTAATATCAGGAGTTGTGAAGCCTGATTTTTCAGTTATTCCATTAGTTCCAAAGAATCCTTTATTAAAATTCATTCTGTCTATAGTAATAATTGCCTGATTACCAACGACAGCTTCAGTTATTCCTTTAAGTTCTCCGCCAATAAGTATTACTTTAAAGCCTGCAATTGCAAGTTTTCTTGCATGTGTAACAGCATTAGTTACATAAGTTGCGGTTTTCTCTTCAAGATAATCAATAAGATATTCTGTGGTAGTTCCAGCATCGATATATATGAAATCATTAGGTACTACAAGTCTTGCAGCATACATTGCAATTTTTTTCTTTTCTTCTGTGTTTACATCAGCTTTTTGTGAAACGGATAATTCGGTAGTAGATACACCATTGATCTTTTCAACAGCTCCTCCAAATACCTTTGTAAGCCGACCCTGTTCATCAAGTGTATTAAGATCACGTCTTATTGTTGATTCAGAAGTATTAAGAATGTCTTTTAGTTCAGTTACGGTAATGCTTCCTTTTTCAGATAGCAGATTAAGAATTATTTCGTGTCTTTGTTCTGTAAGCATATTGTTATAACTCCTTTTCCATAAAATCTTTTATATCAGTAATGTTTTTATAATGTGCAAGCGACCACATGAGTTTCATTGTAAGGTTTTCAATTGTCATGGATTTTCCATTTATGACATTTTCCTTTGTAAGATTACGACCGACTTCATATATCTCCCAATTAACACCTTCATAGAGACATTGTGTTGTAACAACAACACATATACCATTAACTGTAAGTCTGTGAATGTGTTCTGTAATATTATCTGGCATTCCTCCGATGCCAAAACCCTCAATAATTACGCCTCTGCACGATGAATTAAGATAATCAAAAATATTATAATTCATTCCAGGAAAAAGTCTGATAACTGCTATATCAGTACACATATCAGTTTTGATATGAAAGCCATTGTCTGATGTCATAATATTTTGAATTGTATTAATGTTATATTTAACGATATTGTTTCTGATTGCTGCAATATATGGAAAATTAATACTTTCAAATGCATCAAAACTTTTCGTCTTGATTTTCTTAGCACATGTTCCTTTTATAAGTTTTTCAGAAAATGCAAGAAATACTCCAGAAATGTCTTCACATGAATAAATAAATGCATTTGTTAAATTCATGACTGCATCAGTTTTTTCCACATCAATGGGTAACTGTGAACCGGTAAGAATGACAGGCTTTGAAAGATTTATAAGCTGATAAGATAAAGCAGCTGCAGTGTAAGCACATGTATCTGTTCCATGTGTTATAACAAATCCATCATAGTCATTGTAATTGTTCATAATGCATTCTGAAATGGAACTAATGTGAGATGTATCCATATTACTACTATCGATATTCATTAATGATATTCCGGTAACATGGCACTTTTGCCTGATTACCGGAATATAGTCAAGTAAAACATTAACATCAATTGATGGCGTAAGACCATTGCCATTATCTTTTGAAGCAATTGTGCCGCCAGTAGCTATCAGTAAAATATTCTTCATTTTACCTTCTTACCTTCTCCATTAAAATAATCTTTTAAAAGTTGTACAACGGTGTTTGAAAGCAGGAATACTGCTATTAGATTAGGAATCACCATAAGTCCGTTAAAAGTTTCAGCAATGCTCCACATCAGACCTAAATTCATTGTTGCACCAACTACAGCAACAAGTGAGTAAGCAGCCATGAATGGTTTAGTTGCTTTAGGACCCAAAAGAAATTCTATGCATCTTTGTCCATAGAGTCCCCATCCTATAACTGTTGAAAAGGCGAAACAGCACATTGCAACAGCTGTAAATATTGATACCCACCCTCCATATGTAGATGTAAAACCTGATATTGTAAGTTCTGCACCAGCAGCCTGACCATATCCTACCGGAACACCACTACATAATATAACAAGAGCAGTCAGTGTACATATTACAATTGTATCTACAAATACTTCAAATATTCCGAAAAAGCCCTGCTTTACGGGTTTACTTGTATCAGCACATGCATGTGCAATAGACCCGGTACCAAGACCGGCTTCATTAGAAAAGATGCCCCTTGATACTCCTTTTTTCATACTCATAAAGAAGCTTCCAACTGCACCACCAGTAACTGATGCAGGAGAAAATGCACCTTGAAATATTGATTTAAATACAGCAGGAACATTATTAATATTAACAAGTACAACTCCGATGGCAAGAATTATATATAACACGGCCATAAATGGTATGAGTTTTTCTGTAACTCTGCCAATTCTTTTTATTCCTCCAATCATTATAAGTGCAATAAGAATCATAATTATTATCCCAATTATAAGATTAATCATATGAGTTGAATCGGCAGATATAATATTATAATTAATTAATGCTGAGTCTAGAGCGGCTGTTATTGTATTTACCTGTGTTGCATTACCTGTTCCAAATACGGTGAGAACACCGAGTGCTGAGAATAAATAAGCAAGCCAGTGCCAGTGCTTCTTAAGACCATTTTTAATATAGTACATCGGACCGCCAACAAGCTCACCATTATTATTAGTTTCTCTGAAATGTACAGCAAGAACCACCTCGGAAAATTTAGTACACATTCCAAGTATTGCGGATATCCACATCCAGAATACAGCCCCTGGACCTCCAATTGCAATTGCTCCAGCAACTCCGGCTATATTACCGGTACCTACAGTTGCTGCTAAAGCTGTACAGACAGCCTGAAATGGCGTAAGGGCGCCGTCAGAAGCTTTACGCTTCTTAAGCATGCGCCCGATAGTTATTTTCATTGCATAAGGAAATTTCCTTATCTGGATAAATCTGGTTTTTACGCTTAAGACAATTCCTACGCCGATAATGCATATCATTGCAGGAAGTCCCCAGATAAAGTTATTGATTACGCAGTTTATTGATTCAATTGTTGAAAGCATTAATTAGTCCATCCTGTTATATAGTTGTCATTATATGTTATTTTTTTCTTGACCCAAAGAATTTAGACAGCAGTCCCTTTTCTTTTGTATCAGAAGATTTATCAGATACCTCATCTATAGTAGTATCTGTTTCATCAGTATAATTAAAAGTTAATCCTGTTAATTTACTGAAATCATTAAGGGCAGAGTCATATGCTGATTTGGCTGAATCATAATCAGCTTTATTATAATCACTTCTTGTTGCTTCATAATTTAATTTATAGAATACTTTAGAAAGCTGGTTACATATGCTGTTGCTTTGGGTATATGTATAATTGGCTTTTTCATATTCTGTTTTAGCGTTGTCATATGCAAGCTTTAATGATTCAGAAGTACGTCCTTTTTCATTAGAATTAGCCTGGGCTTTACCAAGTTTTTCTTCAGCTTCATGTAGTTTAAAGCGTATCTGATTGATGTTTTCTTTTGTCTGGTTGATTTTCTTGTGGATATTCATCTCATCTGCAAGAGCATCTTCCATTGCTTTTTTCTTAGCTTCTTCATCAGCAATACATTTGTCAAGTTCATCCTTAACCTGAGGCATATTTGCTGCAGCATTCTGTTGTGCAGCAATGACTTCATCGTATTGTGCTTTAGCGTTCTCATATTCAAGCTTTGCATTATTAAGAACAGAAGCTGAATCCTCATCTAATGCTTCAAGTTTTTTTATATGATCTTTGGCATTGTCAATATCATTAAGAATTTTATCTACACTTTTTCTGGCATTTTCATATTCTATATTAATTGAAGAGGTTGTAGAAGTTACTCTGTTATATTCTTCTAATAATGCATCAGCTTTCTGTTTATACTGTTCATAGATTTCATATGCAGCAGCAACGGCTTTGGCTGTTTCGTCATATTCAGTTTTAGAGCGATTTACCATAGCACGCTGTGTATTAAAATTCATTTTTATTGATTCAGCATTCTTTACAGCTTTTTCGTATTCTGTCTTAAGACCAGGAACTACTGCTTTTCGTGTCTCTAAAGTCGCAGCTGCATTATCGGTGGTTGTTTTTGCTTTGTTATAGGCAATTTCTGCATTATTAATATCATCCTGAATAGATTTCAGGCTTAGCTGATAAAGATCTGTTCCATTTAAAAAATCCTTTTCAGTAAAGAATGGTTTCTTAATAATATGCGACATATCTGATATGTCGCATTCACATATATCAATTCTGTTATCAGAATTTTTTTTGCATTCACATGAATAATTAGTTTTATCAGAGATCCCATTTTTTGTGAAACTTACCGGTATATAGGCAAGTCCAGATAATCCCTTAAGATTAACAATCCATTCTCCAAATGATATGTCTTTGTAATCATGTACTGTCAGATTATAAAGAATCAGGTGCTTGCAATAATCCTGAATATCTGGATTATTAATTGTAAAATCAGTTATTAATGAAATGCTCTTTTCTTCAGCTCTAAGATTATCAAGCACAGCATCATAGTCATTATTGTGAGAATCTCTGCCAATATCTACCTGCGAGTTATATTTTTTTTCTTTAGCAGCTTCATCATTGACAGCACTGTCATATGCAGTATGTGCTTCTTCTAATAATTTTGCAGCATCTTCATATTCTTCTTTTGCATATTTCTCTGCGTTAACAGCTTCATCATACGCCGGCTTAAGGCGGTTTTGTGCCTCTATTGTACGGTCATATGCAACTTTTTTAATTGTTTCAATTGAATGAATCTGTTCATAGTCTTTTTTCTTATCAGCTTCTTCAGCCTCTGCTTTTTCAAGCATCGTCTTTCTGCCTGATATTAATGAAGAATTACGATTGTATTCTTCCTGTAAATCCTGAATAGAAGCTACAGCCTTATTATATTTATCTTCCAATTCTTTAAGCAGGGCTTTTGCTTCGTCTATCTTATCCTGTGATTTATCAGCCGCATCAATATACTCATCATATACGGCTTTTTTTGCATTGAGATTCTCTTCTACTTTGCTGATACTGTCTTTAAAAGTATCAGCTTTCTTTTTTATATTATAGAATCTGTCTCCCATTTCAATTGTCTTCTGTTTAGCCGCAGAATGAACTTCTGATGCTTTTTTAGAAGCTTCTTTAGCATTATTAATCTCATCATTAAGTGACAAAAGGGATGCCTCTGCTTTATTCAATTCAACTTTTATAAGATCAACCGAAAGTATATATTCATGAATACCAGAATTATCTGATGATACTGTGTTGATATTATCATCATAATCTTTCTTTGCATCTTCAAGCTTAGCTTTACTATCGTTAATCTTCTGTTTAAGGACAGATAAATGTGCTTTTGCTTTAGCAACGTCCTGTTCAGCTTTTGTTATAACAGCGAAATTGTTCATAAAAACACCCTCTTTAACTATATTGTTATTTCATTATCATAATGAAGAAATACTTATTTAAGTGCATCAGCAAGCTGGTCTAATGCAGGAATATCAGTTTCTTTAAGAACTGATTTAATTGTGACAACAGGTTCAACAATTGTTATATTTTTCATTGTTTCAAGTATGTTTCGCATTGTTTTTGCAGCTGTAGGTGCCCATGAGCCATTCTCAATAAGTCCTACTGTTCTGTTCTGGAATGCTTTTGCCTGAAGGTGATGAAGGAAATCCTGCATAATTGGGAATACACCTGCATCATAACTTGCGGCAGCCAGAACCATTCTGTCATATCTGAATGCATCTTCTACTGCCTCAGCAATATCACATCTTGAAAGGTCAGTAATAACAACATTATCAACGCCTTTGTTGCGAAGCATTTCTGCAAATTGTTCGGCAGCATATGCAGTATTGCCATGAATTGAAGCATAGGCTATAAATACACCTTTGCTTTCTGGCTGATAACTGCTCCATGTGTTATATAAGTCAAGGTAATATCCGAGGTTATCTGATAATACAGGACCATGTAATGGACATATAGTCTTAATATCAAGTGCCGAAGCTTTTTTAAGTAAGGTCTGGACAGGAGCACCATATTTACCAACTATGTTAAAATAATATCTTCTTGCTTCACATGTCCAGTCTTCATCAGTACACAGTGCACCGAATTTACCAAAGGCATCTGCAGAGAAAAGTACCTTTTCTGTTGTTTCATATTCCAGCATGACTTCTGGCCAGTGAACCATAGGAGCCATTATAAATACAAGCTTATGTTTACCAAGTGAAAGTTCATCGTTTTCTGCAACAACCTGGCAGCGTTCATCAAGATTATCAATGTTGAAAAACTGAGGAAGCATAGCTTTGGCTTTAGCGCTAAGAACAAGCTTTGCATCAGGATATTTATCAGCGAGAGCCTTGATGTTAGCTGCATGATCAGGTTCTAAGTGAGATATTACGATATAGTCAACATCTCTGCCATTAAGAGTGGCATTAAGGTTATTAAACCATTCTTCTGATTTTCTTTTGTCAATAGTATCCATGACTGCTACTTTTTCATCAAGTATTATATATGAATTATAAGCCATGCCATTAGGCACCTTGTACTGGCTTTCAAAAAGATCAAGAGTAGTATCATCAGCACCAATGTATTTGATTGAATCTGATATAAATGTGTCTGTCATAATTAAGACCTCCTAAAAATTTTTTAATAATGATAATTATTACTGTTTTGCATTATAACATATATGGAAATAAATTCAAATATTAATTATCAATTTTTTCATCGATTCTTTTTTTGAGAATATCAAAAAGTTCATTTTCAGTGTTGATATTTTCATTGCCTAAGTCGGCACAGGCTGTTTTAATATCAAAGGGCAGTCTTTTATCATTAAAAAGTATATGCTTTGGTGCAGCTTTTTTTGGAAGTAATTCAATACGTTCACAAAAGTTTTTATAATTAAGCTTGTTTTCAAGTACGAAAAACGTATCAGGACTATATCTTACAAATAGCAGATCAATATCAGTTTCATCATGAAAAATCTGGTTTAAAAGAGAGTAAAGACTGCATATAATTCCTGAAG
>ENA-OPCP01001478-OPCP01001478.1-human-gut-metagenome-genome-assembly--contig:-NODE-1478-length-14572-cov-3.259696_pt1 | contig 14572 bp, 14 predicted proteins | sample MGYA00241563_ERZ501477 | MGnify/ENA primary metagenome ERZ501477 (study PRJEB25962, sample SAMEA2042572) | human gut metagenome | biome: human gut; feature: human-associated habitat; material: faeces... | reverse complement strand
GTCCTGCCACCAGCCACCTCCGCCACGCTGCACAATCTTTCCACCCTGGGCGTCAGCTTACGGAGTATGAGTGCATTACCACTTAGCAAAAAGAATACACCATGACGAATAAGGAGAGGCAATCTACAGAGATCGCCTCTCCTTATTTTACTTCTTTCTAAATAGGTAATTATTTGCCTGATACATGCCTCTATATACCCAACGCCTGTGCATGGAAAAAACCGTGCTGCTTGTCACGCATGATCCCACAGAGCTGGATATGCTGGGTGTGCCGAATTGCTGACAGGACTGGAATAAAAAACGGGCTTCACAGATGTCAAAATGCTTCTATGGAGTCCGTTCTTTTTCTGTCAGCAGGACGGGGTCTTCACGACCACCAGGTACATCTTGAACGCTGTCACCGCCTGTACTGCGTGAGGGATGCCGGCAGGCATGATAATGGCTTCTCCTGCGTTTAGGGTGTGGGGAACGCCGTCAATGGTAATTTGTGCCGTTCCTTCCAAAATAGTCGCCATAGCGTCTCCGGGAGCAGCGTGGGTGCTAATGGCCTCACCCGCATCAAAGGCAAACAGGGTGATCCCCGCACCGGGCTGTTGGGCCAGGGTCAGGCTGACAACCTTACCCCCTTCATATTCCACTTGCCCCTTCAAGGCAAAGGGCTGCGCATGAGGGACATTCTTAATCAGAGTTTCCATGAGTTATTCCTCCTAAATCATTATGAAAGCGTGATCTGCAGCAGCTTGCAGCCATCCGGAGCAACTACTGCGTGGGGGGTATGGGCGGGAACTGCCAGGCAATCGCCCGTTTGAAGACAGCGGCTGTCCTCCCCCACAGAGACATAAAGCGCCCCCTCCAGAATGTAGTAGAGGGTATCGCCAAAATAGCATTCCTCACTGATACTCTCTCCGTCGCCGAAGGCCAAAAGAGTCATTTGGCAGTGTTCCTGCCGGCTCATAGCCATACTGACCACGCGGCCAGGTTGAATCTGAATCAGCTGGGTGAGCTGCTGGGGCTGCTGTGTGGGCAGGTTGCGTAAAAAGTCCATTGCTCATACCTCCATGGGTCGTTTTATCCTTATGATACCCCAGGAAACGGGATCATTCCATTGCCACAGCAACAACGATCAGGCTGTGATGCGACCAATAATTTCCCGCCGGATCTCCGTCAGTTCCGGCGCCGAGGCATCCCGGCCTTCCCGGCCAGGCAGGGTGATCCATGTTTGAATGGTGGTTGGCCTGGGTGTCAGGACAGCAATTCGGGTGGCCACGGTCAACGCCTCATCAATTTCGTGGGTGACAAACAGAACGCCCGGCTTTTTGATCTTCCAGATCTCCAGAAGCATATTCACCATCTCCATGCGAATGCCGTAGTCCAGTCCCTGAAAGGGCTCATCCATCAGGAAGAACTCTCCGCCGAAATGGAAGGCCCGTGCCAGCGCACATCGACGGGCCATGCCCCCGGAGAGCTGCGTAGGATAGTATCCCTCAAAGCCTTTCAGCCCTACATCCGAAATGAGGGTACGCACAGCCTCCGGCTCAGCATCCTCACGAACCAGACGGATGTTTTCTTCCACCGTTCGCCACGGCAGAAGGCGGGGACTTTGAAACATATAGCTCAGCCGAGTATCGGTTGCCTCGATGGTACCCGTGTCAGGTGTCGCCAGGCCTGAAATCAGGTTAAGAAGCGTGGTCTTTCCGCAGCCGGAGGGACCGATCAGAGCCACGATCTCCCCCGGAGAAAGGGTCAAAGACAAGTCAGACAGGACAGGTAATCCGGCATAGGACTTGGTGATTCCGCTCAGTTTCAGCATGTCACACCTTCTTTCCCACAAAAAGCCATCCTCAGCAATCTTTGTGTGAGATAGCATCCCAATACCAGCAGCAGCGACCAGGCAATGATGGCATCGGGCTCGATGTTGAGCCGGGCCGTGGTGATGGCTCCTCCGATTCCGCTGTTTGTAGTAAGAACCTCTCCCATAACTGCCAGCTTCCATCCGCCTCCGATCACGATTTCCAGCGCTGAGCGGAAATAAGGGCGGATAGAAGGAAGGGTTACATGGCGCAGCATCTTCCAGCGGGAAAATTGGTAAAGGCGCGCCATCTCCAACAGCTGTGGATCTACGCTGCGGACGCCGTGACTGAGGTTGATCACCACAGTTGGAACTGTGGCTGTGGCCACGATGAAGACGCAAGGCTTTCCGTTAAATCCAAACCACACCAGTGCCAGAACCACCCAGCATACGGGCGGAATGGCCTGGAGCACATGGATCAGTGGGGTTCCCACATCCTCTATCTTGGGACACAGGCCAAACAACAGCCCCAGAACAGCGCCAACGCCCACACCGATGGCCAGACCGGCAATCAGCCTCAGGATCGTTGTTCCTATGGTGGCTCCGAAATCCGACTGCGTCATCAACCGAACCAATGTAGAAAGAACTTGGGCAATGGGGGGCACCACCAGCGGCGGGAAAAAGAGAGATGCCAGCTGCCAGGCTCCCAGCAGCAGGCACACTCCCGAGGCACGGCGGAACCACAGTCCCGCCTTACCCTGCATAGAACAGCCCCTCATCGGGCAGCTTTCCACCGATCATAGAGGGCTCAAAGTTGTAAAGAAGGTTATAAAAGGTATCCAGTTCCTCTTTGGCGTCCTGGGCACTCTTAAAAGTCAAGCCCATATTGGGAATCGCTGCCTCCACAATTGCGGCTTTCATGCCCAGATACTCCTCAGCCAGCGCAGCAGCCTCAGCCGGGTGATCCAACACCCACTGCACGCTCTCCTCATAGGCGGCCTGGAACTGGGCGGCCAGCTCAGGGTTCTCATCCAGGAAAGTCTGGGTGGTGCCGAAGCCTGCGTTGGGGATCATGGTATCGGTGCCGGTGGATCGCTGCCACTCGGTTTCAAAGCTGAGTGCCCGGCGCACATTCTCATTCTGTACCATGGCGGAAGTAACCTGGGGCTCGATCAAGGTGGCGTATTCCGCCTCCCCGGAGGCCAAAAGGGCGGCTACTTCTGCAGTACTGGCGTAGACCACCTGGACATTTTCACCCACCGTCAGGCCGGCCTCACTCATAAAATACTGGGTGAGCGCATCTGGAGGAGAGGACTGAAGCGGAATATATACCGTCTTGCCCTCCAGGTCGCTCCAGGTTGTGAAATTCGGATCGGTGGTCATAAAGTACGTAACGCCCCAGGTGTTCACATTCATCAAACGTACATCAAGTCCCTTATTATAGAGGGTGGATATCACGGTCAGGGGAAATGCGTACAGGTCATGTTCTCCGCCCTGGACCATAGCCAGAAGTTCTTCCGGGGCATTCCACACATTCAGGTCAATTGTCACATTCTCCCCCAGCAGCTGCTCCTCCATCATGTGAAGAACCGGCAGAGCAGGCGGGGCAGTGGGCACGCCTACAGAGATGGTAATCGGTTCGGCGGCCTGTCCGGATTCCTCTGCTGTGTCGTTTTGGTTGGTGCTGTCCGCAGGCGCATTGCCCCCGGCACAACCAGCCAGGGCAAAGAGCATCATAACAGAAGCCAGGATGGAAGCAAGAGTGCGTTTCATTTGAGATCCTCCAATCTGAATCAATATAATCCCGCTTGTGGTTAGACATAGCTAACCACAAGCGGGATTATTACATAAAACAACAGGACCGTCCGTTGCTATGGCAACGGATAGCCCTGATTTTTCTGTCTATGCGGTTAAAAACTTACTGTCCAAAATTTGAATAACCTGTCCCTGATAAGTAAGAATACCCTCTTTCTGCATTCGGCCCAGTTCTCGGGAAAGGGCGCTGCGATCTACACACAGATAGTCCGCCATCTCTCCACGTCCCATCTCCAAGCGTATCTCACCATTGGAGGCAACTGGCAAACCTTGAAGATAGACCTTAATCCGATTGCGAAGCCGATTCTGTGCCAAAATACGCATTTTCTGGTTGAGGAATAAAGCTCCTCTTCCCATTTCCTGCAACAAATTGGCGGTTACCCGCATCCGGTATGGACACCCGTTCTCTTGCTGCAGCAACAAAGGGTCAAAGTCCAGATAGAGCACCTCTGTATCGTTAAGGGCATCAATTTGAATGGGGCTGTCTTGGGACATGGAGCAGACCAATGTCTCCCCAAACACGCGCCCCCTACTCAGGCGATCAATGGTTAGTAGATTTCCGTCCTCGCTGTAAAGTGAGATCCTTAAGGTGCCAGACATAACAACGCCGGGGCGCTTTTGGCAATCACCGATCCGCAGCAGAATTGTGTCCTTTGGAATTGCCCGCACTTCTCCATGCAGGCAGTTAAGAACATTCTGATACTTTTCTTCCGGAATACCGTCGAACAGCTGGCAACGGCGCATCGCCGCAAAAATCGAACCCATGAGATCCCTCCGTGTTGCTGTGGCAACCGACAAAAACAAAAAGCTTCTTTATAGTTAGCAATAACTAACCATTATTATACTGCTTAGACAATGAAATGTCAATGTAAGGAGGCTGTCTATGAATGGGATCGGTTTAGATTGCGGAACTGCTACTGTCAAACTGGCTATGCTCTCACAGGAGAGGGAGCTTTTGTGGTTCAAATCCTCCGCGCATCATGGTGCCGCAGTTCAAACAGTTCGGGCACTTCTCGGCGAACTACTGCAGGCGGATAGCAATGCTTGCGGCTATCCAGTGATGCTTACCGGAAGCATAGGAAATCGACTTTTAGATGTCTGTCCCGGACTTTTAACTCTGGGCGATATTCCCGCCATCCATCGCGGCATCCATCTGCTGGCACCGGAAGCGAAATCTGTCATTGAAATTGGAAGTCAGAGCGCCCGTTTCCTCACCGCTCTGGATTGTGGCACTCCGCCCAGATTTGCAGTGAATGAGCACTGTGCCGGGGGCACCGGCTCCTTTTTTGAGGACCAAATGTCCCGGCTGGGCCTGCGGATCGAAGACTATTCCGAACTGGTAGCAAAGGCTCGCTCCATTCCACGCCTCTCTGGCCGATGTGCTGTCTTTGCCAAAACGGATATCATTCACCGACAGCAGGAGGGAGTGCCTACTCCTGACATTCTGCTGGGGCTCTGCTACGCAATGGTCCGCAACTATAAAGCAGTCATTGTGCGGGGACTTTCTGTGGAGAAGCCTGTGGCTTTATGCGGCGGAGTTGGCTACAATGCGGGGGTTCTTCGGGCTATTCGGGATGTTTTTGGTCTCACGGAAGAAGAATTGATTTTACCGAAGAATTTCCTCTACGCCGGCGCCGCCGGGGCTGCGCTGGCTGCTCAGGAGGCAGGCACCTGTTCCATGGGAGAACTACTGGCCTCTCTGTGTGGGCAGGATTCAAACACGGAAGACCGGCTGCACCGTCGTCAGCCACTGGGGCCTGATCCCAAGGTTTTTGTATCTGATCCGCCTGTTTCCGGCCATATCCCACCACAGGGCTGCGCTTTGGGCATTGATGTAGGTTCTACCAGCACAGACCTGGTTCTCACGGATCAATTCGGAGAACTGGTGGACTTCCAGTATCTTCGCACCGCCGGAGACCCGGAGGCTGCAGTGCGAAAGGGCCTGGAGAATATCCGCTCCCGTTTTGGGCGGATTCCCCTTCTGGCAGTTGGCGTCACTGGCTCCGGACGAGAGCGGATCGGCCGGCTCATCGGTGCGGATGCCGTGCGAGATGAGATTACAGCCCAAGCAAGAGCTGCCATCCAATGTATGCCCAAAGCAGATACCGTCTTTGAGATCGGCGGTCAAGATTCTAAATACATCTCCCTTCAGAATGGACAGGTTGCAGACTTTCAAATGAACAAAATCTGTGCTGCCGGAACCGGCTCCTTTGTTGAGGAGCAGGCCGCACGCATGAACATCCCTTTGAAGGACTTCGGCCGCCTGGCTCTTACTGCAAAGGCCCCTGTGGAATTGGGAGAGCGATGCACCGTGTTTATCGAGACCGCTATCCAATCTGCCCAGGCACAGGGAGCCACCCAGGCAGAGGTCGCAGCCGGTTTGTGCCAGTCCATTGTCCGAAATTATCTCCACAAAGTAGTTGGGAGCAAGCCAGTAGGACACCATATTGTGCTCCAGGGCGGTGTGGCCTATAACCCCGGCATCGTGGCCGCTTTCCGCCAGGAATTTGGAGATCGGCTCACAGTCTCTCCCTGCTTCTCCATCAGTGGAGCATACGGCGCCGCCCTGCTGGCACTGGAATCCAAGAAAGGCCCTACCCGCTTCCATGGGTTCGACAGGCAGCCGGAAGCGGAGGTCGCCCTGTCCGCGGAGATTCAACGCAACATCGCCTTTTACCAGCGTGGCCCACGGTTGCTGTTGGAAGGTTATGATCCAACACCTGTCCCCGGAAGGAAAACGGTGGGTGTACCTTTTGCCCTGATGATCCACAAGTTCTTTCCTATGGCAAATGCCTTCTTCCGGCAGTTGGGATTCAATGTACTGCTCTCGCCGTCTACCAACGAGGAGATCATACGCCTCTCCCAACAGACAGCCCAGGCGGAGACCTGTTACCCGGTAAAGCTGATCCATGGTCATATGGCCTGGTTGGCAGAGCGCGGTGTTGACTATATCTTTCTCCCCTCCATCCATACCATGAGGCATGAGACCTCCAAGGTTGAGCACAACTACGGCTGTGTCTATATGCAGACCGCACCTCAGTTGGCCGCCCGTGCCCTTCGTCTGGCGGAGCGGGGCATTGAGTTGCTCAACCCTGTGTTCGATCTGGACTTTGGGCAGGAAGCGATGGCATCAGCTATGCTGGGCCTTGGAAAACAGCTTGGCATCCCCAAACTGCGGTGTCTGCCTGCCCTGATGGCCGGAGCCCAAGCGGTACGCCGGCATACAGCAGCAGTAGAGCGGCAGGGTCGTGAACTGCTTTCCTCTCTGAATCCTGAGGACAAAGTACTTGTACTGATCACCCGGAACTACGGTCTTTCCGATCCGGTGCTGAATATGGGAATCCCTCGTCTGCTGCTGGAACGGGGGCACAAGGTAATTACTCTCTCCCATTTACCTGCTCACGACCTGGATCTGTCAGCGGACTACCCCAATCTGTACTGGCCCTTCGGACAACACATCCTCTCCGGGGCGAAACTCGTGGCCCATCACCCTAATCTGTACGCCGTCTATCTCACCAATCACGGCTGCGGACCGGATACGATGCTCTCCTATCTGTTCCGGAAGGAGATGGGCGAAAAACCCTATCTGCACATCGAAGTGGATGAGCACTTCTCACCAGTAGGCGTTATTACTCGCATCGAGGCATTTCTCCAGAGTCTGGAAAGCCGTTCCTCTCAGCCACTGCCGGATCACTTTAAGCTCACAGCTGTGGAACACTGCTCTACCAAAGTCGTTGATATCCCAGAATCAAACCACGGCCCTTTATATGTTTTGGATCTGCCGCCGTTTACCACATATCTTAGGAAATATGCTGAAATGGTATGGAATGTGGAAACCCATCCCATGCCTCTGGGCGGCACTTCCCTGGTTTTGGGCCGGGGGGAGACCAGTTCCAAAGAGTACCTTCCCTTCCCCGCATTACTGGGTGGTATTCTGAACGCAGCGGAGAAGGAATCCGATTCCTTTCAGATGCTGATTCCCTCCACCCAAGGCGCGGAGGCCGACGGCCAGTACCCGTGGGCGGTGGAGGCAGTGCTTGCCAACCGGGGACTGGAGCGGGTAACACTGGTTTCCCCGGAACTGGAAACTTTGCCAGAGAACATCCCAGATCCAGACCTGTTGTTCCGAGCTGTGTTGGCAGGAGATCTCATACTGTGCGCCCCGCCTGAGCAGCGCAGCGCACTAAGTCCAGACGACATTCCAAATTGGGACAGCCTGAGCACGTTGGCGGCGCAAATCGGAAGCATCCCTGTCAAAAGCCAGCCTCTTGCCGCGGTGGGAGAACCCCTTACGCTGTTTGCTCTAAACGACGGGGTGCTGGGAACGCTGGAAAGGCAGGGCCGGCCTATGTATCGTGCCCCCCTGAGCGAGTACCTCTGGTTTCTCTGGCGAGATTCCGGAAGTGTCATAGCCGCTTCCTGGACGGATCAAATGACAGAACTGGGGCGCCTATTGGGGGCGAGAAGCAGCTTCTCCAAAGATCCGGAGGGGATGCGTACTGCAGCGGATCAGCTGCTGCCGAGATTTGCCGGAGCCAACGGTCGGTACCGTTTGGCCAAGGCACGGGAACTTGGCCGAACATCGGCTGGTGTGCTGACGCTGGCTCCCCGGTATGAAAACACAGCAACACTGTTGGATATGACTGGTGAAATGGGTGGAATCCCCCACTTACATCTTGCCATGGACAGTGATTGGGACGAGAGCGCCTGGTCCCGCCTAAACTCCTTCCTTTATTACCTGAAATAAACCCCAGAATCATACCCTTTGTCCGTGCAGGCAGTTTATAGAAGCCTCTTTTGTTTTTATCGACCGAGGCTGTAGAAAAAGCACCGGAGGAGTGGTGAAGGAAAAAACCTGTTGTTGATTTGACCCGATGTATGTCCCTGAATATGGATTGTGTCTGGTGGAGCACAGCTCAGGATGGGTGCTGCTCCCTATGCCCCCAATCCAGCCAGTAGATGCTACGGTGGTCCGGGGAAGCGGCAGTAGTTGCGGCGTAGCCAAAGATCGGGTGGACAACCAGAGCGAGAATCAGTATTGCCTGGACTGGTTCATGTGCTTCCGCAAAGAGTCGAAGTAATACTAAGTTAATTCCCCAATAACAGAAAACCGGTCGAGATTTCATGCACGAGATCTCGACCGGTTTTTTATGTTATCTGCGGTTTTCAACGGTGTACAAAGGCAACATAATAAAAAACTTAATAATGGCTGCCAATCTTACACAAACTACCACCCAAACGAGACTACGGGTGGTATTTTTGTGTCTTGCAGAGAAATTAATCATTACAGAACAGCACCGTTAGTACAGTTGCAGGGACTATTTTTCTCATGCCTGCCCATATAATACCTTTAGTACAGGGACAGGGACGGTGAGAGGAATTGAAGCTGAATCAAGCGGTCAGCGAACGCCTTTTGCAGTTACTGGCAGAGCGCAACATGACACAGTATCAACTGTATATGAAAAGCGGTGTCCCTAAGTCTACAATAAGCAATATTATCAACTGCTCCTATGATTCGGTTAAACTACGAATTATTCACGAAATATGCCAGGGCATGGAGATCGGTTTAGATATCTTTTTTGCTTCACCTCTTTTTCAGGAAGATAATTTAGAACCCTAAAACCTCCGACATTCGCCGGAGGTTTTCTATCATGTCTCAAGATTGGAACAGCACCAGCCAGTGCGGCATAGAATTAGAAATCAGGCACCGATGTAGAAAACTGCATTGGTGCCTTTGTGTTTTCAGGGGAGTCTGCTCCTATAACGTTAAAATAAGCCTATGTAATACCGGCCAAGGGCAATTGACAGTAGCCGATTCAATGAAACGAGATCATTTCATCTTGCTCTGGAATGCAATCATCTGCATTTGAATTCTTTTAATTTCTTCTTAAATCCGGTAATTGCTCAAAATATTAGTCATTTGCTCTTTTCCAAATGCAGAGTTTTGTGCTGGGTCAAAGTATAATTATATGCATAGGGGCGGCAGGTGATGCACATGAGCAAAGAAATTGATTTTAAGAATAGAGACAGGTATGTCCAGTTGGGTATTGTCATTGCTGCCCTACGAAAGATGCGAGGCTTCTCACAGGAACAGCTCGCCGAAAAGGCAAATGTCAGCCGCTCACATATCAGTTCTATTGAAGCACCAGGTATTGCCCGTCCATTTTCCCTGGAAGTTTTCTTTAATATTGCAGATGCCTTGGAGATTGCGCCTGCCGATCTTTTGAATGCTTCCATTTTTCCTGACAAGATAATACATAGCAGGAAGGGCTGAGTATCTGTTTTAACTTTACATAAACTGCCGAGCAATCGGCGGAAAGAATGAACAGCGCAAGACTGCTACGCACCTGTACAGCAGCTTTGCGCTGTTTTTATTTATCGCAAAGGAGAAAGCACATGGGGAAATTCTTAGACACGCTATTAGGAAAATCCGACCAGTCCATTACGCATTCGCCATCGTCTGTAAAAGATAGCCGACTGCACAAAAGTGATGATTCGTATGTCTGCTATTGTACGGAATTGGAACAGGCACTTAGTTCTTTGGAAACCTGTTTGCTCACCAGCAGTAATCCGGAAGGAATCGCTATGCAGGCATTGAGGACAGCGTGTACCTTCTACGGCGGCGACTGGGCTGGCATACTGGAAGTGGACTTTGATTTTGATATATGGGCGCCCGTATGGTGGTACAATTCCTATATTCCGGATCGCACGACACAGCTGATTCTGGAATTCGAATCCCTTGACTTCATGCCCCGATGGATTGAAGCTATGCAGCATGGTAAAAATATTGTAATTCCTGATGTAGATATCATCAAGGATCAGAATCCAAAGGAATACGCAGTCTATAAACGTCTGTTGGCGCAGTCGCTGATTGCGGTTCCTTTCATGCCGAAGCCAACGGGCTTCCTGGTCATCCGAAATCCATCTCGTTATCTTGAGAGGTCCAGTATGCTCAGCGCACTTGCCTATGTGCTGCAACGTGCTATGGCTCAGCAGAAAATGATTGAAAGTGCGAAGTTGGCACCGATGCCTGATTTGGTACAGAGCAATAAAGATGTAGCCATTAACTTCTTCGGTGATATGGAGATATGCACCAGAAAGGGCGTTCTGAGTGAGCGTTTTTTCAATTCGCCTAAGAGCAGCCGAGTTGTCACCTACATTATTCTCAACCCCAAAACCGCCCACCCCCCACTGGAGATCTATCATGCACTGTGGCCGGAGGAGTGTGTCGAACCAGAGGTGGCCAGCAGGAATATTCGCGGGTATATTTATCGATTCAGGCAGACATTTTCCTTGATCTGTGATTTCCCCCTCATTGAGTCAACGCCCAGTGGCTACCGCCTTAATCCAAACCTGAATATCATCACCGATGTACAGCAGTTCGACCGTCTAATTGACGGGGCCAGGCAGGCAACCTCTGTGGTGCAAAAAATAAATCTCATGAAGAAAGCTGTAATGTTATATCGTGGTCCCATATTTCGTGGCGCGGAGGATGAACATTGGATCATCAGCCAGGTCAGTCTATACCGCCTTCGATATGTTTCTCTGATAAATGAACTGCTGAGCAGTCTTTCTGAGATACGGGACTATAGTTGCGTTCAGCGGTACGCGCTACACGCCATAGAATTTATGCCAGCAAATTTGAGAGCACATTATTGGCTCATTGTGTCTACTTACCAGTTGGGCTCTCTTGATTTAGCCAAGCATCAGCTTTGCCACGCTAAGGACATACTCACTTCAGAAGAATTTAGTATCTTGGAAGACTATCTAAGAAAAGAAGATGGAGTTCCTCTGGAAAAGCTGATCAGATAGTGCATTTTCAGATGCATAACACTATTCATGACGCAATTTTTGGAAATAATGGATTTGACTAACGCACTATCTAATGCAATGGTATTGATTTTTCCCCTATATAACGCCCTAAATGACGCCCTCTCAACGGGCTGAATGACCCCCGTAGTTTAGATTGATCGAGCAAGAGCTCGACATCTGAATTACGGGGGTTGTTACTTTGAGACCAGGATTTTCTCCGACAGGGGTGCTTTTGCATTTACTTGCATAAGCACCCCTTCTTTTTTTACCCGTAAGTACGTCTGCCGCTGCCGCGGACCTCCACTCTGAACTTTGGCTCACACCCAAATTTCAGAAAACGGAGGAAATTGTTGTGCGTTTTAATACAGATGACTACGGCTTACGAATCAGGAGTTTGCGGAAAAATCGTGGGCTCACACAGGAGCAGCTGGCAGAGAAGATGAATGTCAGCACTCCCTACATAGCAAAAATTGAAAATGGAAAACAAACCGGCCCAGTCGAACTGGCTGTAGAATTCGCAGAATTCTTTGAGGTTTCTCTGGATTATCTCCTGGTGGGAAAAGGAGATTTTGCAGAGGAACAGAAGCGCGGACTGCGGATGGCCATCGCTCTGCTGTCCGAATTGGAGGCATCCCTCTAAAAACTTTCCATTTTGGGTTGGTAAACTTTCCATTCTGTTTCTGTTGGAAGAATACGCTCGGAGTTACAATCTTCGTGAGATCAAAACATCTCAGCGAACCTTGAAAAACACCGCCCCAGGCGGTCATATCCGGCAACTTGAATACCTTAGCTGATCGGGAGAGCGTCAGACCGAGTGCGCGAAGACCACCTGTGCGGAGCAGATCCGCATCAAAGGACGGCCAAATAAGGTGCAGAGCGATACCCACTCAGGCCAAGGCAGCCTTGGCAAGCTGTCCCCGCCATGACCCTGTCAGCCTACAATGATACTTCTGCTTACGCAGCTCGGAGAGATCCTCGGAGGGGTGAGAGTCCCATGATGTGCGCCAGCGCAGTTCAAGTTGCCGCCCTGCCTGGGGAAGTAGTGTCGAATACAGGCGACTAAGCAGCATCAAGAAACAAAGGGCCGCTCCAGACTCGGAGCCTACACTCGCTCACCTGACCTTTGGGAGCGGCCCTCTGTTTCCTTTTGATAGCAGAAATATGGGATCTGATCACAGTACATTCTCTTCTTCTCCTCAACCTCCATTTCTCTGACATTTCTCTGAGTTATTCATCTTCCCCCTCCGCACTCCTCTTCCTTTTCTCCTCATACTCCCTGATCGGGTCCCATATTTCTGTTATCAAATACAAATCCACGAAAGCGAGGAAACGAGATGACAAATATCGATTTGTGCGGCATTGCCCAACTGCTCCGCACCCTGATAGAGCAGAAGAAAACGACGGAAAGAGAGGCCCGCAGGATTTTGGCCAGAATTGCCGCGCAAACCGGTGCGGACATTATCCTTTCTTTCTGAAATCGCATTCTTTTCAATAGCTATTTCAAAGGTGTTGTGGTATTGTTTGTGTTGCAAAAAAGGAGGTGAACTGACATGGCGGAAAAGCTGATGACCGATGGCAGCATGGCGCTTCGGGAAAAGCAATACCGGGTCATCACCATCGAGGCAACCGAAAAGCCCCAAAACGCCAAATTGCGGGTTGCGGCATACGCCCGTGTCAGCTCCGCCTCTGATGACCAACTCAACTCCTTCGCCGCCCAGAACCGTCACTACAGCGACCTGATCTCCAGCAAGGAAAACTGGAGAATGGTAGACATATACGCAGATGAGGGTATCACTGGGACATCGGCTGAAAAGCGTGAGGACTTCCAGCGGCTCCTGGCAGATTGCCGCAGAGGGCTGATCGACAGGGTGCTGGTAAAATCCATCTCCCGCTTTGCCCGCAATACCAAGGAATGCCTGGAAACCATCAGAGAGCTGAAATCGCTCGGTGTCGGCGTCTACTTCGAGAAAGAGAACATTGACACTGCGACGATGTCCGGCGAAATGATGACTGCTCTGTTCGCATCCTTCGCCCAGGCAGAAAGCGAGTCCATCTCTGGTAACATGCGCTGGAGCTACCAGAGAAGGATGCAAAGTGGGACATTCCTTCCGTCCTCTGTTCCATACGGATACAGAATTTGCAATCGCCAGATTGTAATTGATGAGGAAGAAGCCAAGGTTGTCCGCAGAATTTTCAGGGATTACCTTGCTGGTATCAATATGGCAGAGATTGCGGCATCGTTAAATCGCATAGAAATACCAAAGCGGAAGGACAATGCCGAAATTATCTGGCACAAAACCTCCATACGATATATGCTCTCCAACGAGCGATATGTCGGTGACTCTCTATGGCAAAAAACATACATGACAGATGCGTTCCCTCCGGTGATGGTACGAAACCGTGGTGAAAAAGAAATGTACTATGCACAGGCAACGCACCCAGCAATTATTACAAAAGAAGAATTTGACGCAGTTCAGATGCTTCTTGGGCAACGCGCAAAACGAGAATCATGTCCCCAAAATAGATCGCCATTTGATCAAATAGTATTCTGCGGTCAATGCGGAACATCTTTTCGCAAAAAAGTCAGCCATGGGAAAGTTTTCTGGAGCTGCAGAAAGCACAATGAAGACATTCAAAGCTGTCCTGTCACACAAGTGCTTGATGCCGAGATTCGCGAGGCATTCCTGCGATTGTATTACAACCTCAAGATACACGGCGAAGTCATCCTTTCTGAAATGCTTACCTCGCTCCAGACGATTCGCAACCGTCGAATGTTATGGAGCTTGGATGTCATTGAGCTCAACAAGCAAATATCTGAATTGACCAGTCAGAATCAGATGCTGGCCACGCTGAAACAGCAGGGCCTCATTGATCCTGACATTTTTATATCCCAGAACAATGAGCTGACCGAACAGCTCCGTACTGTAAAGCTGAAAAAGGAACGCCTGCTGGTCGCTGACGGCGACAGCACCATCGCCCAAACGCGGGAACTGATGGAAATATTGGATGCAGGGCCGGATTTCCTTGACTGCTTCGATGCGGAGCTGTTCGGTGAACTCGTTGAAAGAATCATCGTGGACAGCAATGTGCAGCTCCGCTTCCGCCTGAAAAACGGATTAGAACTGGTCGAGATCATAGAGAGGACGGTGCGGTAAT
>ENA-OPCP01001473-OPCP01001473.1-human-gut-metagenome-genome-assembly--contig:-NODE-1473-length-14635-cov-2.318313_pt1 | contig 14635 bp, 7 predicted proteins | sample MGYA00241563_ERZ501477 | MGnify/ENA primary metagenome ERZ501477 (study PRJEB25962, sample SAMEA2042572) | human gut metagenome | biome: human gut; feature: human-associated habitat; material: faeces... | reverse complement strand
AGCCGGGAGATGGAGAAAGCTTTTATTGCATATTTCGGCTCTACGGGTACTCCTTCGGTTTATTTAGATCGTAATAAAGATAAATTTTCAGTCGATGCTATGGGACGTGATGGATTACTGTCGGCTATTAAATCCAAGGCTGAGGTTGCTATCGCCATTAAAAATTCTTTATCGGAAGATAAAAAACAAGTTGAATTGACTGCTGTGATCGGTAGTAAAAAATCTTTCAACGGTAAAGTGATCGCTGCTTTGGTTGAAGATGGCATGTATTTGAATCATGTTTCTTTAGGGATGATAGAGTGGTTTCATACCATGCGTGATTATATGCCTTCATTTGAAGGAGAGGAAGCGGTGGCTTTTGAACCGGGTGCCCCGAAAGAAATTAAATTCCAGATCAATATGGGAAAAGCAGATCCGGTAAAGAGTACGCTTGTGGTTTTTGTAACGAACGAACAGGGGGTGGTTGAGAATGTGCAACAGGTTGCTATTGGGACGAATGTCGGGTATTGAATCTTTGAATATAGGTAGGAATGTGTAATTGTAAAATTCCTGTTTTATTGGTTGTATTTGCTGTATTTTCCGGGTTTGTACAAGCCCAGGAAATACAGCGCTCCAAGGGACATTTTAGCGGAAGTCTGGAGACGAACTGGGGATTCTACATGAAGGATGATAAGTTGGGGGTGAAGAAGGTGGAAGATAAAGTGGCTACCAATACTTATCTGACTTTAGGATATTCATTTAAAGCTTTCCGTTTTGGTTTGGAGTATGATATCTATGAACCTCCGATGATCGGTTTTTCTCCGGAATGGGAGGGATGTAAGTTGATGAGAGGATTTGCTGAATGGACCGGTAAGTCTTTGGAATTACGTGCAGGGACGGTATATGAACAGTTTGGAAGTGGTTTGATTTTTCGTACTTATGAGGAAAGGGCCTTGGGGATTAATAATGCCTTGATGGGGGGGAATATCAGGTGGCGTCCGTGGGATGGGGTGACTTTGAAAGTCGTGGCCGGAGTACCGCAGAAATTTCAGGAATATGCTCCGGTACGGATCTATGGTACAGATGGAGAAATAGATTTGGGAAGTTTGTTGTTCCCGGAAAACGGAATGCTGCTTTCGGTGGGTGGTTCCTGGGTATTGCGTGATGACAGAAGTGATGAACATAATGTGAAGGCCGACCGGGTAGTACGGAATTATGCCGGCAGGCTGGATTTGTCCAAAGGGATATTTTCCCTGGGAGGGGAATATGTTGCAAAAAGTCGCTCTGTGTATTGGGACGACGCATATAACATCCGCTATGGAAAAGGTCGTAATGTACTGTTGTATGCAGGGATCGATGCTCCGGGAATAGGTTTTTCCGCAACATTTCGTGCTTTTGAAAACGGAGATTTGCGGGTCGACGATTGCTTAAACGATGAAAGTGTCAGTTTGAATTATGTGCCGGCATTGACCATGCAACATAAATATGCATTGTTGACTTTATTTCCGCATGAGATAAAAATGGCAGGAGAGACAGGAGGACAATTCAGTTTGTTTGGGGAGCTGCCTATGGGGGGGAAAACAGGAAATCCCCTGTCTTTTGCAGTGAACGGATCTATGTATCGGAGTCTTACTGTGAAAAAGGACGATGAGAGTACGTATCTTTTCAGGCAGAAAGGAAAATTACTTTATGGAGAGATCGGCTTGGAATTGGAGAGAAAATGGTCGAAGAGTTTCAAAAGTACATTGTTGTTTTTCCACCAGAGGAAACTGGAATTCAGTAAATATGGTTTTGGGAATATGAGGATGGACTCAGAGGTATTGGTTGCTGATCTGCTTTACAAAGTTACCCCGAAAACTTCTTTACGGATGGAGTTGCAGCATGTGTGGAGCGACTCAAAAGATAATCAGCGTTGGGCCATGGGATTGTTAGAGCTGGGATTGGCTCCGGCATGGATGGTATATGTAAGCGATATGTGTAATTATGAAAGTTATGGTGACAGCCTTCATTATTATCGTGTCGGAGGGAGTTACAGCTGGCGTAGCTTGCGGGCATCTGTCGATTATGGCCGGAATCGGGAGGGAATACAATGTGCCGGGGGAGTATGCCGCTATTTTCCGGAACATACAGGAGTTACTGTCATGTTATCCGTTGCTATTTAAAAATGGTTAACCATTAAATATAAATTTATGAAGACAAAATATTTATTTTTTAGTGTTTTATTCGTGTTCATCGTATGGGGTATCGTTGCCTGTAAAGATGATGATGGGCTCGATATGCCTGTTGAGTTGACAATTGGCGGAAATCAAACAACTTTTGAGTTTCCGGCAATGGGTGGAGAACAAAAACTGGCAATGAAATCCAATTATCCCTGGGGTGCGGAAATGTCTCCATTGGAAGACAGTGTATGGTGTAAATTGAAAGTTTCTGAAAAAGAATTGGTGATCAGTCCTTTACAGAATCTGGATACATTAGTGCGCTCTTCCCGGGTGAAAATTTTTTCAGGGGAAGGGGAAAATATGAAAACTTTGTACCTGGATGTGGTCCAAAAGGCCGGAGATAAAATGTCTATTATGTTTTCTCCGGAAAAAGTCGTTTGTTCTCCGAAAGAAGAAACCAGGGAAGTGATGTATATGACTTTCAGTCCGGAAATCGAGTACAAGTGGCGTGGCGATACCTTGGTCGATTGGATTACCGTACAACTCGATGCAGAAAATTCAAAATTATTACTGACTTCCGAATTTAATGAATTGTTGACAGCCCGTCGTGCAACGTTGGAAGTATCCGGTGGTGTCGGAGGTAACCGTTTCACCGATACTTTGGCTATCGAACAAATGGGAAATGAGCCGATGATCGTGGCGAATCCGGATACTGTCCGTATAGATGCTGCCGGAGGTAGTGTTGATATTGAAGTTTTGTCGACAGTCGAGAAATATAATGTAGAGGCTTCGGGATGGGTAAAAATGGAACTGAAAGAAGGGGAAACGGATAAATACCTGTTATCAGTGGAGGCTAATCCGACTTTGAATGAACGTTCTATTGGAATTTTACTTAGCACACCTTATGGTGCTACTCCTTTTGTGAACGGAAGATTGACAGTTATCCAGGAAGGAAGTGTTTTGGCGAAAATTTCTACCGACCAGGAAAAAGTTAATTTTAAAACAGAAGGCGGTGAGATAACGGTGAAGGTAAACTCTTCCTGGGAAAACTGGAAAGCAGAAGTTAATGAAGAGGCGCAGGAGTGGTGTTCTATCAGTACAGAGGGAGATGTGCTGAAGGTGAATGCGACTGTTTCCGAGCTGGAAACAGATCGTACGGCTACCATCACCCTGAGTACCGGTGCGGCTTCTAATACGGCTTCATGTGAGGTGGTTGTAACTCAGCTCGGAACCAAACCGTCACTGGTACTTTCGACAGACCGGGTTACCTTGAATGAGGCTGGAGATGAAGTGATTGTAAAAGTCTCTACGAATGCAAAACTATGGGGAATGACCCTGCCTGAAAGCGAAGATAAATGGTGTACTGTGATACAGGATGATATTAATAATCAGATAAAGATCAGTGCTACACCTGCAGAAGCCGGTTCCCGTTCTGTCGAATTAATCGTTGAGATTCCTCAGACGGATGTGAAAGTGAAATTGACTATTATACAAAGTAAATATTATAAAGTAGGTGATTTGTATGTAGTCAATGGTGAACCCTTAGGTCTGGTATATGAAATCAGCGACGGAGGTGCCCATGGTAAAGTGGTAGCTTTGAAAGCTCACAGGGATCTGAATCTGTGGTATCGTACAGGATTACCTTATGATGAAATCCATCCGGAGGATCCTAATAATGTGGGAGTAATTGCCCGTAGTGAGACAGACGGACAGGAGAATATGAAAGCTTACAAACAGATCCCCGATTGGAAAACTCATTATCCTGTAGCTGCTTATGTCAGTGATTTGAATGACGAGAATGGAAATCCCGGATGGTATCTGCCGGCTATTAAAGAAGTACAGGCAATGGTAGGCTGGATTGACGGGGAGGTTTTATCTCCTGATGGTGAAGCTGGGCAGGAGCCTTCTGAAGCCATGAAAGAAAAACGTAAAGCTATTAACCAGTTGATCGTTGATAATGGAGGCAATGAGTTCTATTTCTATGGATATGATGTCAGTTTTATCATTGATCAGACCAATGCATGGGAGGCAGATTATTTCAACCGGATTTATACCTCGACAGAAACCGATTATCAGGTACATCCGATGGTATTTAAATTTTATTTGCGAAATGGTTGGTGGGAAACGATGCATGTCTATGGAGATCTGGCCGGAAGTTATGGAGAAGTTCGTCCGTTCCTTGCATTTTAACAAGTAAAAATATGTGATATGAAATATTTAATTAATTTATTGTTTCTTTTGGGAGCAGCCTTCTTTTTAGGAGGTTGCTCAGACGACGACGATCCTGTAGATACGCCCCGGCTGGAAGTCTCGGAGAGTTCCCTGCGTTTCGGTTCTCTGGCAACAGAGCAGGTTATTCAGGTAACTTCTAGTGAGGCTTGGAAAATTGCAAATATTCCCGACTGGTTATCGGTGGAGCCGGTAAGTGGACAAGCCGGAGAATATGAGGTAAAGGTTGCGGTAATTGAAAATACGACTGAAGTAGAACGAAAAGTACGCCTGGTGGTTCAGGCAGGAACAGAAAACTGGAATTTGCCGGTATATCAGCTGGAAAAAGGAGTATTGGAGATCAACGAAAAAGAGTTCATCGCTTTGTATAACCATACTTCCCTGAAAGTTCCTTACCGGTCAAACGGCACCTTGAATGTAACTTTCAGCGAAGGCGTGGATTGGATAACAGCTCCTGTCACCAAGGCGGTGACCGACCGGAATCTGGCTTTAACTTTGACTGTGAACAATTCCAATGTTATCCGGGAGGCTATAGTTTATCTGAAGGACACTCAGAGTAATCTGAGCGATACGCTGAAAGTGACCCAATATCCGGAACCCAAATGGAAATTGAATAACGATAAGCTGTTTGCCAAATATGATATGACAGAATTGACACATTCGTTTGAATGTAATATACCTTTCGATGTGGTGTTTGACGAAGAGGTAGAATGGGTGAAATTAAAGGAGACAAAAAGCGAAGACGGACAATTCAAGATGGTTTTTGAGTTACAGCCCAATACCGGTGAGTTTTTCAACCGTACGAAATTACGTCTGGAAAATGAAGTACTGGGATTGAGTTTCCCGCTATCCTTGAGTCAGATGTATAAAACTTACGACGGACATACTGTGATCTGGAAAAAACCGACTTATAATGATCCTTTTGCATCAGTACCTAATTTCCCGCGTATTACTTTTAATTTTATTCTGATTGGAGACGGTTTCACGAAAGAAGAAATCGAATCAGGGGTTTATGATTTGTATTGTCAGGAAGCGATGGAGGGTATGGAATCGCTGGAGCCTTTCAAAACTTATTCGGAACGTTTCGGATTTATCCTGCTGCATGCTGAATCTGCCGAATCTGGATGTACGGACTATAATGCGACTTATGGAGGACCTAAGGTGGTAGATACCCGTTTTAAATGTTCTTATGATGAGTTCGGAACCGGTATGAACTGTGATTATACGGCTATTCAGGAGTTTGTCAAGACTAGTATTGAGGGTGCAGGTTTGGACTATATTCCGACGCAGGATGTTGTGATTGTGATGGCTAACGGTAAACGTTACGGAGGGGTAGCCAACCTGACCAAATCTGGAGAAGGTGTCGCTATTTGCCCGGTATCTGAGGAGCCTTTCCCGAATAATTTTGTCCAGATTTTGCGCCATGAAGCCGGAGGACATGCTTTCGGAAAATTGGCCGATGAGTATTCTTTCGGTGGGCCTATCGATGCGAGTACGGCTAGTTACCTGAAGTCATGGCAGGAGGCAGGAATGTATCTGAATGTATCGATGTCGTCGACCGAATTTCCGAAACCTTGGCAAGAATTGAAAGACAGAGGTAAGATTTCCGATGTATATGTCGGTGGTTTCTCATGTAGTGGCGGGGTATGGCGTTCTTCTGAAAACAGTCTGATGAAAGGGATGGATGAAGGATTCAATATTTTGAGCCGTTATTTGATTTATTTACGAATGAAAAATTTACGGGGTGAAGGGATGGATTTTCCAGCTGCGTCGCTGGACGATTTCCTTTCCCGTGATAAAGAAGATACTGAATGACTCTTTTGATTAGCTATGAGAACGGACAGTGAAGAGGCGATTAGGCGTTCGATTATTCATTCTCTGTTGGGAGATTTAGACGAGCAGGAAAGTCGGACATTGGAAAACTGGCTGAAAACACCGGAGCATCAGGACTTTTATAAAAAAATCAGTAACCGGGAATATGTCAGATGTAAGATGGCAGGGTTGGAGTTGTCCGATAAGGAAAAAGCCCGTGAACGTTTGAAAATGAATATTGCGCGTCGGATCGAGAGATACAGACGGCGGAAATGGTGGGGGAGGGTAGCAGGGATTGTTCTGCTGTTGTGTATGGGGGAAGGCGTCTGGTTTTATTGGCAAAATGAAGTGAAGCAAACGGATCAGGACCTGGCAGAGAGAGTGACAGCCTCTTCTCTGCCGGTCATTCGGCTGGCTTCAGGTAAAGAGATTATGTTGAACAGGGATTCTGCTTACAACTGGGAGGGAGGCTTCTTGTTAGCTGAGGATGGGTATGCCCGTTATGAACCGACTGCAAACGTAAACCGGGCAGACTCTTCCCAATATAATGAGATACGGACACCCAGAGGAACGGATTATAAGATGATCTTACCGGATGGGACGAAAGTATGGATGAATGCGGAATCTGTAGTACGTTTTCCTGTAGTTTTTCCGACAGGAGAGCGTCGGGTAGCTTGTGACGGAGAGGTATTTTTTGACGTGGCACGTGATTCCTTGAGGCCTTTCCGGGTGGAAACGGCAGGAAATGTCGTGAAGGTTTTAGGAACCCGTTTCGATATCCGTCATTACGAAGATGAACCTTATTCGGCTGTGTTGTTGTCGGGAAGTATCCGGTTAAGCCGGGGAAAGCATGAGGTTTTACTGAAACCGGGAGAACAAGCACAGTTGATGGAAGAACGCTGGGTGGTTGGAAAAGCCGGAGCTTCGGCAACAAGCTGGATCGACGGGTATTTTTTGTTTGATAACCGTTCTCTGGAATATATCATGAGAGAATTGGCACGTTGGTATGATATTGAAGTGTTTTTTGTAGATAGTGATAAACAGAACGAATATTATTCTTTTGAAATTGAACGGAGTAGTTCGTTAAAACATGTGATGAATATACTGGAGAAGACCCGTACGCTGGATATCGAATTGAAAGGCCGGACGGTCATTATCCGTTGAAAGAGAGGAATAGGTAATTTAATGAGAATATGAAAAATAATAGAGAGAATCGAATACGGTGGGGAAAGGTCTGCCGTTGGGCAGGAATATGGATCCGGTTATCCTTAATTACTTTGTTAATATTAACCGAACCTTTAGTGGTTGAAGCTGCCGGACAGAGTGTGGCATTCCGTCTGGAAAATGTTTCATTGAAAGAAGCTTTTAAAGAAATAAAGAGACAGTTGGGTTACAGATTGGCTTATAATGAGCAAGTTATAAATACTATTGGAAACGTTTCCGTAGACGTTGTATCGGGAAATATAAATGAAGTGATGGAACAATGTCTGCGTGGTTCTGATTTTAGTTATGAGATTGAAAATCAGATTATTGTTATTTATAAGAAACAAGCCGGGGCCGATATGGCTGCTCCCCAGAAATTAATTAAGCTGGAAGGTGTCGTAGTCGATTCTAAAGGAGGGGTACTACCAGGAGTTACGGTTGTGGTGAAAGGTACCACGATAGGGGTGGCAACGGATATTGACGGTAAATTCAGTCTTGAAATAACAGAAACTCCGGGTATCTCTCTGGAATTTTCTTTTGTGGGAATGAATTCCAAAGAGATTCCTGTTAAAATAGAGAATGGAAAAGTACAACCTTTGCGGGTTGTTCTGGAAGAAGCAGAGACTGAATTGGATGAAGTTGTGGTTACCGGTATGTTTTCCCGTAAAAAGGAAGGATTTACCGGTTCTGCGGTGACGGTAAAAGGGGATGAATTAAAAAAGATCAGTACTACAAGTATTGCTAAGGCTTTGTCTACCATTGAACCCAGTTTCCGGATCATGGAAAATATCAGTGCGGGTTCGGATCCGAGCCGTTTACCGGACATGCGTATGCGTGGTTCTTCCACGCTGCCTGCCGGAGGGGCCGGAGACAATAGCTTGGTGTCTTTGCAGGGAGAATACGATACTTATCCGAATCAGCCCTTATTGATACTGGATGGTTTCGAGATTGACGTGCAGACGATGGTCGATTTGGACCCGGATCGTGTACAGTCGATCACAATGCTGAAAGATGCTTCTGCAACGGCGATTTACGGTTCGAAAGCATCTAACGGTGTGATTGTAATAGAAACTTACACTCCGAAACCAGGAGAAATCAATGTGAGTTACGGCGGTAACCTGCGTTTGCAAATGCCGGACCTTTCGGCTTATAATTTGATGGATGCAGAGGAAAAAATCCAGGTTGAAGCTTTGGCTGGTTTATATTCTCCCAATGACCTGGATTCCCAACGGGACTATCAGAACCGTTTGCGTGAGGTGAAAAGAGGAGTTGATACGTATTGGTTGTCCCAACCTTTGCGGACAGCTGTACAACACCGGCATGCCCTGACGCTGGAAGGAGGAAGTGAGGCCCTGCGGTATAAATTGTATCTGGGACTCAATCAAACGCCGGGAGTAATGAAAGAGTCACGGCGTAGTACCCAGACGGCAGCGTTGGATCTTTCTTACCGTTACCGTAAATTACTGATGAAGAACAGCCTGACCGTGGATAATTCAACAGGAGATGACAGTCCTTACGGATCTTTCAGTGAATATACCCGTTTGAATCCTTATTTACGGCCTTACGGAGAAAATGGAGAAATCAATAAAATTATGCAGACCTGGGATATGATCTATCTGGGTAATTCACAACCTTATCAGGTAGCTAATCCGATGTATAATACGACCTTTCATAGTAAAGACCGGACCACCTCTTTTAGTATCCGTAACCTTTTTAAATTAGAGTATACTCCGACGGATGCCTGGCGTTTGCAGGCCGATATTTCTATACAGAAATCGACGGGTAAGGACGAGGTTTTCCGTCCTGCACAGCACACCGCTTTTGCTGAAGTGGTGGATCCTACCCTGAAGGGTGATTTTAAACGTAACCAGTCGGAGGATTTCAATTATATGTTTGCTTTTACAGCCAGTTATAACAATGTGGTCAATGATGTGCATTATCTGACGGGAAATCTGCGTTATTCAGTAGAGCAAACTCATAGCGAAGTCTATGGAGCAACGGTGACGGGTTTTCCGAACGGCAATATGGATCATATTTTGTTTGGTAAGAAATACAATGAAAACATGACCGGAAGTGAAGGAACTACCCGGGCTTTGGGAGCTGTGGCTACTTTGGGATATTCTTATGATTATCGTTATTCTGCCGATTTTAATATCCGTATCGACGGTTCTTCACAGTTTGGTAAAGACAATCGTTTTGCTCCTTTCTGGTCTGCAGGTTTACGCTGGAATATGAAGAAAGAAAGTTGGCTGAGAAATGTTAAATGGGTGGATGATGTGGTATTGCGGGCTTCATATGGGGTGACAGGTACACAAGGTTTTTCTCCTTATCAGTCCCGCTCAGTTTATACTTATACCAATTTAATGAAACCTTATTTTTCTTCTAATGCAACGGGGACGGAACTGGTCGCTTTGGGTAATTCGAATCTGAAATGGCAACAGACCGGAACCTGGAATGTTGGCTTGGAACTTTCCTTACTCAAAGGGCGTTTTACTACCCGGGCCGAATATTATATCAAGAATACGAAAAATTCTTTAGCACAGATCACGCTGGCTCCTTCTGTCGGTTTTGCTTCTTATCCGGAAAATATGGGAAATCTGGAGACGAAAGGGGTGGAGCTGAATTTTTCATTTATTCCTTATCGTAATCTGGATAAAGATGCTTATTGGGTGATCACGGTAAATGGTTCACATAATGAAGAAAAACTGAAAAAAATATCGGATGCTTTGCGCCATATGAATGAGCTTAATACCAGCAATGAAAAAGACAAACCTCTGCCGATGTATGAAGAAGGAGAGTCACAGACGCGTATTTGGGTTGTCCGTTCGCTGGGAATCGATCCGATGACAGGAGATGAGTTATTACTGACCCGCAATGGTAAAGTGACCAGTGAGTATAATGCTATTGATAAAATCCCTTACGGGGACACAGAGCCGAAATGGCAGGGAAATATCAATACTGCATTTAATTATAAAGGATTTGGAGCCAATCTTTCTTTTAACTATAAATTCGGAGGACAGGTATATAACCAGACGTTGGTGGATAAAATCGAGAATGCCGATTTACGGTATAATGTAGATAAACGTGTCTTGCAGGAACGCTGGCAGAAACCGGGGGATGTGGCTAAATACAAACGCCTGACAAACTCTGTCAACGGATCGGAAACACGTCCGACATCCCGTTTTGTGATGGATGAGAATACATTGACTTTCGGTTCGTTGTCTCTGACTTACCGGATGGATCAGCAAAATACACGTTTCCTGAAAAAGAGTTTTATCAGTTCGTTGAAGTGGGGATTTACTATGGAGGATATTTTTTATCTCTCATCTGTAAAACAGGAGAGGGGATTGGATTATCCTTTTGCCCGTCAGTTTGCAATTTCGTTAAATGTAGTATTTAAATAATATGAATATGTATAAATTTGTATATGGTTTCCTGTTGGTGATCGTATTGGGGAGTAGCGGATGTTCGGACTGGCTGGGTGTACAGCCTAAAACTTCCGTGCCGGAAGAGGATTTGTTTGCAGATGAGTTTGGTTTCCAGGATGCTTTAACGGGCTTTTATCTTAAAATGGGAGAGTCTTCCCTTTACGGACGTGAGCTAACCTATAATTATATGGAGATGCTTGCCGGACGGTATGAGTACGCTCCTGACATAACGAACTGGACATCGATTTATAATTATGACGGAACTTATAAAAGTATTAAAGATAATGTTTTTTCAGGTGCTTATAATATTATTGCGAACATTAATAATTTCCTGCATTATCTGGAGGTGAACCGTGAGGTAATTACAACGCCGGGTTATTATGAGATTATGAAAGGGGAAGCTTTGGGTTTGCGTGCCTTTCTGCATTTTGATCTGTTACGGATGTTCGGGCCGGTATTTGCTATGGAACCTCAGGGGAAAGCTATTCCTTATCGGACAGTATTCAGTAATGAACCGACTCCTGTATTACCTGCTACGGAGGTGGTAGACGCTTGTCTGGCGGATTTACACCAGGCAGATTCTCTATTGTGGGAGGCTGATCATGATATCTTTGTTCATGACGTCAATGCAGACCCGTTTCTGGAGCTGCGTCAGTTTCGTATGAATCGTTGGGCTGTAAAGGCTATGTTGGCAAGGGTATATTGTTACAAGGGGGATGAAGAAAGTAAAGCTAAGGCTTATGCTGTTGCCAGTGAGGTGGTGGAAAGTAAATTGTTCCCGTTGACTGAAGCTTTGACGACAGAAAACAGGATCTTATTCGATGAACATATTTTTAGTTTACATATTTATGAGATGGAGAAAGTGGTGGACCCTGATTTCATCAATCAGAATGTTTCCGGTTTGGGAGTCGGCAAAGAACTGTTCGGGCAGTTTTATGATTTATCTGCCGGTGGTTCTACTGATTTCCGTTCAGGAAATGCCGCTTTTCATGAGATGTTGATTACTGATGATACAAAGAAAATCTTGTCGAAATACGATCAGACCGGATATGCCTCAGATCATTTACCGAATTATACAGGAGCTTATTCCGGTGCAGATGTCATGCCCTTGATCAGGATTCCGGAAATGTATTATATTATGGCTGAATGTGATCCGGATCCGCAGAGCAGCGCTGAAATTTTGGATATGGTTCGTTTTAAACGGGGAATCGCCTCCAGTGATGCGACAGATGGGGGAAAAGGATATGACGAACCGGATACCCGTGAAGGATTTGACAGTGGGCATACGCGCCGGATCAACGAAGTGATGCGTGAATACCTGAAAGAGTATTACGGAGAGGGACAGCTGTTTTATTTTTATAAACGGCACAACTACGTCACTTTTGCAAATTGCAGTTTGGTCGATGTACGGACAAAGTATCAGTTTCCTTTGCCTGAAAATGAAGATATGTTTGGTATAACCGGAAAATAGTAAGTGATGAAAAGATTGATATATGGAATGATGGTTGTATTGATTACCGCCATTTCTTGTGAGAAAAATGATATAAAGGGATATAACGAAGCACCCCGTCTGGAATTTTTCAATACAAAAGCCAGCTGTGTTTTCGACGACCGGGACTATATGAATGAAGTTACAGAACGTGCTTTAGAGGTAAAGGTGCGTTGTTTGGGATATGCTTTGGAAAAGCCTTTGAATTTTTGCCTGAAAACGGTCGAGCAGATGGAAGGGGTTGTGTTTATACCTTCTTATGAATTTCCTGCTGGGGCTGAGACTTTTACGGCCCAGTTGGTTGTACCCCGTCCCCCTAGGGTCGGTGCACAGTTGAATACAAAACTGACTTTCGATATAGAGAATGCTGAGCATGAGTTTGGAGAGGGGCGTGTGGAGAATTCGGATTGTGAAGTTACTATCGCTTATACGATACGTCCTTCAGATTGGGATGAGGGGTTGTGGGGGATATACAGTAATAATAAATATATGTTTATGATGGACAACTTGGGGAAAATTTATGCTGAGACAGAGCAGACGAAAGAAGTCAGGAATGATATCAGCGCTAAGTATGAGGCTTATAAGAAGGCTGGTAATCCGCCTTTGATGGATGACGAGAATCCTCAGAATGAGATTGTGTTTCCTAAGGATTGATGATGAATGTGAACAGAAAAAATGATAGTATGAAAAAGATATTGGTATGGGGATTATTGGCTGTATTGGGAATGGCCTGTTATGATGATTTGGGAAATTATGATTATAATGACATCAACGATATGGTGTTAGAAATGCCGCGGAGCGTCAGCGTTACGATACCGAAGAAAGATTCGGTTTTGGTTGAAGTGAAAGCGGCTGTTACCCAGTTGGACCGGAAAGATAATGCCAATTTGACTTATTTGTGGAAAAAGAATCTAAGTGGGGTGACGTGGACGGAATGTGGTACGGATTCGGTATGCCGGATATGGGTTTATCCGAAAAATAGCGGACAGATTACATTACGGTTGGCTGTAACGGATACGGTACAGAATATCGTAACCTTCGGTGAGACGGTGGTTAATTTGGTGGCTGCATTTAACCGTTGTTGGTTTGTGCTGCAGAATATCGGTGAGAATGCCGTATTGGGATGTATCGATGGGGACGGTAGCAGCCGGGTTGCCGTACAAGATATCTATGCACAGGAAACGGGAGGCAGGTTGCAGGGTAAACCTTTGTTCTTGTCGATTAATAATTTGCATCTGAAAAATGCCATGCAGCAAGGATCTGAGGAGACATTGTTGGGTATTTTCACTGAAGGAGGGAAAAACTATATGCTGGATGGTGCTACTTTGGAAGAACGTTATGCATATAACCGAATGTTGTTATACAAAAAGCTGACTAATGACGCCCATTATGCACCGATGTATGCGGAAGGAGATAAACGGGGGGAATGTATCATTGACGATGGGGTATTCTGGTTTGCCAAGCCGGATGGATTTTCTGTTTATTATCCGGTGAAAGCTGCAGATGGGGATTATTATGCAGAGAGGGCTTCCCTGGCTTATGATGTGTCACCGGAAGGAATAAATATTATTTATGATTCCAAGAACAAACGCTTCCTTTCTTACTATAATGCGGATATTGGCGGTAATAATTATAATACGAACCGCTACATTGCTAGCGGCATGGAAGATCTTTACGATATTGACGGAAGTCTGAATGAACAGAAACTGGAGACCATAGGCGAGCAGGCTGGTTATCCGAATAAATTCGATCCGAACAATATTGGAGATAAAGATGTAATTTATATCGGAGCGACGACTTCCCGCGATGTTCCGAAGATTATGGCGATAGCCAGTCAGGGAAGTAGCTTGTATATTTACGAAATTTCTCCGGAGATGATACAAGGGAAGAAAGGGACAATCTGTAGCGGTTATTGGGAATTGACCCCGGAAACAGGGCTTGTCGAAGGAAAATTACCGGTGGCCACTTCAGCTTATTTTGACCGTATGTTTTACTATGCTGTCGGTAATAAGATTTATCGGGCAGACTTGACTCGTTCAACTCCTCGTTCATATGAAATTTATGCCCATCCGGATCCTTCTGTACGGATTACCCGGTTGAAATTCCGCAGCCAACGGGAGGACCGTTGGGATATTTCGGGAGGAGATGAGGTAGAAGCGATTCCTTATGATTTTGTAAGTTACCTGGGGGGAGTGGCCGAATATCCGGATGGAAATTGCAGTATGCTTGAAATGAAGCTGACTGCAGCCGGAGAGATAGATAAGGAAGAGGGAACGAAAGACTTGATGGTTTATGAGTTTAAAGGATTTAAAAATGTAGTGGATTTTGTCTATGCT
>ENA-OPCP01001470-OPCP01001470.1-human-gut-metagenome-genome-assembly--contig:-NODE-1470-length-14655-cov-11.538288_pt1 | contig 14655 bp, 9 predicted proteins | sample MGYA00241563_ERZ501477 | MGnify/ENA primary metagenome ERZ501477 (study PRJEB25962, sample SAMEA2042572) | human gut metagenome | biome: human gut; feature: human-associated habitat; material: faeces... | reverse complement strand
AGAGAAACAGCGTTTCATCAGCTGTAGGTGCATACAATATGTCAAGCGGTGACATTACAAGCCTTATTGTTCCTACAACAGCTTCTCAGGCTACACAGCCGACAACAGCAAGACCTACACAGCCAACAACAGTAAGACCTACACAGCCGACTACAGCAAGACCTACACAGCCGACTACAGTAGCTCCGACAACACAGTCACCTACACAGGGCACAAACCTTAATATCTCAAGTAAATCTAACTACTTCTCAAATGCAAATGTAACATTTAAGAAGGGCGATACAGTTTGTCTTGAGTACATTGTAGATTCATCAATGAATCTTGTAAATGGCGAGTGGACACTTACTTACGATAACACAAAGCTCGCTGTTGATAAGGAGCGTTCAGCTAAGCTTATGCCATATGTTACTAACGAGGTTACTAACATTATTGACGCTAAGGGCACAATCAAATCTAACTTCAGTGAAATTCAGAATCTTGCTGATTTCAGTGGCGGCAAGGCTTTGGCAAGAGTTTACTTCAATGTAATCGGCACAGGCGACACAACAGTTGACTTCAACCTTAAAACACTTAGCGTAGGTTACCTTGACAGCAACTACAACCTTAAGTTCAAGCCTGTTGTAAGAGGCGGAGTAGCTCAGACAGATGTTACTTCAACTCCTGGTTTTGAAAACTTCACAGCTAAGACAAGCACAAAGATTTCTGCAACAGCAGAGCAAACTGACGAGGTAACACTCAACTTTGTTGTTCCAAAGACAGTATCAAGTCCTAAGTGTTGGGATGACGGTATTTACCTTGCATACAGCAACAACTACCAGCTCAACTCATTCACAAAGATTCCGCTCACAAAGACAACAGAGTATCTCACACCTGACTTAAAGTCAACAAAACTCACAAACGGCACATATGCTCTCTACTCGGTATCACTTACAAAGGAACAGGCAGAGGCTATTAACAAGGCAACATATGTTGTTCTTACAAACAAGTCAAATACTTACAGAACTTATGTAAGCTCAAAGTACAACTTACTTAAAGCTCCGTCAGGCACATACAGTGCAGACTACAACACAGCTAAAACTTCAGTAGCAGACCTCAACGGCTACACATTCATTATGAACGGTGATGTAGCAACAGGCACAAGCGTTGACGGTTTCGGTACATACACAGGTTACTGGACAAAGTGCACAACTATCAATGCTGTAGCTCCTGCATCTGCTAAGTGGAAGAACTGCTGGAATCAGGGTGTTTACCTTGCTTACAGCAACGACTATAAGCTCGATTCATTCACAAAGATTAAGATGACAAGAACAAGCACATATGTTGATGTTGATTCTAAGTCAACACAGCTTGTAGACGGCACATATCCTGTATACACTGTAACTCTTACAGAGGATCAGGTAAAGGCTATTGATTCTTCATCATATGTAATCTTCGAGAACGCATCAGGTACTTACAGAACATACATCAACGGTAAGTACAGCGTTATGAAAGCTCCGGCAGGTACTCAGTATTCAAGCACATACTCAACAACAAAGGCAAAACTTGCTGACAGAGAGAAGAACACATTTGTAATTTGTGACGGTGTAACAACAGGCACAAGCATTGAGGGCTACGGCACATTTACAGGTTACTGGTCAACAACTGAAATCGAAATTGTTGAGAGCACAGCTACACTTTATTGTGTATTCCCTAACCCTGCAAAGAGCAAAACAGCTATGAATAAGGGCGTTTACCTTGCATACGGTTCAAGCAACTCGGCAAATGGCCTTACTAAGATTGCTATGGAGAAAACAGATGAAAAGTTCACACCTTCATTAAAGACAAACGCTCTTACAGCAGGTGAGTACTCTGTATATAAGGTAACACTCAACAGCGATCAGATTGAGGCTATTGACGGTGCAAAGAATGTTGTATTCTGCAACAGCAACGGTGTTTTCAGAACAATCCTCTCAAACGGCTACAATGTACTTAACGCAAAGAGCGGTGCTTACAGCTCAGCATACAACAAGGGTACATTCTCAGTTGCAGACCACAACAACGAAACATTCGTTGTTTGCGATTCTAAGGTAACAGGTTCAAGCACAGACGGCTACGGTATGTTCCTCGGCTACTGGGATCTCGGCAAAGCAAACTAAATTATCACACTTAATAATCGGATGATTTAAAAATAAGTACTCGTCATTGCATTTGCGATGACGAGTATTTTTCTTTTGCGTAATTGCAGAATTAAATTACAGAGATAAAGTTAAAAAATTTAGGTCAACCATTTTGTTACCATCAAGTGGAATAAAAAACAGGTTACTTTTGGTCGGGCAACAATTTTAGCGAATGAAAAGACTTTCCGTCACGAATTAAAATGTTTGGTCAACCTTTTCAAAGGTTGTGGGTGTGGACGCCCACAAAACTTTAGTTTATTGCGAATTTTAATAGCCAAACGGCTTGCCGTTTGGCGGCTTGAACATAATGGCAGAGCCTAAAAATGTGACAGCAATAAAGGAAAAGCCACGCTACTGCAACTACTATTTTGCCACTTTTCAAGGGCAAAATAGCCACACACAAACTTTTGCGTTCTTTAAAATTCCTTTTTTCTACTGACACTCAAGTGCTACTTTCCTGCTTTCTGCCACTCATTAATCTTGATTTTTACTTTATTTTAAAGTCTTGATAAATCTAAAGTATAGTTATTCTGTGGTATTAATTACAAATGCTTGTTTATATTTTTAATCAGTCTATTTTTACTGTTTTATGGGCTCTGCCCAAACCCGCAACTCTTTAAAAAGGGTTGACCTAAATTTTAACTCTTTTGTTTTTAAGTGCAGCTTTTTCTCAAAACCAAAACTCGGATTACAGCCATTGCCGTAATCCGAGTTTAATTTTATCATTATATAAATTCTACCGATTAAATCAATCTGTATCGAGTTTAAGTACAGCCATAAATGCCTCTTGCGGAACTTCAACAGAACCGAGCTGGCGCATACGCTTTTTACCCTCTTTCTGCTTTTCAAGAAGTTTCTTTTTACGGGAAATATCACCGCCGTAGCACTTTGCAAGTACATCTTTACGCATAGCCTTAACGGTTTCTCTCGCAATGATTTTACCGCCAATGCAAGCCTGAATCGGAACTTCAAACAGCTGTCTTGGAATTTTCTCCTTGAGCTTTTCCGCCATCTTTCTCGCTCTGCCATATGCCTTGTCTGCGTGAATAATAAACGACAGTGCATCGACAACATCGCCGTTGAGCATAATGTCAAGTTTAACAAGGTTGCTCTTTACATAATCCTTAAGCTCATAGTCAAAAGATGCATAACCTCTTGTGCGTGATTTTAAGGTATCAAAGAAATCGTAAATAATCTCGGCAAGCGGTAATTCATAGTGCAAGTCAACCCTGTCTGCATCAATGTACTGCATATCTATAAATATGCCTCGTCTGTCCTGACAAAGCTCCATAATGTTGCCCACATATTCCTTTGGTGAGTAAATATGTGCGGTAGTCATCGGCTCTTCAGCCATTGCTATAAGCGCAGGGTCAGGATAATTTGTCGGGTTGTCAATCATCTCAACAGTGCCGTCTGTTTTGGTTATTCGGTAAATTACGCTCGGTGCGGTTGTGATAAGGTCAAGCTGATATTCACGCTCAAGTCTTTCCTGAATAATCTCCATATGAAGAAGTCCGAGAAATCCGCAGCGATAGCCAAATCCGAGAGCAACCGAGGTTTCCGGCTCAAAGGAGAGTGCTGCGTCATTAAGCTGTAATTTTTCAAGAGCATCTTTCAGGTCGCCGTACTTTGCACCGTCAACAGGATAAATACCGCAGTAAACCATAGGCTGTGCCTCACGATAACCCGGCAACGGCTCTGCCGCAGGATTCGCCGTAAGGGTAACGGTGTCACCAACCTTTGCGTCTGCAAGAGTTTTGATAGATGCCGCAATGTAACCAACTTCACCTGCGTAAAGTCCGTTGGTAGATTCCATTGATGTGGCATGCATAAGACCACATTCCACAACGGTGAATGTACTTCCTGTTGCCATAAGTTTAAATTCGTCACCCGGGTGAATCTGTCCCTCTTTAAGACGAACATAAATGATAACGCCTTTGTAGCTGTCGTAGTAGCTGTCAAAAATCAGCGCACGGAGAGGTGCGTTGACATCGCCTGTCGGAGCAGGAATGTCTGATACGATTTTTTCGAGGACAGCGTGAATATTGATACCTTGCTTAGCGGAAATTTTTGGTGCGTCCTCGGCAGGAATACCGATTACATCTTCAATTTCTTCGATAACTCTGTCAGGATCGGCACTCGGCAGGTCGATTTTGTTGATTACGGGCACAATTTCAAGACCGCTGTCGACAGCAAGATATGTGTTGGCGAGAGTTTGAGCCTCAATGCCTTGAGATGCGTCAACAATAAGCACTGCACCCTCACAAGCCGCCAAAGAACGGGAAACCTCGTAGTTAAAGTCAACATGACCGGGAGTGTCAATGAGGTTGAAAAGATATTTTTCGCCGTTGTCGGCATCATAAGTAACCGATACGGCACGAGCCTTTATTGTTATGCCACGCTCACGCTCGAGTTCCATATCGTCAAGGAGCTGTGACTCCATATCACGGGCAGATACCGAATTGGTCTGCTCAAGAATACGGTCGGCAAGCGTACTTTTGCCGTGGTCAATATGAGCAATTATGCTGAAATTTCTAATTTTGTCCTGTGGAAATGACAATTCTATCACCTTTTCGCAGATATTTGCAGGTAAGCCTGCACCTGAATTAACAGACTGAACGCCTGTCCGAATATATACATATTTATAATAACACATTTTGCATTTGTTGGCAATAAATTTGTGATTGTACGGAAAGAAATACAACTTTTTTGTTGCCAAAAAATAATATATTTTTTAGGTTCTTTATCAAAAGGAGAGGTAATTATTGTTTAGCACACAATTTCGCCGAGCAATTATAAAAGTTTGGTCAACCTTTAAAAAGGCTTGACCTAAATTTTTAATCCAAACCTCAGTTACTCTGTTCACTCCAAAATAAAAGCTGTCTTTCCCACAAGAAAAACAGCTTTTTATTATACATATTTATACTTTTTTTTGTTTGCCACAAAGAATGATACGCTTATAATCAGGGAGCAAATTTCTGCGCCTACTACGGCAAGCCATATTCCGTTAAGTCCGAGCAGTTCGGGGAGAATAAAGATGAAAGCAATTTGAAAAACGAGCGTTCTCATAAACGAAATTACGGCAGACACAAGACCGTTGTTCAGCGCTGTAAAAAATGCCGATGCAAAGATATTGATACCGCTTATAATGTATGACAGCGCAAACAGGCAGATTGCATTGGTTGTCATATCGTGCAGTTCTTTGTTGTATCCTACGAAAATTCCTGCCAGAGCAGAGGAAAAAATTTCTGCACAGGCGGTAAGGATAACTGCGGTTGCCGACAGCAAAATAAGACTTTTTTTGAAAAGGCTTTTCAGCTCATCGGTATTTCCTGCGCCGTAGTGGTATCCGATAATCGGAGCAACTCCGACCGAGTAGCCGAGGTAAGTGCCGACAAAAATAAATCCGACATACATTATAATGCCGTAAGCTACAACGCCGTCGTAACCCGCATATTTAACAAGCTGTAAATTGTAGAGCATATTTACAAGCGACATTGAAATGTTTGTTACCATTTCGGAAGAGCCGTTTGTGCAGGTTTTAAGTATCGGTTTAAGTTCAAGTTTGGTTTTAACAAGTTTCAGCGGCGACTTGTTTTTGCGTGCAAAGTAGAATATCGGGATCATTGCGCCGATAAATTGGCTTATACCGGTTGCAAGCGCAGCGCCAAATACGCCCAAGCCGAATACATAGATAAACAGGAAGTCAAGCACCATATTTGTAACTCCTACGGCAAGAGAAACTCCAAGTCCCATTGCAGGTTTTTCGGCAACTACAAGAAAACTTTGAAAGCAGTTCTGAAGCATAAAGAATGGGAGAGCGAACAAAAGAGTTCTGCCGTAAACCGAACAAATATTAACCATTTCGCCCTCTGCGCCCAAAAGTTCGGAGATTTGTCTTATAAACAAAATACCGATTGCCGCTAAAACAATACTCGCAATTACCAAAAAATAAATCAGCATTGAAAAATAGCGGTTGGCAAGTTTTTTGTTGCCCTCGCCAATGGTCTTTGAAACAAGAGCACTGCCGCCTGTACCAATCATAAATCCCACAGAGCCGAGCATCATAAGTGCCGGCATAATCAGATTAACTCCCGCAAAAGACTCACTGCCCGCAACATTTGATACGAACAGTCCGTCAACAACCCCGTAAACAGATGTAAAAATCATCATTGCAACAGTTGGAATTGTAAAACGGATAAGTTTTTTGTAGGTAAAATGCTCCAATAACTGAATCATATTTCACTCTCCTTTATTTTACATAAAAACAGCCCGGTTATATTATCAATAACCGAGCTCACCCGACATCTTATCGACAGTGTTCCAAAATAGAAACGGTGTTACGACACCATGTCCTCCGATGACCATATTTTATTATAAGTACAGACATTTTAGTACATTTTTTTATCAATGTCAAGGGTTTATGCTCAATTTGACCTTTAAAGCAGAAAAATTTTTAACATTATTTTAATGGTATGTTAATAATATTGTGGATGGGAAGTATTGAAAAAAGAGCTAAAAGGTAGTATTATTAAATTACAGAGAAATACAGATAAAAACAAGACGATTTTAAGGTGCTTTATTATGATTTCAGTAAATGATTATAACTACACATCACGCAAGCCGAGGTTTCAGCTTGCTTATAAAATTCTCAGCGGATTTCAGTTTGCAATCATTCTTTGTTCGGTGATAAATGTTGTTAGTTTACTTTTTACGCATCATTTTCATTTCTTTTTAGGTAGCTTGGAAAGTGTAACGGTGCCGCTTTACAAATTTTATTTTTCATTTTCTCAAGATTATTTGTACTTGATAGAAAGTTTCGTGGTTATCGGTATTATAACATTTCTTTCAATTATGTCGCTTATGGAGTGTATTGGTAAAACCGACCAAAGCATTATAATTCCCACAAAGTATATGGTAATGAATTTTATAGTGGTTTCCATACTGGAAGTTAACCCACTTAGAAATGACGGCGAGTTACTGGAAAAGGCTTGTCCTAACATTTCCGCAGCTGTTTTTGGAAGTGCTGTTTATTTAATATCTTGTTTTATAGTTATACTGCTGAAAATCTTTGAAAATGATGATTACTTTATAGAGATGCGATGGCATCATCATGGTGAGTTCTCGCTTTTGAATTATGCTGTGTTTGCTAAGAAAAAACGAATTGTTTATATGTTTGAGGCAGCACCGGCACTTGCTGCATTTTATTTTTATTATCACAGCTATAATAGTTTCTCTTCAAAAACAGTAGATCTAATCGAATTGAACTGTGCTTATATCTTTGTTGCTTTTGTTGTTATACTTACATTTTTCGGAAATATGTATTCATTAAAAAAATACAAAAAATCTCAGCTTGAACCGGATCCGCCGGAAAGCTATTTCAAAAACTATTACTTAAGTCAGATAATTTCATTTGTATTGTTTGCAATTTCATACTTTGTAGTGCTTTTGCTGTTTAAACAGTAAGTATAAAAGGTTCTATTCTAAATGTTGGGGTAACATTAATATTATGGTTTAGCACGCACAGTTTAGTTTAATAAATTTTTTAATTCGGGACAGAAACTATTAATTTTGTTTTACTTTGTTTCCCGACCGATAATCCGCTAAACCATCATTTCTTACAACGATTTACAAAAATCATAAAAGAAAAATGCAGTCCGTTTATATGGACTGCATTTTCTTTGGGTAATTATTTATATGAAGTTTTAGGAAAAGGTTTAGTAAATCAGTTTGTAAAGAGAGATTTTCTCTTGCCGTAATATACAGCGTAAATTAAAAAAAGTATTACTGCCGCAATCATTGATACAACAATTAAGTAAAAATATATTCTTAAAAAGCCAATTTCAACAATATTTGTCACCGCATACGCTGCCGGTATTAATACCGAAACACCCAAGCAGGTGTATAATAGTTGGAGTGCGTCTTTTTTTAAACCTGCGAGTTTTTGTCGGGTTATTACAATCAGTATGGCATACATCACAAAAAATATACCGAATAATATGTCATAGGTCTGCATCATAGGATGCTGGGCATATATTTGAGCATTGTTAAATATAATTTGTGAGCCGTTGATGACAGCGTGGGTTTTGCCTATAAAAAACGGAACAGCCGCAAAAAGTGTAATCGCTGTCAGCGTGAAAAGTGCAAAATAAATTGTAAATTTATGCCATTTGAGTTTATAATTACCTTTCATAATATTGCTCCTATACTGTTACTTTATGAATATATTATAACATTCGGACTATGACAATATAGTGACAAAAAATAGAAAATTAAAAAAAGTTTTTTGCTTTTTGGGGAGAAAATTTTAAAAAACTGACTTTTTGGCATAAAAGTTGAGCCTAAATTTTTAATCCAAACCTCAGTTACTCTGTTCACTCCAAAATAAAAGCTGCCTTTCCCACAAGAAAAACAGCTTTTTTATTATACATATTTATATTTTTTTCTGTTGGCTGCAAAGAACGATATGCTTACAATGAGTGAGCAAATTTCGGCGCCGACAACGGCAAGCCAAATTCCATTGAGGTCAAGTAATAACGGAAGAATAAAGATAAATGCGACCTGAAAAACCAGCGTTCTCAAAAATGAAATTATAGCGGAAACAAGACCGTTGTTCAGCGCTGTAAAAAATGCCGATGCAAAGATATTGATACCGCTTATAATGTATGACAGCGCAAACAGGCAGATTGCATTGGTTGTCATATCGTGCAGTTCTTTGTTGTATCCTACGAAAATTCCTGCCAGAGCAGAGGAAAAAATTTCTGCACAGGCGGTAAGGATAACTGCGGTTGCCGACAGCAAAATAAGACTTTTTTTGAAAAGGCTTTTCAGCTCATCGGTATTTCCTGCGCCGTAGTGGTATCCGATAATCGGAGCAACTCCGACCGAGTAGCCGAGGTAAGTGCCGACAAAAATAAATCCGACATACATTATAATGCCGTAAGCTACAACGCCGTCGTAACCCGCATATTTAACAAGCTGTAAATTGTAGAGCATATTTACAAGCGACATTGAAATGTTTGTTACCATTTCGGAAGAGCCGTTTGTGCAGGTTTTAAGTATCGGTTTAAGTTCAAGTTTGGTTTTAACAAGTTTCAGCGGCGACTTGTTTTTGCGTGCAAAGTAGAATATCGGGATCATTGCGCCGATAAATTGGCTTATACCGGTTGCAAGCGCAGCGCCAAATACGCCCAAGCCGAATACATAGATAAACAGGAAGTCAAGCACCATATTTGTAACTCCTACGGCAAGAGAAACTCCAAGTCCCATTGCAGGTTTTTCGGCAACTACAAGAAAACTTTGAAAGCAGTTCTGAAGCATAAAGAATGGGAGAGCGAACAAAAGAGTTCTGCCGTAAACCGAACAAATATTAACCATTTCGCCCTCTGCGCCCAAAAGTTCGGAGATTTGTCTTATAAACAAAATACCGATTGCCGCTAAAACAATACTCGCAATTACCAAAAAATAAATCAGCATTGAAAAATAGCGGTTGGCAAGTTTTTTGTTGCCCTCGCCAATGGTCTTTGAAACAAGAGCACTGCCGCCTGTACCAATCATAAATCCCACAGAGCCGAGCATCATAAGTGCCGGCATAATCAGATTAACTCCCGCAAAAGACTCACTGCCCGCAACATTTGATACGAACAGTCCGTCAACAACCCCGTAAACAGATGTAAAAATCATCATTGCAACAGTTGGAATTGTAAAACGGATAAGTTTTTTGTAGGTAAAATGCTCCAATAACTGAATCATATTTCACTCTCCTTTATTTTTACATAAAAACAGCTCGGTTATATTATCAATAACCGAGCTCACCCGACATCTTATCGACAGTGTTCCGAATACTCGGAACGGTGTTACGACACCCTGTCCTCCGATGACTTTATTCATTGTTGTACAGACATTTTAGTATATTTTTATACCAATGTCAAGAATTTAAAGAGTTTTAACATAAAATCATATTTTATTTTTAAGTATATCCGATTATTTCTCAAAATTATCAATTGTGTAAATAATGCACGCAATTCCGGAAATCATCGAGAACAAAACTGCTCCTGTCATTGCCTCATTAACAGATGCTCCGACAAAAAAGCCGACGATTCCGGCAATGACCATAATGATAACAGACACTGCGGTTCTAAACTTTTTCATATGTCTTTACCTCCCGAAATTCCTGTTTATACTTACATTATAACATTCGGAAAAATTAAAGTCAAATAAAAACAGTCCGTTGAGAGCGGAGTTTTCTCCCGACGGACTGTTTATCGAATTATTAATCTTTGTATTTATTTACAAAATACTTTTATAGGTGTCGTTTAAAATGTTATACGAATTTTCAAGATATTTTTGTTCTGACGGAGTAAGTTTTAGTTCAAGCATACGCTTTGCGCCCTCACTTCCGATTATTGCCGGATTGCCGAGGAAAACATCTTTTTTGCCGCCGTATTCACCCCGTAATCTAACGGATACCGTGAGTACGGAGTTTTCGTTTTCAAGCACGGCTCTTGCTACACGCACTATTGCCATTCCTATGCCGTAGTATGTCGCTTTTTTGGCGGCGATAATTTCGTGTGCGGCGGTACGGACTTCTCGGGTTATTCGGTCTAAATCCTCCATAAAATAGCTTTTGGAATTGTCTGAAAGAACATCGCAAATCGGTTTTACCGCAATTAGAGCCTGCGACCAAGGTACAAATTCACTGTCGCCGTGTTCGCCGATTACATAGGCGTGTATGTTGCGTGGGTCAACTTCAAAGTATTCGCCCAAAAGATACCGAAGTCTTGCGGTGTCAAGGGTTGTACCCGTGCCGATTACTTTTTCGGCTTTAAATCCCGAAAGCTCGCAGGTAATTCTTGTCATAATGTCAACGGGGTTTGTAGCGACAATAAATATGCCCTCAAATCCGCTTTCCGTTACCTGCGGAACAATTTTTCGGAAAATTTCGTAATTGCCTTTTAACAGCTCAAGTCTGCTTTGCGACGGTTGCCGCTGACTTGCACCTGCACAGATTACAACGATGTCGGCATCTTTACAGTCGCTGTAATTTCCTGCGTAGATTTTTGTGCTGGCAGGCGAAAAAGCAATGCCGTGGTTTAAATCCATTGCCTCGCCTCTGGCTCGCTGTTCGTTTATGTCGATGAGTACAAGCTCGTCACAAAGGTTTTGATTCAGAGCCGCATATGCAAAACTCATACCGACCATTCCTGTACCGACAAGTGCGATTTTCTTTTTGTTTGTAAACATATTATTATCCTTTCTGACTTATAATGTAGAGTTGGAGTGATTTTGTTTTGCTTTTTGCAAATCGGATTTTTTGCTGCGAATTTGAAAATGTATCAAATATATTTTTACAATAAAAGATGAATTTATACGGCTGTATGTACATTGTTTTGGAAAAAAGTGCTTAAGGATTATGATGAAAAAAGACGAATTTGTATTGAAAATTTAATGCTATTGTGATAAACTAATATTAAGCATACAATGCGATTTTATGTGTTGGATTTAAAAAGATTATACGAAGGGATAGATTTGAGATGTATAAGATAGTTAAAAAGAAATCACTCAACCCTACCATTACTCTTATGGAAATTGACGCTCCGCTTATTGCAAAAAAAGCACAGCCGGGTCAGTTTATTATCCTTAGAGTTGACGAGGACGGTGAGCGTATTCCGCTTACTGTTGCAGGTTATGACAGAGAAAAGGGTACAGTTCGTATTATTTTCCAGATTGTCGGTGCTACAACAGAAAAACTCAACCACTTAAATGAGGGCGACTGCCTTCACGATTTTGTAGGCCCACTCGGTGTTCCTACTCATACAGACGGCTACAAGAAAGTTTGCGTTGTAGGCGGCGGCGTAGGTTGCGCAATTGCACTTCCTATCGCTGAAAAGCTCCACGAGCTCGGCGTAGAGGTTCACTCTATTGTCGGTTTCAGAAACAAAGACCTTGTTATTCTTGAAGACGAATTCAAGGCTTGTTCAGACAAGTTTATTGTTATGACAGATGACGGTTCACACGGCAGACAGGGCGTTGTTACAACTCCGCTCGAAGAGATGATTAAAGCCGGCGAGAACTATGACCTTGTAATTACTATCGGTCCACTTATTATGATGAAGTTCGTTGTTAAGACAACAAAGCCTTACAACATTCCTACCACAGTTTCTATGAACCCGATTATGATTGACGGCACAGGTATGTGCGGCGGCTGTCGTCTTACGGTTGGCGGCGAAACAAAGTTTGCTTGCGTTGACGGCCCTGATTTTGACGGCTTCCAGGTTGACTTTGACGAGGCTATGAAGCGTGGCGCTATGTACAAGGAATTTGAGCGTAAGGCTTACAGCGAAGCTTGTAATCTGTTTAAGAAGGAGGTTGAGTAATTATGCCGAATATGTCACCTAAAAAAGCTCCTATGCCTACACAGGAGCCTAATGTAAGAAATAAAAACTTTCTTGAGGTAGCTACAGGCTACACAGAGGAAGTTGCAATCGAAGAGGCACAGCGTTGCCTTAATTGTAAGCATAAGCCTTGCGTATCGGGCTGTCCGGTACATATTTCAATTCCTGATTTTATTAAGGAAGTTGCACAGGGCAACTTTTCGGGTGCTTATGATGTAATTTCAAAATCAAGCTCACTTCCTGCAGTTTGCGGCCGTGTTTGCCCACAGGAAACACAGTGTGAGTCAAAATGCGTAAGAGGTATTAAGACCGAACCTGTAGGTATCGGCAGACTTGAGAGATTTGTTGCCGACTGGCACAATGCTCAGACAGATGTTGTTGTAAATAAGCCGGAGCCAAACGGTCATAAGGTAGCTGTAGTAGGTTCAGGCCCTTCAGGTCTTACTTGCGCAGGCGACCTTGCAAAAATGGGTTACGATGTAACTGTTTTTGAGGCACTCCACCTTGCAGGCGGCGTTCTTGTTTACGGTATTCCCGAATTCAGACTTCCAAAGTCAATCGTTCAGAAAGAAGTTGATACACTTAAGGCTCTCGGCGTTAAGGTTGAAACAAATATGGTTATCGGCAGAGTTATCTCTATTGACGAGCTTATGGACGATATGGGCTTTGAGGCAGTATTTATCGGTTCAGGTGCAGGTCTTCCGAGATTTATGAAGATTCCGGGCGAGAACCTTTGCGGCGTTTATTCCGCAAATGAGTTCCTCACAAGAACAAACCTTATGAAGTCTTATAAAGAGGATTCCGCTACACCTATTATGCACGCTAAAAAGGTTGCTATCGTAGGCGGCGGTAATGTTGCTATGGACGCTGCCCGTTGTGCAAAGCGTCTTGGTGCAGATGAAGTTTACATTGTTTACAGAAGAAGTGAAGAGGAACTTCCTGCAAGAAGAGAAGAAGTTGAGCACGCTAAGGAAGAGGGTATTATCTTTAAGCTCCTTAACAACCCTGTTGAAATTCTCGGTGATGAAAACGAGTTTGTAACAGGTATGAAGTGCGTTGAGATGGAACTCGGTGAGCCTGACGAAAGCGGCAGAAGAAGACCTGTTGTTAAGCCGGACAGCGAGTTTGTACTTGATGTTGACGCAGTAGTTATTTCTATCGGTACATCACCAAACCCACTTATCAAGGCTACTACAAAGGGCCTTGAAACACAGAAGTGGGGCGGCATTATCACTGATGAGCACGGTCTTACATCTCGTGAGGGCGTATATGCAGGCGGTGACGCTGTAACAGGTGCTGCTACAGTAATTCTTGCAATGGGTGCAGGCAAAACAGCCGCAGCAGCTATTGACGAGTACATTAAGAGCAAAGAGTAATTCTTATATAAAAAACATTTACCCGATTATAGCAAAAGCTATAGTCGGGTATTTTTTGTGTGTTTCATCGCTAAGATTAATAATTAAGGCTTTTTATCAAAAGTTAGTGTAATTATGGTTTGGTAAAATAATTAAAAAATTTAGGTCAAGCCTTTTTAAAGGCTTGCGGGTTTGGGTAGCGCCCATAAAAAGTTTCCCTTACATCAAATTATCGGGCGCAAACAGCAAAGCTGTTTGCGTGCTAAGACAATGTTTTGAAAACAGGCGATAGCCTTAAAAAGGGGAATAGATAAAATAATGTGCCATCATTGCGTAGCAATGACGGCACAAATTATAGGGAGTATCTTTTCTCTGTTGCTGTCGCATTGGCTTTCGCCATTGTGTTCAAGCCGCCAAACGGCAAGCCGTTTGGCTATCAAAATTTGCGATAGCATAAAGTATTTGTGGGCGTTGCCCACACTCACAACCTTTGAAAAGGTTGACCAAACTTTTTACTTCGGGACGGAGAGTTTAGCTTTTGCTTTACTTTGTTGCCCGACTGAAACTTAGTCATAATTTATAATTTTGTCATTTTCTTAAAAAGTTAGTCTGATTTTCCCCACCCCATCACTGCAAAACAGCAAACAAAAACCCGATTATAGCCTTTGCTACAATCGGGTATCTTAATACTTTTCGGCTCTATACTAAATGTTGGGGTGAGGAAAGAGCCTACAAAATAAATTTAAAAAA
>ENA-OPCP01001466-OPCP01001466.1-human-gut-metagenome-genome-assembly--contig:-NODE-1466-length-14694-cov-2.326730_pt1 | contig 14694 bp, 9 predicted proteins | sample MGYA00241563_ERZ501477 | MGnify/ENA primary metagenome ERZ501477 (study PRJEB25962, sample SAMEA2042572) | human gut metagenome | biome: human gut; feature: human-associated habitat; material: faeces... | reverse complement strand
AGAATAATGTGCCGGTAGGTGAAGAGTTCATCGCTGAAATAGAGAAATACGAAGCCGAGGTTACATCAAAACGTAACTAAGTTAATCAGAGTTAATGATAGTGTTTAGCGGGGAAAGCGTATCTTTGCCCGCTACTTTCATTACTCATAGAATATTAACCATTGATTATCATGAATACACTAATAGGATTATTAATTATCGCTGTGGGAAGCTTTGGGCAGAGCAGTTCGTATGTACCTATCAATAAAGTTAAAGGTTGGTCATGGGAAAACTTTTGGCTGGTACAAGGGATTTTTGCCTGGCTCGTCTTTCCGTTGCTTGGCGCTTTACTTGCCATTCCTGCTGATGGCAACCTGGTAGAACTTTGGGGAGCCGGCGGTGCATTGCCGGCTATTATTTACGGTGTCCTTTGGGGTGTCGGCGGTTTGACATTTGGATTGAGTATGCGCTATTTGGGTGTTGCCTTAGGACAGAGTATAGCTTTGGGTACTTGTGCCGGCTTTGGAACTTTGTTTCCGGCTCTGTTTGCAGGGAAAGACTTATTACATGGCGATGGCTTGATGCTCCTTATTGGTGTTTGCATTACTTTGGCGGGAATTGCCATTATCGGTTATGCAGGCAGTCTGCGCTCCAAAAATATGAGTGAGGAAGAAAAAAAGGCTGCCGTGAAAGATTTTGCGTTGACAAAAGGACTGTTGGTCGCTTTACTGGCAGGTGTGATGAGTGCTTGTTTTGCTCTCGGCCTGGATGCCGGAACGCCTATTAAAGAAGCGGCATTGGCCGGTGGTGTGGCCCCGTTGTATGCCGGACTTCCTGTTATCTTTCTGGTGACTTTGGGCGGGTTTTGTACGAATGCGGCTTATTGCATTCAGCAAAATATAAAGAATAAGACAGGTAAGGAATACTTGTCGGCCAAAGGCAATATCCTTGTGAATAATATTTTGTTTTGCGCTCTTGCCGGAGTATTATGGTATTCGCAATTCTTTGGTCTGGAGATGGGTAAAAGTTTCTTAGGCGGCAGTCCGATATTGCTTGCATTCTCCTGGAGTATACTGATGTCACTGAATGTTACATTCAGTAATGTTTGGGGAATCCTGCTGAAAGAATGGAAGGGATGCGGCTCTCGTACAATAGGCGTACTGATATCGGGATTAGCCGTTCTTATCGCTTCTATTATTGTAGTGGCGATGGCACAAGCATAAAAATAATATCTAATAAATTGTAATTAAATAGACACATGAAATCAATTCTTGAAAATCGTCCCGAGTTGGCTTATGAAGTCAATCAGGCGGCAGAAGTGGCCGGATATCTTTGGCAAAAAGGTTGGGCGGAACGTAATGGTGGTAATATAACTTTAAACATCACTGAATATGTAGATGATGAAATCAAAGCTCTGCCGGCTATCAGCGAGGTTAAACAGATAGGTAAGCAGCTTCCTTATCTGAAAGGTTGCTATTTCTATTGTAAGGGTACTCAGATGCGTATGCGTGATTTGGCGCGTTGGCCTATGGCAAACGGTTCAATAATCCGTATTCTGGATGACTGCGCCAGCTATGTAATTATAGCGGACCAGCCTGTAATGCCGACGTCGGAATTACCTTCTCATCTTGCAGTTCATAATTATCTGCTTGAAAAAGGTTCTCCTTATAGAGCATCTTTGCATACACATCCTATCGAACTGATTGCTATGACCCATAATAAGAAATTCCTGGAGAAAGATGTGGCTACTAATCTGCTTTGGAGCATGATTCCGGAAACCAAAGCGTTCTGTCCTCGTGGATTGGGTATAATTCCCTATGAATTGCCAAGTTCCGTACAATTGGCTGACGCTACTATTGAAGCTCTGAATGATTATGATGTAGCTATGTGGGAGAAGCACGGAGTTTTTGCAGTAGATGTGGATATTATGTCTGCTTTTGACCAGGTAGACGTATTGAATAAATCCGCTCTGATTTACATTGCGGCTAAGAATATGGGCTTTGAACCGGACGGTATGAGTCAGGAACAAATGAAAGAGATGACTGTGGCTTTTAATTTACCGAAATAAAAGTGAAGTGTAATTATGTATAGGATGATATTGAACGAGACCTCTTATTTCGGAGCAGGCTGCCGGGAGACAATCGCGGTAGAAGCTATTCGCAGAGGTTTTAAGAAGGCCTTCTTTGTGACGGATAAGGACTTGATTCGTTTTAAGGTCGCAGACAAGATAATTGAAGTGTTTGAAAAGAATCATATTCCTTATGAACTTTTCAGTGATGTAAAAGCAAATCCTACTATTGCCAATGTACAGCATGGCGTAGCCGCTTTTAAAGAGTCCGGCGCGGATTTTATTGTGGCGTTGGGAGGCGGTTCTTCCATTGACACGGCAAAAGGTATCGGTATTGTGGTGAATAATCCGGATTTTGCAGATGTGAAGTCGTTGGAAGGCGTAGCTGCGACCCGTTACAAGGCTGTTCCCACTTTTGCTTTGCCTACAACGGCTGCTGAAGTAACCATTAATTATGTGATAATTGATGAGGACGCAAAAAAGAAGATGGTTTGTGTAGACCCCAATGACATTCCGGCTGTTGCGATTGTAGACCCGGAACTGATGTACTCCATGCCGAAGGGATTGACTGCCGCAACAGGAATGGATGCCCTGACACATGCCATTGAAAGCTATATAACACCGGGCGCTTGGGCTATGTCTGATATGTTTGAGCTGAAAGCCATTGAAATGATTGCCGCTAATTTGAAAGCTGCGGTAGACAATGGTAACGATGTAGCAGCTCGCGAAGCCATGTCGCAAGCTCAGTATATTGCCGGTATGGGATTCAGTAATGTGGGCCTGGGTATTGTACATTCTATGGCACATCCGTTAGGCGCCCATTATGATACTCCTCATGGAGTTGCCAATGCATTGCTTTTACCGTATGTAATGGAGTACAATGCAGAGTCTCCGGCTGCTCCTAAGTATATTCATATAGCTAAAGCTATGGGAGTAAATACCGATGGCATGACTGAAAGTGAAGGAATAGGTGCAGCAGTAGACGCTGTTCGTAAGTTGTCATTAAGTATTGGTATTCCTCAAAAGTTACATGAAATCAATGTAAAAGAGGAAGATTTACATCAATTGGCTGTCGATGCATTTAATGATGTTTGTACAGGTGGTAATCCTCGTCCTACTTCTGTCGAAGAGATTGAGGCTTTATACCGTAAAGCTTTTTAATTATAATTCAAATATACCATGAAGAAAACTATTATCTCATGTGTGCTGTTTTTAACAGCTGTCACTGCCTTCTCGCAAACAACGATGAAGACTGCGGCTGAAGCTAAACTATCAGCTTCTGACCTTGCCGTAAAAATAGCAGACCGTATTCTTGCAACCACCACTTATGAGTTTAAGAATACCAAGACCGGTAAAACCTATAAGTCGGTTAAAGACCTGCCTTTGGATATGAATGTCAAGGTTGCATGTAAGTATAATAATTGGCATTATACCAATGGAGTGACTCATATCGCTTTAATGGAATTGGCCGATAAAACCGGTGCTAAGAAGTATGATGATTATGTCCTTAAAAATATGAACTTCGTATTTAATGAAGGTAATCTGGACTTCTTCAAGAAGCAATATGATCAGGCAATGAAAGATGAAGGTTGGTATGGAGTTCGTAAATTGAGCTGGCATATGATTTTCCGTGGAAAGCGTTTGGATGACAACGGTCCTATGGGAGCCAGTCTGATTGACTTGCAAATGAAGCATCCGAATAATTCTTTCTTGAATTATATTAATGAAACAGCCGAACATCTGAATTATGGTGAGCCCCGTCTGGCAGACGGTACTATTGCCCGCATTTGGCCTCATGAAAATACAATTTGGGCGGATGACGCTTTCATGGCTATCTCATTTCTTGCCCGTATGGCTAAGATGACCGGTGATATGAATTACATCAATGATGCTGCCAATCAGGTAATCAAATATCATAAATATTTGTGGTGCCCTGAAAAACGTATTCTCTATCATTGCTATCATACGGATACGGATGAACATGGTGTTGCTCATTGGAGCCGTGCTAACGGTTGGGTTTTTATGGCAACTGCCGATTTACTTGCAGTGATGCCGCAGAATCACCCGATGCGTCCTGAAGTATTGGAATGCTTCCGTCGCCAGTGCAGCGGTGTAGTACGTTATCAAGGTAAGAACGGTTTGTGGCACCAGCTTCTCGATAAGGAAGATTCTTATGAGGAGATTACAGGTACGGCTATGTTTGTCTTTGGTATTGCACGCGGTGTAAAGCACGGATGGCTGCATCCCGACTTTATTTATGCCGCCGAGCAAGGACTTAAGGGTATGATGACGTTGATGTCTGATAAAGGTGATGTTACTAAAATCTGTGTCGGAACAGGTATCATGCCGTCTCCTGCATATTATTATAACCGTCCTACCCAAGAGAATGATCCGATGGGTGAAGGTCCTGTTCTCCGTGCATTGATTGAAATGATGGATGCGCCGAAATATACGGAGATCAAGGCCGAGCAACAGTACGATAAAATTGTGGTTAAGAAGTAGTAGTCCTTTTAGAAATAAGCGAGTCCCGGTTGGAAGAATGCCTGTTCTGCCAACCGGGATTTTTTTATTAAATCTTGCATTGCTATCCCTTATTTCATAAATATTTCCTATTTTTGTCCCGAACCCATCATGAAGGACACGTATTATGACAAAGAATTACAATGATTTAGGAGTGGAATTTAAGTATCTTATTGTAAATGACATGGACCAAAAATTTGGTCTTTGGGTAAATACTGTCGGCTTTCAGTCTATTCAGCCGGACTCTCCATATCCTTTGAAAGATCACCCTTCCGGCTATTTCTTTAATGCCCAGAAAGGACGTGTTTTGCGTGAATACCAATTGGTTTATATAACGAAGGGGCGGGGATTGTTCTCTTCAGAAACCACTCCGGAAAAGCAAGTCTGTAAAGGACGGTTGATGGTGCTGTTTCCCGGACAATGGCATACCTATCATCCTTATCGTCAGACAGGGTGGAATGAATACTATATAGGTTTTGAAGGACCTGTCATTGATAATTTGATGAAAGGCGGTTTCTTGTCAAAGGATAATCAAGTGCTTGAGGTCGGTTTGAATGAGGAACTGGTATCTCTCTTTTCCCGCGCCTTAGAAATTGCCGAAGCGGATAAGATATCTTCTCAGCAGTATCTTGGCGGTATAGTATTGCATATCGTAGGTATGATTCTTTCCATTTCGAAGAATAAGATTTTTGAGGTAGGTGACGTCGATCAGAAGATTGAGCAAGCTAAGATTATAATGAATGAGAATGTCTTTAAGGATATCGATCCTGAAGAGTTAGCCATGAAATTAAATATTAGCTATTCCTGGTTCCGGAAAGTGTTCAAGGACTATACAGGTTATGCGCCGGCCAAATATTTCCAAGAACTGAAGCTACGTAAAGCTAAACAGTTGTTGGTCGGAACTTCTCAGTCCGTCAAAGAGATTTCTTTTATGCTTGATTATAAATCTACCGAACATTTCTTTTCATTATTTAAAAAACGTACAGGGTTTACACCATTGGAATACCGTTCTTTCGGTCGGGAGACTGAAGCGGAGGATGAGGACTTAGATTAAAGTCAAAACAGGCAGTAAACAGTCAAAATGCTTACAAAACCCTTGATTTTCTATTGTTTTAGTACTTGTAAGTTCCTTTTTGCTTAAGAGAAAGTCAAAAAGGAAAGTATTTGTGTCAGTAGTTGTATTTTGTTACGTATCGCTATATTTAATTTTGCACCCACAAGTTCTGTATCCGATAATAGTTATATCGGACTGTTAATCTTGAATTAATTAATCAACCAATTTATATTAATAGTCTATGAGAATCTTACACAAAAAGTTATGCTTATTAATGCTTCTTTTAATAAGCTGTCATTTAAACATTCTTGCGCAAGACAAAACCGTTACGGGTGTTGTATTGGACAAAACAGGTGAAACTGTTATTGGTGCGAGTGTGCTGGTTAAAGGAACTACTAATGGTACTATCACAGATGTCGATGGTAATTTTACTCTGAAAAATGTTCAGGAAGATGCTGTCCTGCAAGTTAGCTTTGTAGGTTATAAAGCTCAGGATGTTGCTTTGAAAGGACAAAGTAATATCAAGGTGACTTTGGAAGAAGATACGGAAGTTCTTGATGAAGTTGTTGTTATCGGTTACGGTTCCGTGAAGAAAAGCTCCTTGACAGGTGCTGTGGCGAAGATGGACGCTAAGAGTATCCAGGATAGACCTTTAGCACGTCCTGAAACGGCTTTGCAGGGACAACTTGCTGGTGTGTCGGTACGTTCCATTACGGGTGAACCTGGTGCGGATATGCAGATTCGTGTACGTGGCGCTGCTTCGGTTAATGCCAATTCCGACCCTCTTTATGTAGTTGACGGTGTTCCTATGACTACTTTGAGTGGTATAAATCCATCGGATATTGCTTCTATTGAAGTATTGAAAGACGCCGCTTCTTCCGCTATTTATGGTTCCCGTGGTTCGAATGGTGTTGTTATCGTGACAACTCAGAAAGGTAAAACGGGTAAGGCAAAGGTGTCATTCAATGCAAGTGTCGGTTTCCAGACATTGGAAAAGAAAATAGATATGCTGAACGCTACCGAATGGATGGAATTTAGAACGAGATGGAATGATACTCAATATTTGATTGATGCCAAAAAGAAAGGTGTTACCAATGCCAGTATTCTCGATGATAACGCTACACGTTTGGCGAATCTTGGCGTAAAGGCAGGTACGGATGATTCTTATAAGTATGTTCTTGATGAACGTTGGTTCAACTATTTGAGTCAGGATATGAAAGACTCGCATACTTATACTCCGACGTCCGAAGGATTAAGTCTGTTGGATTGGCAGGATGAATTTTATCGTACAGCTATGGTACAGGATTATAGCCTGAGTGTTTCCGGTGCTACAGATAATGTAAACTATATGTTCTCCGGCGGTTATATGAATCAAGAAGGTTTGGCTACCGGTACAGGCTATGAGCGTTTCTCGTTCCGCGCAAATGTTGAATCTAAAATCAATAAATACATTTCGCTTGGAATTAATCTGGCTCCTACTTATATTGTAACGGATGGTTCCGGTAAAGCCAATGGTAAAGATGCGCAGACTCATAAAGCGTTAGCCTCTACTCCTGTATCAGAATTAGGGGTCGGTTATATGACAAATGTACAGCCTAATGAACGTTACGGGTGGGCTGATACCAATTCAAGTCCTATCTATACACTCGAAAGTATGATACGTCAAGACCGTACTTTGCGTATGGTGGGAAATGCTTTCTTGCGTATTACTCCTTTTGAAGATTTCCGTGTAGAATTATCAGCTGCTGCCAATTATCTTGATTTGGATGGCAATACTTATACATTCTCAAGCGCTAGTTCAAAATGGTCTAATGGAGAGGGTCAAAATTCAGGCGGTGCTCATACAACAAGCCGTATCTGGAATACATTGTTACAAGCTGTTGCTAATTACGACCATACTTTTGACAAACATGGAGTAAGTGCAATGCTTGGTTTCTCTTCAGAGCAGTCATCTTTGGGTTATAAGACGGAGCAGTCTTTCAGTTCGCCTTTCCCGAATGATGCTATTACCGGTACTTTTGACGGTTCTAAAGTTAAACCGAAAGCTAATACAGTGACAGAACAAACCCCTAATAAGCTACTGTCTACTTTTGGTCGTTTACAATATAATTATGATGAACGCTATATGATTTCCGGTAGTTTGCGTTTTGATGGAGGTTCTGTTTTCGGCGCTAATAATAAGTGGGGCGTATTCCCCGCCGTATCAGGAGGTTGGCTTATCTCTAATGAAAAGTTCTTTAAGAATTGGGACCAGAAATGGTTGAATACTTTGAAACTTAGAGCCAGCTATGGTGTTACAGGTAATAACTCTATCAGTAATACGGCGTCTTACGCTACTTTAACTTCTTCCATTTATGGCGGCGCTCCCGGTTATTACACTAATAGCTTGGGTAATGCGGATTTAGGTTGGGAAAAGACTCATAGTACAGATATCGCTGTTGACTTGGGCTTCTTGAATAATCGTATTCAGTTATCATTAGATTGGTATACTAAAAATACTACCGATTTGTTATATCAAGTTCCGGTAGAAGGCGCTTCCGGTTTCAGTACGATTTGGGATAATCTGGGTGATATTCATAATGAAGGTTTTGAAATCGAGTTGAATACTCATAACCTGACAGGGGAATTTACGTGGGATACTTCATTTAATATGTCTTATAATAAAAATGAAGTGAAGAAGATAGGTACCGATAATACTCCGGTTTATTCAGGTTGGTCTAATAATGAATCTAACATTCTTACTGTGGGTAAAGCTGTCAATACTTACTACATGTATGATGCTATCGGTGTATGGAAAAGCCAGGCGGAGATTGATGCCTATAGCGCTGCGCACGGTGGGGAACCGGTGACTTTCGAAGGAACTAAGATACAACCGGGTGATGTTCGTTACAGAGATGTAAATAATGACGGAAAGTTTGATAAAGAGAACGATAGAGATTATCTTGGAAGCCCGACACCGAAGTTTGTATTCGGTTTGACTAACCGCTTCACATATAAGAATTTTGATTTGTCTGTTTTATTGACGGCACAAACAGGTGGAAAGATATATGGTCTTTTGGGACGTGCAATCGACCGTCCGAATATGGGAGCTAAATCCAACGTAATGGGTCATTGGAGAGATGCGTGGTGGTCAGAGGATGAACCGGGTAATGGTTCGGTTCCTTATATCTTCAGTACGACTACATCGTCGGCAATAGATTCCCGCTGGTTATATTCTTCCAATTATTTACGCATTAAGAATCTGACTTTTGGATATAAGTTACCGATTAATCCTAAATTTGTATCGTATGCACGCGTATATTTGTCTATTGAGAATTTAGCAAAATGGGATAGTTATTATGGAGGTTATTCTCCGGAAGCTGCCAATGTCGGTTCAGGCCCCGGTGGCGCTACTGCATTAGGTTTGGATTACGGTGGTTATCCTAATGCCCGTACATTTACATTTGGTATAAATGTCAATTTCTAATTTCTAATACAACGAATTATGCTTAAGATTAAAAATATATTATGGATAGGTGCGTTGGCACTTACAATTTCTTCTTGTGACGATTTCTTGAATACTCCTCCGGTGGACAGATTGACATCGGATGGATTTTACCAGACTCAAAGTCAGTCAGAACAGGGTATTCTGGGTGTTTATGCCGATTTGCGTCAGGCTGCCAACTGTGAATATTGGTTTATGTCTGAGTGCCGTTCTGATATAGCATGGGTAGAACCTAATCCGGATGCTTATCGTGAATATTCGGAGATAGGAACTTTCAGAGCGGCAGACAATGTAGAGATGTTTGACAACACTTGGAATATGTGGTATAAAGTAATATACGATGCCAATGTCGCCATCTCCAAGATTCCCGGCTGTACATATGATTCGGAAGATATTAGAGAACAGCATTTAAATGAAGCCTATTTTTTAAGAGGTTGGGCTTACTTTGAATTAGTACGTTTGTTTGGTTATGTTCCTGTTGTTGACAGACCAATGTCTCCGGCAGAGATTAAGTCGGTAAAACAATCTGCTCCGTCGGATATCATCAATAATGTAGTTATTCCTGATTTGAAGAAAGCGGAAGGGCTTCCGTATAAGGAGGACATGCAGGATGCCAAAGGCAAAAAGAACATAGAAGAACAAGGACGTGCGGATAGAATGGCGGCAAAGGCCATGCTGGCACGTGTATATATGACATTGGCCGGTTTCCCGTATAACGATGCCAACGCGAAGAGTTTGGCGAAGACACAATTGGAAAGTGTGTTGAATGATTCGCACGCTGAAGAGTATTGGGCTCCTACGTTGGAAGAGTGGAGAATGCAATGGATGCCGTCTACGGATTATTATAACAAATACTCGGTATTTGCAATTCAATATCGTAGTGGCGGTACGGGAAATCCGGCAATCTTCAATATGATTCCTACCAAGAACTTCCCTGCTTCATGGACAAAGTGGGTATGCTCGGCCAACTCTATTTATGTGGAAAAAACATTAATGCATGAGTTTGACAGAGAGTATGCAAATGGCAAAGACGGACGTGGCTATACTTTTGGTGTATTGGAGGCTCATCCGGCAGATGGCGGTGTTAATGCTTATCAAAGTCCCCAGGAGGAGATGACTTTTGATGATGGTACAACTGCTACTGTATATACAAAGGCAATGTTCTATAAATTCTTGCCGACAAAGCCGAAGCTTCAGATGATGAACACTTCTTACGATGAGAACGCGATGAAGAATTATGATGACTGGGGTGTGAATCTTCCGATTATCCGTATTGAGGATATGCAGCTTATGTATGCAGAGTTGCTGGCAAGCGAAGGTAAGACGGAAGATGCCATGAAGATTGTCAATAGAATACGTAAAAGAGCTAATTGTGATTTAAGACCTGAAACAGGCGTAAGCGTGGACGATGCTATGAAATACATCAAACTCGAACGTAAAATAGAGTTAATGGGAGAAGGTATCCGTTGGTTCGATCAGGTTCGTTACGGTACTTGGAAATCAGATACAGAGGCAAAGTTCGACCGTTATAATTATCCTGAATTGAAGTCAAATCTAAGAGAAGGCTGTTTTCTTTATCCGATTCCCCGTAATCAGATGAATGTGACTCCCGGTCTTTATGAACAGAATGAGGGATATAAGAATTGATATGTCACTTAATTGCATGTGATGATTAATATAGATTAAATTTTAGGTTAGTGAAAGAGGAAAGAGGTGGATGCTTTTTAGGGGTATACCACCTTTTTTCTATATATTTGATGTCGATTATGTTTAGAAAAAGAATATTATTAGAAAGTGTATGCGGTACCGGAATGCTTATTATGCCTCATCTCGGGGCACAGGCGCAACAGCCGGCCGCAGTAAAAGAAAGTAAGCCCAATATCATTTTTATTTTAGCCGATGATATGGGGTATTGCGACTTGGCATGTTATGGGAATAAATACATAGAAACTCCCAACATAGATCGCCTGGCGGCTACGGGAACCGCTTTTACCCAATGTTATGCCGGTTCCGGCATTAGTTCCCCTTCCCGTTGCTCTCTGATGACGGGTAAGAATACCGGTAATACTACCATTCGCGATAACTTTTGCACTGCCGGCGGCATTGAGGGACTGAAAGGTACAAAACCTATCCGTCGTATGCATCTTCAACCGAATGACACAACAATTGCTACCGTGCTCGGAGCCGCCGGTTACAGAACTTGCCTGGTGAATAAATGGCATTTGGACGGTTTTAATCCGGAGGCTACTCCTTTGAACCGGGGATTCGACGAGTTTTATGGCTGGCTCATCAGCACCACCTATTCGAACGATCCGTATTATTATCCCTATTGGCGTTTCAATAACGAAAAACTGGAGAATGTGAAAGAGAATGAGGGTGACAGGCATATTAAGCATAATACGGATCTTTCAACGGAAGATGCCATTAAATTCATTAACCGCAATAAGGATAATCCGTTCTTTTTATATCTGGCTTACGATGCTCCCCACGAACCTTATATTATTGATGAAACCGGCTGGTATGATGATGAGTCTTGGAATATGAATACCAAGCGTTATGCTTCGCTTATCACTCACATGGACCGGGCTATCGGACGTTTGTTGGCGGAACTTGACAGATTGGGACTACGTGAGAATACATTGGTTATCTTTGCATCGGACAATGGTGCGGCCAAACAAGCTCCTTTGGCGGAATTAGGGTGTAAAGGTTCCCTTAAAGGCATGAAAGGACAACTTTATGAAGGTGGTATCCGTGTGCCTTTTATCGTGAACCAGCCGGGGAAGGTTCCGGTACGGAAACTGAATAACATTATTTATTTTCCGGATGTAATGCCTACCTTGGCCGCTTTGGCGGGCGCAACAGATAAATTACCGCAGAAACTTAACGGTATCAATATTCTTCCTTTATTTTATGGACAGAGCCTTGATACGGATAATCGTTTGTTGTATTGGGAGTTTCCCGGAAAGCAGCGTGCTGCAAGACGTGGGGATTGGAAAGTTGTGACCATAAAGAAAGATGCTCCGTTGGAATTGTATAATATCCGGGAGGATATGACCGAATCTGTTAATCTGGCGGATAAGTATCCTGAAAAGGTTGCGCAGTTTGAAGAAGAAATGAAGACTATGCGTGTTCCTACTCCCAACTGGCCGTTGCCGGGTGAATAAATGGAAAGCTCCCTCTGCCTGATTGGTTTGGAAGCAAATCTCTTAGCATTTCTGCCAATACATACAGAGATTGGTTGCTGAGGAAGCGTTATCTTTGCTTCGTTCACAACTATGAGATATATTACTTACACTAAAAATACCATGAAAAAACTATTTTATTCTCTACTTGCAGTCGTTTTGGCAGCTTGCGGTTCGGAAAAGCAAGCGCCGATAGATCGTGAGGCATTGGTTGCCCGTAATAACCCTCAGGTTTCTTCATTTGACTCCCTGGCATCGCTGTCGGTGGGTAACGGTGAATTTGCCTTCACAGTGGATGCTACCGGACTTCAGACTTTCCCTGTTGCATATAAGAAAGGCGTACCATTGGGTACGCAAAGCCAATGGGGCTGGCACAGTTTCGGTAATCCCGATCACTATAAACCGGAAGAATACTTAAAGGAATACGATTTCGGGCGCGGCCATAAAGAATTGTACGCCTGCCAGTTTAAGGAAGACGGACGGCAGAAAGAAGCCTCTAACTGGTTCCGTGTGAACCCTCACCGCCTGCATTTGGGCATCGTAGGGCTGGAGTTGGGCGATAGTGTGAAGATTTCGGATATTACCGATATTGCCCAAACACTGGATATGTGGAACGGTGTTATCAACAGTCATTTCGCATTGAATGGCAATGCTTTTGATGTACAGACTGTATGTCATCCGGAGTTGGATATGATTTCCGCCTGCATCACCAGTCCGGCACATGCAGGAGTGAAGCTGCACTTCCCGTATCCTACGGGTGCCCATGCCGATGACGCTTGCAATTGGGATGCTAACGACAAACACACTACAAATATAGTTTTTGAAGATGCGCAAAGCGCTGTTCTCAAACGTACGCTTGATTCTACGGTTTACTACGTATCTTTGCATTGGGAAGGCAAAGCTTCCCTCAAAGAGAAGTCGGCAAACTATTTTGTACTGACACCGGAAGAAGATAAATTCGCTTTCTCTTGCAAGTTTACTTCCGATTTCCCCGGAACCGTACTCGAAAGTGAACCTGCGACTTATACAGCCGATGCGCTGCCCGTCTTTGCCGAAACTCTGGCTGCCGGCAACAGCTATTGGAATAATTTCTGGAAGAACGGCGCAGCCGTAGATTTCTCACATTGTACCGACCCGCGTGCCAAAGAACTGGAACGCCGTGTTGTATTGAGCCAATACTTGCTGGCCATTCAGTCGGCAGGTAGCGTTCCGCCGCAGGAAACCGGATTGACGTATAACTCATGGTTCGGTAAATTCCACCTCGAAATGATATGGTGGCATCAGTCCTGGCAGGCGCTTTGGGGGCATCCGGAGTTGCTGGACCGCACACTCGGCTGGTACGAAACGGTGGAACCGGTTGCCCGTGAGATAGCACGCCGTCAAGGTTTCGACGGAGTCCGTTGGATGAAAATGACCGATCCCAGCGGAACGGAAGCACCGTCTAATGTCGGCAGTTTCCTGATTTGGCAACAGCCGCACTTTATTTATCTGGCGGAACTCGTTTACCGTGCCAATCCTTCGGATGAAGTAATTAAGAAATACAACCATCTGGTGCAAGAGACTGCAAAGTTCATGTACTCTTTCGCTACGTACGATGATTTCCATGGCCGCTTTATCCTGAAAGGCGCGATTCCTGCACAGGAAACATTACGTGCCGCTACTACCATCAATCCGCCGTTTGAACTCTCTTACTGGCACTATGCAATGAATGTAGCGCAGCAATGGCGCGAACGTGCCGGTGAAAAACGCAATCTGGAGTGGGATGAAATGATTGACAAACTCTCACCGCTGGCCTATAATGAAGACAGCCTTTATCTGGCTGCCGAAAATGCGGTAGATACGTATAAGGATATTCGTTTCACCAGTGACCACATGGCTGTACTCGGCTCTGTCGGCATCCTGCCTATGAACAAACTGATACGTGCCGACTATATGAAGAATACGCTTCATTGGGTGTGGGATAACTGGAATTGGGGTAAGACATGGGGTTGGGATTATCCGATGACCGCCATGAATGCCACTCGTCTGGGTGAACCCGAAAAGGCTGTCGGCGCTTTGCTGATGGATAAGCGTACCAATACTTACTTGCTGAATGGGCACAACTATCAGGACGGCCGTTTACGTTGCTACTTGCCGGGTAATGGCGGTTTGCTGACTGCGGTAGCGCTGATGTGCGCAGGTTGGGACGGCTGTGAAGTGAAGAATCCCGGTTTCCCGCAAGACGGTACGTGGGATGTACGTTGGGAAGGACTGAAACAGATGCCGTAATCTTCTGGCTGTACATAAATATTATTATGTATGCCTGATAGGAAACTCCTTTTACCATACCCTCTCGGAATACCCTGTAAGAGGGGGTAGTCTCACTATACGACTGAGCTTGCCTCAGTCGTATACTTAGGGTATCTCA
>ENA-OPCP01001461-OPCP01001461.1-human-gut-metagenome-genome-assembly--contig:-NODE-1461-length-14751-cov-2.897999_pt1 | contig 14751 bp, 9 predicted proteins | sample MGYA00241563_ERZ501477 | MGnify/ENA primary metagenome ERZ501477 (study PRJEB25962, sample SAMEA2042572) | human gut metagenome | biome: human gut; feature: human-associated habitat; material: faeces... | reverse complement strand
CAAAAGCTGTTGATGCAATAGAAAAAGCCAGATTAAACCACCTGTTGATTTGCAACAAATGAGCTATCGTTCATTCCCGGACAACTTATCGATTAGGACAGCATCGATATCTTTTGCCAATTCTTGATAGGTCGCCAAAGGATCATCTGTATATACAGCACGAATAATCCCCTCCTTGTCTGTTATCAATATACGGGGAATGGTATGGGAAGCAAAAAGCGAAAAGACAGCATCATCATTCTGAGCGGAAAAAGGCAAGGTAAACGAATGTTTTTCCCAATAGGCTTGTACTTCAGAGCCCGATTCCGAACGGCTGATACAAGACAATAATACATCCGGATTCTCTTTATATGTATCATAAACTTTCTGAATAACCGGAAGTTCTTTCTGACAATCCGGACAATCCGTATGAAAAAAGACAATCACTCCAACCTTCCCGCTAAATGACTGCGTATTCAACATTCCCCCATCACTCATCTCTACCGAAAACTGAGGAAGGGCGTCACCGGCAACAAGAGCAAAGTCTCCCCTATCATCATCATCGTCCGTGATACAGGAAGAAAAAACTGCCAGAACGATACATAGCAATATCACCACTTTGCTTCTTATTTCCACTTTCATATCTTTCTTCGTTAGTTATGCAACTCCCAAAAGCTCTACCTCAAATACCAATGTCGAAAAAGCCGGAATCGGACCGGATGAACGGGTTCCGTATCCCATCGTGTAAGGTATATAGATGATCCATTTATCTCCCGCACGCATCCGTTGGAGCGCCAGTTGCCAACCATCTATTACATCGCAGAGGCGGAAAGCTTCCGGACAATTACGTTCATAAGAATTATCGAACACCCGACCGTTAATCAGACTCCCTTTATAATGAACGGTAACAATACTCCGCACATTAGGAAAAACAGTCCCCGTACCAGTCTCCAAAACCTTATAATAGATGCCACAAGGCAAGGCATAAACACCTTCCTGCGATGACAATTCTTTCAAGAACTCCAAATTCGTCTCTTTATATTCTTGCTTTCTTCCCATAAATACATGATTTGAATATACAAAAGTAAGCAGATTTAAGAGAAATCTTCCATAAAAACTGTATATTTGTTTGTTGAACTATAAAAAACTTCTCACTATGGGACAAACAAAGACTACACGTAGCATCAGTGCTACCGGACTATTCTTACTTATCATGATGACTGTGGGCCTATATTCATGCACACGCACTCAAAAAGACATCATTCCTTCTGCCGATTATGCACCGTATGTAAATGCGTATACGGGAGGAGTCATCTCACAAAATTCGACCATACGTATAGAACTGACCCACGACCAACCCATGGTGGATATGAACAATGAGTTAAAAAACAACCCATTTAGTTTCTCACCTTCATTAAAAGGAAAAGCATATTGGGTTAGCAACAATACCATTGAATTTGTGCCCGAAGAAGGAGCGCTGAAACCGGGAACACTTTACGAAGGAACTTTCCGACTCGGAGACTTCATCGAAGTGGACAAAAAGCTGAAAGAGTTCAACTTCTCATTCCGTGTACAGGAACGTAACTTCACCCTGCAACTGGAATCATTGCCGATTACAGCTACCCAACCGAATGAAATAAATATTAAAGGAGAGATACGTTTCAGCGACGTAGTGAAAAAGGAAGAGGTAGAAAAGATGCTGACTGCCAGTGACGGAAAAAAGAGTTATCCGGTGGAAGTCACCGCAACCGACAATCATACCCGGTATTTGTTTAGTATCAGACAAATCCCCAGAGAAGCTGATGATTACCCCTTGACTATCACAGCCAACGGCAACGCAGCCGGCATCGACCGTAAACAAAGCGAAGAAGTACTGATACCGGCGAAAGATTGTTTCCGTTTCATGTCTGCCGAACGCATCGACCAACCGGAAAATGGAATCGAGATTGTTTTCTCCGCTCCCTTATCCACCACTCAAGATTTAAAAGGACTGATTGAGATCCCGGAAATCTCCTCATCAATCTTCCAAATCAGTGAGAACAGAGTTTTTATCTATTTCGAAGCAAACACACAGAACAAACTGACGTTGAATATCCATGAAGGAGTCAAAGACAGTCAAGGTAAAGCGTTGGGAACTTCTCATACGATCTCATTCAGTGAAGTAAGTCTGAAACCACAAGTGGAAATGTCTACTACCGCCGCTATCCTGCCCGATTCGAAAAGTCTGATTATTCCTTTCAGGGCTGTCAACCTGTATGCTGTGGATTTGAGCGTGATCCGCATTTTCGAGAACAATGTATTGATGTTTATGCAAACCAATTCACTGGCCTCGGCCAATGAGCTACGCCGTTCGGGAAGACTGGTTTACAAGAAAACGTTATGGCTTGCCAAAGATGCTTCCAAAGACATTCATCATTGGGGAGATTACTCGATAGACCTTGCCGGATTAATCCACCAGGAACCGGGTGCCATCTATCGTGTCATACTTTCATTTCGTCAGGAATACTCCGCTTATCCTTGTGGAGGAGGCGAGAATCAGGATATGAAATTCGCCGACAGCAGCACCTCCGACGGGCTGACCAAAGTAAGTGGAAGTGTTTTGTCCGAAGAAGATGAAGCAATCTGGAATACCCCCGAAGCCTACTATTATTACAATGGCGGAACAATGGACTGGAGTGTGTACCGATGGACGGAACGCGACAATCCCTGCCACCCGTCTTATTATATGGATTCAGACCGGGCAGCTGCCTGCAACGTTTTTGCTTCCAACCTGGGAATGATTGTAAAACGGAACTCACTGAATAAACTGTGGATTGCCGTTAGTAATATTTTGGATACAAAACCGATAGGAAAAGCACAGGTAACAGCATATAACTTCCAGTTACAACCCATAGGGAAAGGAGAAACCAATGGAGAAGGATTCGTTGAAATCACTCCGAACGGTGTGCCTTTCATTATCGTGGCAGAATCGGACAAGCAAAAGGCGTACGTCCGCGTTGTGGACGGTGAAGAACAGTCCGTCAGCAGATTCGACGTGGGAGGAAAAGATATTCAAAAGGGACTGAAAGGATTTATATATGGCGAAAGAGGAGTATGGCGCCCGGGAGACACGCTGCACATTTCCTTTATATTGGAAGACCGCGAAAAGAGAATCCCCGACAAGCACCCCGTAGCACTGGAGATTTACAATCCGAGAGGACAGTTCTACACGAAAATGATTTCAACACAAGGAATGAACGGATTCTATACATTCGACGTTCCGACACAGGCAACAGACCCGACCGGACTTTGGAATGCGTATATTAAGGTGGGAGGAACCACCTTCCACAAAGGTCTGCGTATCGAAACCATAAAGCCCAACCGCTTGAAAATAAATCTGGCATTGCCGAAGGTTCTTCAAGCCACGGACAAGGATTTCTATGCCCCACTCACTTCAACCTGGCTGACAGGAGCAACTGCCTCCAAACTGAAAGCCAAAGTAGAAATGTCTTTATCGAAAGTGAATACACAGTTTAAGAATTACGGACAATATATCTTTAACAATCCGGCTACGGATTTCACGACTATCAAAACAGATATATTTGACGGCACACTGGATGCAGAAGGAAAAGCAAATGTCATGCTGAAAGTTCCGACCGCAACGGAAGCGCCGGGTATGCTGAACGCCACTTTCACCACCCGCGTGTTCGAACCGGGAGGAGATGCCAGCATCTACACTCAAACAATTCCATTCTCACCATTCACCTCTTATGTCGGTATCAATCTGAACCAGCCACAAGGCAGATATATCGAAACAGACAAAGAGCATATTTTTGATATCGTAACGGTCAACTCCGACGGAAAGCCGATAAATCGTTCCGGTCTGGAATACAAAATATACCGCATCGGCTGGAGTTGGTGGTGGGAAAACAGTGGTGAATCTTTCGGAACGTATATCAACAACAGTTCCATCACTCCTGTTGCCAGCGGCAATTTACAGACAAGAAGCGGAAAAGCATCTTTCAAATTCCGTATCGATTATCCGTCATGGGGACGCTACCTGGTTTACGTGAAAGATAAAGAGAGTGGACATGCCACCGGAGGTACAGTTTATGTTGACTGGCCGGAATGGCGGGGACGTTCGAGCAAGACTGATCCCAGCGGTATCAAAATGCTTGCTTTCTCGCTGAACAAAGATTCTTATGAAATAGGAGAAACAGCCACAGCAATCATTCCTGCAGCAGCGGGAGGACGTGCACTGGTATCCATAGAAAACGGTTCTACCGTATTACGACAAGAATGGATAGAGGTTTCCAACGGAGGAGATACGAAATATACATTCAAGATTACACCGGAGATGACTCCGAATGTATATCTGCATATCAGTCTGTTACAGCCTCACGCGCAAACAGTCAATGACCTGCCTATCCGTATGTATGGCGTCGTTCCGGTATTCGTGACTAACAGTCAGACGGTGTTGCAACCGCAGATACAGATGCCGGAAGTGTTACGCCCGGAAACCAACTTCAATGTGACCGTCAGCGAAAAGACCGGAAAACCGATGACTTATACATTAGCTATTGTAGACGACGGCTTGCTGGATCTTACCAATTTCAAGACCCCGGACCCATGGAATGATTTCTATTCACGCGAAGCACTCGGCATCCGGACATGGGATATGTATGATAATGTATTGGGAGCTTCCGCCGGAAGTTACAGTTCACTTTTCAGTACAGGTGGAGACGCGACATTGAAGCCTGCCGATGCAAAAGCAAACCGCTTCAAACCGGTAGTCAAGTTTATAGGTCCTTTCTATCTGGGAAAAGGTAAGAGCCAGACGCATACGCTGAAACTTCCAATGTATGTAGGTTCGGTACGTGCCATGGTGGTTGCCGGACAAGAGGGAGCGTACGGCAATGCGGAAAAACCGGCTTTCGTGCGGACTCCGTTAATGATGTTGTCCACCTTGCCCCGTGTGCTTAGTATTCAGGAAGAAATCACCGTTCCGGTAAATATCTTTGCGATGGAAAATCAAGTGAAGAATGTAACCGTATCACTTCAGGCATCCGGTGGAGGAGTACAGATTGTAGGGGCCAACCAACAGTCGCTCAAATTTAGCCAACCGGGTGACCAGCTCGTGTTCTTTACCTTAAAAACAGGTAGTAAAACAGGAAAGGCTACCATCCATCTGACAGCCAATGGTGGCGGACAACAAACTAAAGAAACCATTGAAATAGAAGTACGCAACCCGAATCCGATAGTAACCCTGCGCAACAGTCAATGGGTAGAAGCCGGACAAAGCAAAGAACTTTCATACAATCTAAGCAGTTCTTCTGCAAATAACCAGATAAAGCTGGAAGTATCACGCATACCTTCGGTTGATATCAGCCGCCGGTTCGACTTCTTATACAACTATCAGCACCATTGTACGGAACAGTTGACTTCCAAGGCTTTGCCTCTTCTGTTTGTCGGTCAATTCAAAACAATAGATAAGATAGAAGCCGAAAAGATAAAGACAAATATACAGGAAGCTATCCGGCAGATTTATGGTCGTCAACTCCCCAATGGCGGATTTGTATATTGGCCGGGAAATGCTGTTGCCGACGAATGGATCAGTTCTTATGCAGGAATGTTCCTGACACTGGCACAAGAAAAAGGATACGCCGTTCATTCGAACGTATTGAACAAGTGGAAGCGTTTCCAACGTGCTGCCGCACAGAACTGGCGGATGCCGCAGGATGCAAGCGGCTGGCAACAATGGCAGTCGGAATTGCAACAGGCTTTCCGTTTATATACGCTTGCATTGGCAGGAGCACCGGAATATGGGGCCATGAACCGGATGAAAGAACAGGCAGGATTATCCATTCAGGCTAAATGGAGACTGGCAGCAACCTATGCACTGACCGGAAAGATGAAACCGGCTGAAGAACTGGTGTATAATGCGGAAACAACAGTAAGCCCCTACTCTTCCATGAATCAGATTTACGGTTCCTCCGACCGTGATGAAGCTATGATTCTGGAAACACTGATCCTGATGAACCGGGAACGGGATGCTTTGCAGCAGGCAAAAGTCGTTTCAAAGAATCTGTCACAAGAGGAGTGGTTCAGTACACAATCCACCGCTTTTGCTCTTATGGCAATGGGACGTCTGGCTGAAAAGCTGTCAGGCACATTGGATTTCGTATGGACATGGAACGACAAACAACAACCTGCCGTGAAATCGGCTAAAGCTGTGTTTGAAAAGGAAATCGCCACTACTCCCAAATCCGGTATGATTGCTGTGAAGAATCAAGGAAAAGGAGCGCTTAGCGTTGACCTTATCACACGCACACAGTTGTTGAACGATACATTACCGGCCATCAGCGACAATCTTCGCATGGATATAAGATATGCCAACCTGAACGGTACACCGATCTCTGTCAATGATATTATACAGGGAACTGACTTTATGGCTATCACCTCCATATCCAATATTAGCGGAACTTCCGATTACACCAATCTGGCACTGACGCATATCATACCGTCCGGCTGGGAAATATATAACGAAAGAATGGTTGCCCCCGAAACGGAAAGCGGAGCAGCCGATGGTTCCGGTAAATCCGTCAGCAAATATAATTATCTGGATATACGCGATGACAGGGTATTAACTTATTTCAATTTGCGTCGTGGTGAAACGAAAGTGTTCACTGTCAGACTACAAGCAACTTATGCAGGTAACTTTATTTTTCCTGCCGTTCAATGTGAAGCAATGTATGATGTAAACGTACAGGCACGCAGCAAAGCGGGAAGAACAACTGTCAGTCGATAAATTTCAGGCACGGATTACACGGTCCTACTCGTTAACCAAAAACGAGGAATCCGTGTAATCCGTGCCTAATTATTTCGTACCTAATCATTTGTCACAAAGATATGTCTCTTAGCTTTTAACATTTAAATGAATCCTATATATAAATTCTTCAAACGATTATCTGTTACTAAGAAAGTAATGACAATAAGCATTGCTCTTTTAATGATAGGATACATCTTTTGCCTTCCCTGGCAACTGTTTCATGTACCCTACTCTACCGTCGTGACTGATCGAAACGAAGAATTACTGGGAGCACGTATTGCTTCGGATGGTCAATGGCGGTTTCCTCCCCGAAAGACAACACCCGAGAAAATCAAACAATGCCTTATTACCTTTGAAGATAAACACTTTTACCACCATTGGGGAGTTAATCCGTTATCTACCGGAAGGGCACTCTATCAGAATTTAAAGAATAAACGTGTTGTAAGCGGAGGCAGTACCCTTACCATGCAGACCATCCGTCTCGCCCGGAACAAACCCAGAACTATCGGAGAGAAAGTCATCGAAATGATCTGGGCTACCCGTTTGGAGTTTCGGACTTCCAAAGAGGAAATCTTATCCATGTATGTCTCTCATGCACCATTCGGAGGAAATGTAGTAGGACTGGATGCTGCTGCCTGGCGCTACTTCGGTCATTCTGCCGAAGATTTATCATGGGCGGAATCAGCCATGCTGGCCGTCCTGCCCAATGCCCCCGCCATGATTCATCTATCCAAAGGACGAAAAACACTACTTTCCAAACGCAACCGTTTATTAAAACAACTTTTTGAAGAAGAGATTATTGATGCGTCCACCTATGAATTGGCTATCAGCGAACCGTTACCCGACGAACCACATCCTCTTCCTCAAATAGCCCCCCACCTGGTTACCCGCTTTTATCAAGAAAGAAACGGATTATATACCCGCTCAACCATCGATAAAGGAATACAAACCCATATAGAGAGTTTGGCGGAACGGTGGAGCAATGAATTTAATCGAAGTGATATCCGTAACCTGGCTATCCTAATTATAGACATTCCCACCAATCAAGTGGTAGCATACTGCGGAAATGTACATTTCGACCGTAAGCAAGGGGGGAATCAAGTAGACGTGATTCAAGCTCCCAGAAGTACAGGCAGTATTTTAAAACCCTTTCTCTATGGTGCCATGCTACAGGAGGGAAGTCTATTACCGCAAATGCTGTTACCGGACGTACCCGTTAATATCAATGGCTTTACTCCACAAAACTTCAGCCTGCAGTTTGAAGGAGCCGTCCCCGCTTCCGAAGCTCTTGCCCGCTCATTGAATATCCCGGCTGTCACCATGTTACAAAGATATGGAGTACCCAAATTTCATCACATGCTGCAACAAATGGGGTTCAAGACTATCAACCGATCAGCCTCCCATTATGGATTATCACTCATTTTAGGAGGTGCCGAAGCTACTTTATGGGATGTGACGAATGCTTATGCACAAATGGGACGAAGCCTCTCCAACAGTCATTCCAACGACCTTCCCCAAGAAAAGGAAGTGCAGATACTACTGGGAACAGAAGAAAAGACTGTTTCGGAAAGAGATGGTTCAAGAAAAGTTACTTCAGGAAAGATCATTTCAAGAAAAACAACTTCGAGAAAGGATATATCAGAAGGAGTTATTTCAGAAGGAGTCATTTCGGCAGGAGCGGCCTGGCTCACCCTTTCCGCCTTAACAGAAGTCAACCGCCCTGAAGAAATTGACTGGAAATCAATCCCCTCGATGCAGACTATCGCATGGAAGACCGGAACGAGTTACGGATTCCGTGACGCCTGGGCCGTTGGCGTGACTCCCCGTTATGCAGTAGGCGTATGGGTAGGAAATGCAACCGGAGAAGGAAAACCCGGATTGGTCGGTGCACAGACAGCCGGTCCCGTATTATTCGATATATTCAATTATCTCCCATCTTCACCCTGGTTCGAACGTCCCACAGGAATTTTCGTTGATGCAGAAATATGCCGTCAATCCGGTCATCTGAAAGGACGTTTCTGTGAAGAAACCGACACCGTACTGATCCTTCCCGTCGGATTACGGACAGAGGCTTGTCCTTACCATCATCTCGTCACACTATCCGCCGACGAAAGCCACCGCATCTATGAAAACTGTGCAAACACGGAACCTACCATTCAGAAATCATGGTTTGCCCTGCCGCCCGTATGGGAATGGTACTATAAACAACACCATCCGGAATATAAACCGCTGCCACCTTTCAAAGCCGGCTGCGGAGAAGATTCTTTCCAACCCATGCAGTTCATCTACCCTCCGATGAACGCCCACATCAAGCTGCCCAAGCAATTGGACGGCAGCAAAGGCTTTATCACGGTGGAACTGGCACACAGCAATCCCAATGCCACTATCTTCTGGCATCTCGACGACACCTATCAGACACAGACACAGGATTTCCACAAAATTTCCCTGCAACCTGCTCCCGGCAAACATTCCCTGACGGCAGTAGACGGAGAAGGCAACACAGTTTCCACCACTTTCTTCATCGAATAAACATCTTATTTTATTATCTTTGCCGCATGAAACAGCCATTAAAAGAAAACGGTGGACTACCGGCATCTATCCTCTGGACACTTGCTATTGTGGCCGGTGTCTCGGTAGCCAACATCTATTATATTCAACCTCTATTAAATATGATACGCCATGAACTTGGCATATCAGAGTTCAGAACTAACCTGATTGCCATGGTCACGCAAATAGGCTATGCGGCAGGATTGTTGTTTATCACCCCTCTGGGAGATTTATATCAGCGTAAGAAAATCATCCTGGTCAACTTCACCGTTCTGATATTCTCTCTATTGACTATCGCCCTGACGCACAATTTTCATTTGATACTTATCGCTTCATTCCTCACGGGAGTTTGTTCGATGATTCCACAAATATTCATTCCGATAGCCGCCCAGTTCTCCCGTCCGGAAAATAAAGGCAGAAATGTAGGGATTGTCTTATCAGGACTATTGACCGGCATTCTGGCTTCACGTGTCGTCAGCGGATTTATCGGTGAACTGATTGGCTGGCGGGAAATGTATCACATCGCTGCAGGCATGATGTTTATCTGCGCAATCGTTGTATTAAAAGTCCTTCCTGACATTCAGACCAACTTTCAGGGAAAGTATAGCGGCCTGATGAAATCCCTGTTAGCCTTAGTGAAAGAATACCCGCAACTGCGCATTTATTCGATCCGGGCGGCACTGAATTTCGGTTCCCTCCTCGCCATGTGGTCCTGTCTGGCTTTTAAAATGGGACAAGCCCCGTTCTTCGCCAACAGCGACGTAATCGGTATGCTAGGACTTTGCGGAGTGGCCGGAGCATTGACTGCTTCTTTCGTAGGAAGATACGTAAAGCAAGTAGGTGTACGCCGCTTTAACTTTATCGGTTGCGGATTGATTCTCTTTGCCTGGTTACTGTTCTTCATCGGTGAAAACACTTTTATTGGTATCATTGCCGGAATCATCATCATTGACATAGGGATGCAATGTATCCAACTTAGCAACCAAACAAGTATCTTCGAACTAGACCCGCGCGCTTCGAACCGTATCAATACAGTTTTCATGACTACTTACTTTATTGGCGGTTCAATGGGAACATTTCTGGCGGGCAGCTTCTGGCAACTGTATGGTTGGCACGGAGTTATCGGTACCGGAGTCGTTTTAACCGGAATTTCTTTATTAATTACGACTTTCTACAAGAAGTGAGTCAACAAAACGGACGGTCAAACCGTTTATTACAATAAAAAAGCCAATGAAATACGGAGTTAACAGACAAATCTTACTTATCACAGCCGGCACCGTCTGGATTATAGCCGGTGCGAATATTCTGCGAATAGGAATTGTAACCTGGTTAAACACCTCCCAAGATTGGATGTTCAAAATAGGAGAAGCTACCGTCGTTTTCTTGTTATTCTTCGTTCTGGTGTTCAGAAGGCTTTATTATAAACATACCCAGCGAATCGAACAAAAGAAAGAACACAAAAATTGCCCGTTCTCCTTTTTCGATGTGAAAAGCTGGATTACAATGATCTTCATGATTTCTCTGGGAATTACTATACGTAGCTTCCATCTTCTGCCCGAAACGTTCATTTCTGTTTTCTATACCGGATTATCCATTGCCCTCATCCTGACAGGGGTACTTTTCATCCGTTACTGGTGGATAAGGCGTAAGACTTTCGCTAATTAAGCCGGTCTTATACATATTCCAATCAAATACAAACTTATAATAATTTTTATTGCCTGACGTTTTGAAGCAAAAGATTTCATTCTTTTTTGTTGTATCTTTGCGCGGCTATAAACAAAACAGTAGCCGGAAAACAAATAAAAGGTTATAAGAATCAACATGAAGAAAGCCCCCTCTCCCCTTGTATCATTGATACCGATCATTGTACTGGTGTTATTATTGTTTGCCACTATCCGCACATTTGGCAGTGATGCCCTAAGCGGCGGAAGCCAAGTGTCACTACTCACCACTACAGCTATTTGTATCCTTATCGGTATGGTGTTCTATAAAATTCCCTGGAAAGATTATGAGCTCGCCATCACCAACAATATTGCCGGAGTGGCAACAGCCATTATTATTCTATTGATAATCGGTGCGTTGAGCGGGATCTGGATGATTAGTGGAGTAGTGCCTACGCTAATCTACTACGGGATGCAAATTATCCATCCTAGTTTCTTCCTGGCATCTACCTGCATCATCTGCGCATTGATTTCCGTTATGACCGGAAGTTCGTGGACTACCATTGCTACCATCGGTATCGCCCTGATGGGTATCGGAAAAGCACAAGGTTTCGAAGACGGTTGGATTGCCGGAGCCATTATTTCGGGGGCATACTTCGGAGATAAAATATCTCCTTTATCCGAAACCACCATCCTGGCCTCTTCTATCACAGACACTCCCTTGTTCCGTCACATCCGTTATATGATGATTACTACGGTTCCATCTCTTGTCATTACGCTAATTATTTTCACCGTAGCAGGATTCTCTCATGATGCCAACAATACACAACACATCGCAGAAGTGGCAACAGCTCTGAATGAAAAGTTTCATATCACTCCGTGGCTACTGATAGTTCCCGTAGCAACCGGGATATTGATAGCGAAGAAAGTGCCGTCTATCGTTACGCTGTTCCTGTCTACCCTGCTGGCTGCTGTTTTTGCTTTGATCTTTCAGCCGGATTTGTTGGAAGAAATTTCAGGAATTGCCGCTTCCGGATTCGATTCACTGTTTAAAGGACTAATGATGACTATCTACGGAGAGACAAATTTACACACGGATAATGCCGTTCTGACAGATTTAATTGCCACACGTGGCATGTCAGGAATGATGAATACGATTTGGTTGATACTATGTGCCATGTGTTTCGGCGGAGCAATGACAGCAAGCGGCATGGTGGGAAGTATCACTTCCATCTTTGTGCGCTTTATGAAGAAAACAGTCAGCGTGGTCAGTGCGACGGTTTGTTCCGGTCTGTTTCTTAATCTGACCACTGCCGATCAATATATCAGTATTATTCTGACGGGAAATATGTTTCGCGATATTTATGCCAAGAAAGGGTATGAAAGTTGCTTACTAAGCCGTACCACGGAAGATGCAGTAACCGTTACATCCGTATTGATCCCGTGGAACAGCTGTGGAATGACTCAAGCCACTATCTTGAGTGTACCCACACTTGTGTATCTCCCTTATTGTTTTTTCAACATTATCAGTCCTTTAATGAGTATCACCGTGGCAGCCATCGGATATAAAATTGCACGACGTTCGTGAACAATCTGGCATACACTTTGTTTTTGCAATAAACGAACAACATATTAAACCTAAACAAAAAAAAGTTATGAAAAAGTTTATTGCATTAGTAGCATTAGTATTAGTGAGTGCAAGCACAATGATGTATGCACAAGAAAGTAACGCAGCAGCACGCCGCGCAGAAAGAAAAGCTCAAAGAGATGCAGAGAGAGCGAAACTCCGTGCCGAAGAAGAGGTGCAGGACATGGCAGCCTATCAACAAGCTGTACAGGCTTTGAAAAACAAGCAATTTGTATTGGAAGCTAATCAGGTTGTCTTCCGCAACGGTATGAGTGCTTTTGTTACTTCAAACACCAACTTCGTCCTGATGAACGGCAACAGAGCTACCGTACAGACTGCTTTCAACACTCCTTACCCAGGTCCTAACGGAATCGGTGGTGTGACAGTAGATGGTAATTCTTCGGATATGAAGATGAATATCGACAAAAAAGGAAATGTGAACTGTTCATTCAGTGTTCAGGGTATCGGCATCTCCGCTCAAGTATTTATTAATATGAGCAGTGGAAACAATACAGCTTCGGTTAGTATCAGCCCGAACTTCAGCAACAACAACCTGACATTGAACGGAAATATCGTTCCGCTTGACCAGTCAAATATCTTCAAGGGACGTTCCTGGTAATCCGGATACAAGAATCTTATCATAACTCCGCTACAAATCGCGCAAAATGCGTACATTTGTAGCGGAGTTTTTTTATTCAGTATGGCTTATGAGAGAATTTATCATTGCAGACAATCAGGATATCAGTAAGGCAGGAATGATGTTCCTGTTGAGTAAACAAAAGGAGGTATCCCTCCTTTTAGAAGCTGACAACAAGGCTGAACTGATTCAGCAGCTACGATTGTATCCGCAAGCAGTGATTATCCTGGATTACACCTTGTTCAATTTTGCGGGGGCAGATGAATTGATTGTCCTGCAGGAAAGATTCAAGGAAGCCGACTGGATTCTATTCTCTGACGAACTAAGCCTGAACTTTCTCCGCCAAGTATTATTCAGCAGCATGGCTTTCGGGGTAGTGATGAAAGATAACTCAAAAGAAGAAATCATGACTGCCATTCAATGCGCCAGCCGCAAACAACGGTATATTTGCAATCATGTCAGCAATCTGCTGCTTTCGGGAACTTCTTCTCCGCTGGCAGCGTCAAGCATGGACGACCATTTGCTGACGCAGACAGAAAAGAATATCCTAAAAGAAATTGCATTAGGGAAAACAACGAAAGAGATTGCCGCAGAGAAAAATCTTAGTTTCCATACGATCAACAGCCATCGTAAGAATATCTTTCGTAAATTGGGAGTGAATAATGTGCACGAGGCTACTAAATATGCGATGAGAGCAGGGATTGTGGATTTAGCCGAATACTATATCTGACACCGCTATTCACTAACCTCTACCCCTCTAAGGGAACTATTTAACAGATAATTTCTCCGCTTCCCACACAAACTTTCGCCTCTTCATCATAAATCACCCCAAACTGCCCCGGAGCAATGCCTTGCAGCTTTTCAGAGGACAAAATGTGGAATTGCTTCTCCCCTTCCTGTATCAGTTTTCCTTTGGTAAAGTCGGGAGTGTGACGAATCTTGAAAGTGATGTCTATCTCCTTCTCCTGTCCTTTCCAGGGATTATCAGTAATGAAATGGAAATCATGCATCCGGAATTCATTGCCGTACTGTGTTTCCACACCGTAACCGCGGGACACATAAATTGTATTTTCTTCAATATCCTTCTTGACTACGAACCAGGGACCACCACTCAATCCAAGCCCTTTGCGCTGGCCGATTGTGTGAAACCAATAGCCGCGATGTGTACCCAATTTCTTTCCGGTTTCCAATTCAATAATCGCCCCTTCCTTTTCTCCTAAAAAGCGACGGACAAAATCATTGTAGTTTATCTTCCCGAGAAAACAGATACCCTGACTATCTTTCCTTCTGGCACTCGGCAATCCGGCTTTATTGGCAATCTCACGCACTTCCTGTTTCATCAAACCTCCAATGGGAAACATGAGTTTGGAAACTTGCAGGTAATCAATCTGTGCGAGAAAGTCCGTCTGGTCTTTCACAGGGTCTTTCGCTGTGCCCAACCAAGTTTTACCGTTGCGTTGCAAGGTGGTGGCATAATGACCGGTTGCCGTAA
>ENA-OPCP01001453-OPCP01001453.1-human-gut-metagenome-genome-assembly--contig:-NODE-1453-length-14813-cov-7.874509_pt1 | contig 14813 bp, 15 predicted proteins | sample MGYA00241563_ERZ501477 | MGnify/ENA primary metagenome ERZ501477 (study PRJEB25962, sample SAMEA2042572) | human gut metagenome | biome: human gut; feature: human-associated habitat; material: faeces... | reverse complement strand
AGGAATTATGGGACTTCGAACTCAACTCCTGTTGCACTTAGTTTGACAATTCACTTGGTGGTTTAGATAGATATCACTTTTTCCGGATACTGCGTGAGGAGTTTTTGTATCTCGGGCATATCCTCGGCTTGGTACTTGTCCGCCCAACGCAGGAGGGCGGAGAGGGACTTTAGGGTCTCCTTTTTGCCCTCCTCCATACCCAGCTTCCTTCTGACGAAGCGGCGGAGGATGCGGCATCGGTATTTATACCTCGGGACGCTCAGGAGATATATCCTGTCCGCGTCCTCGAAGCACTGGCGGCACCAGGTATAATACACGCCCTCGATTATCCAGTCGGGCTCTTTCAATATCTCGTCCAAAAGCTGCCGGCGCTCCTCGCGGGGCCTTTTGCTGCTGTATCCGCGCGCGTTGTCCCACTGCAGGTCGTCCAAATCATGGCGGGGGATGCCGTATTCTGCCGACAGGGCTTTGGCGAGATACGTCTTACCGCTGCCGCCGATTATATGGATCTTCAACTTCATCACCCCGCGTTTGCTCACTGCCGGACATTATACCACGGCCGCCCGGCTTTGGCGAGGCTCAGAGCACGTAGTCCGAGGCGTTGATGACCTTGGTGTCCGCCATGCCCTTGAGGCCGGAGAGAATGTCGCCGGTGGGGTCTGAATCGTCGCCGCCGATCTGGCCGACGCCTTCGCAGACCAGGGCGACGGCGTCCTCCTGCTCCTCGCTGCACTCGACGACGCCGCAGTCCTCGATGTGCAGGCGCTCCGTGAGCAGCTCCTTCGGGATGTCGGCGGCTATCTTCACGACGGCGCAGTCGCGGACCTCTATGCCGCTGGGCTGACGCTCGAGCATCCACTTCGTGACCTTGACCACAGGCTTATCCCCTATGGTCGCCCCATGCGGGCGCGCGAGCTTCACCTCGCCGGTGATGTCCGTCAGCACCTCGAGCAGCTTCTCCCTCTGCGCCGGGAACACGCGGGCGTCGCCGCGGACGTTGAGATACTCTATCTCGCCGAGCACGCCGCCGTCCTTGGGGACGGTCACGTCGCCGATCACGTAAAGGCGCCTGCCGCAGCGGCGCAGGGCGTTTTCGTCAAGCGTGAGGTCGTCCAGTACAACGGCGGTGCCGTCGGGGACGATCACGATGTCCGCCTTTTCGTCGATGAGGTCGAGCAGCGCCTCCACCTTGGACTGGGCGACGATGACCTCGGCGGCGCTGAAGGCCGCGCCCTTGGCGCGCAGGGCCTCCGCGTCCAGCTCCGGGTCCACCATGATGAGGCGGCGGGCGGCCCAGTACAGGGCGCGCTTTGCGCGCATGGCGAACAGCTTGTCGATGACCGCGTTGCGACGGAGGACTATGGCGCCGTCGGGGTAGCAGGCGGAGGCGCCGTTGACCTTCACGTTGCCGAGGGTCGCATACAAGCTCTCGGGGCAGAGCAGCGAGCCGTTGACGGTCATGCCTACGCACTGGGCCAGCTGCTTCTGGGTATCGGGGCCTATGTTGAGGACGCCGTTCACCAGCATATAGAACTTCCGCTCCGGCACCGCGTCGTCGCTCTTGATCTCGGCCTTGCCGTTGACGGTGCGGAGGTCGACGTCGCCCTCGACCTCTATCACGTTGGCGCAGTTGAGCGCGAAGGGCAGCCGGTTCATCACGGCCTTGCTCGCGGCACTGGCCAGCACCGTGGCGGCGTTGACGGTTATGGACTCATAGGCGGAGTAGTTCTCCTCCTGGAGCTTTCTCGCGTCGCAGCTTGCGCAGTTGATGAGCAGTTTCTTTGCCATTTCGTTTCCCTCCATAGATATCATAGTTGCTCCTTCAGGTATTTCCGGCAGCGGGACAGCCTGGAGCGCACCGTGCCCGCGGGGAGATGCAGCAGCTCGGCTATCTCCTTCGCGGTGTAGCCCTCGTAGTACCGGAGAAGGAGTATCGTGCGGTCCTGGGGGCTGATGGTCTGCAAAAGCAGCCCGGTCTCCACGTTCTGTATCCCCGAGCTCTCCACGGCCTCAGAGCGAAGGCCCTGCACGTATTCGGCCTCGAGCACCGAGCGGCGGTAGTAGTCGAAGAACAGATTTTTGAACGTGCGGTAGAGCCACGCCCGCTGTTTGCCCGGGCTCAGGTCCTCCAGGGTCGCCGCGTTCATCAGCGCCTTTACAAAGGTCTCCTGCGCCAGGTCCTCGGCCAGCTCGCGGCTGCCGCACATGCGCGCGCCGTAGGCCGTCAGCTCTCTGTAATGCGCCTCATAAAGTTCCTCCCACAAGGTGTCGCCTCCCTTCTGCATGGATAACGAATGGCGGGGGCAAAGTGTTGCAATGGATATATTATACCGCAATGACAAACAGGGCGGCAGCCTTTTTCGGCTGCCGCCCTGTGCGGTGTTTTCTTAAGTTGTGCGCGCCCTCACTCGCCCATGTACAGGCCCGTGAGGCGGGTGAGCTGGATGTAGTGCTTATAGAGCGCGCCGAAGCGGTGGAGATAGCCGGGCTGCCAGGGCTTGGTCTTGCCGCAGAAATGCAGTATCGCCGTGTGGTCGAGTACCCAGTCGAGGCCGCACTCGCCGCCGCTGCGGAGGAGGTAGGTGTTGAAATTCCGCGCGTCGTAGTTCCACACCGCGTCGTCCAGCTCCAGCGTCCGCTCGCCGTACAGGGCGTTCAGGACGTCCTGGTCGGGCAGTACCAGCTCGCGGGCGTGGCGCTCCACGTAGGCGAATATCTCCCCCGGCACGACCTCGCGCCGGGCGGCGTCAAGGTCGATGAGCAGCACGCCGGAGTTGAAGTATTTGCTCTCCGTCCCCAGGCGGACCTGATTTATGCCCGAGACCAGCTCGGTCTTGCCCTTGTGCGACGCGGCGGCGAAGATATTGCCGCCGAGGTCGGTCTCCCAGAGCGGGCGCAGGGGGTTTATCACCAGCGTGTCCGGGTCCAGGTACAGTACCCGGTGCAGGCCCTCAGGCAGGAGCTGCGCCGCCAGCAGGCGGTAATACATCTCCTGCGGGTACTGCTTCGTCACCGGCGCGCCCTCGAAGAGCTCGCTGTCTACGGTCACGGGGCGCAGCTCCATGCCGCAGAGCGCGCACTGTGCCTCAAGAGTCGAGAGCTTTTCCTTGGGTATGCCGCTGTGCACCAGGTAGAGCGTCATCCGCTCGCCGGGGTTGGAGGCGTGTATAGAGGTGAGCAGCACCTGGAGATGGGGCAGGTAGTTCTCGTCGAGCGTCACGAGGAGCTTTATATCATCCATGGCGCAGCCCTCAATACCTCGAGTCGAGCAGGTCCAGGGCGGCGACAAGGCTGTCTATGCCCAGGATCAGCAGGTACATGCCGATGACATAGCCGAGGGAGAAGAGGGAGATAAGCGGGTCGACTATCATAATAAAGCCAAGGACTATGCCGAGGATGTTCAGCACGAGCGTGAAATAGTAATAGCCGCTGCGGCCGGCGAGACGGACGAGGGGCAGACGGGTCAGCCTGGAGATGCAGTGGGCGATGAACCAGATGGGGAAGAGCACCACGAGTGCCCAGGCCCCGGCGGAGGGGTAGAGCAGTATCATCAGGCCGGCGAGTATGCTCAAAATGCCGCCCGCGAGCGAGAGACCGGGGCCGAAGCCCGTGCGCTGCTCGAGCTTGACGTAAAACACTATGTCTATGATGCCCGTGACGAGGGCCAGGATGCCGTATAGATAGGTGACGCCGGCCAGAGCCGACTCGGGACGCGCGAAGGAGAAGATACCCAGCGCTATAAGCAGTATGCCGAGGGCCAGCTCGCCCCAGCCGAGAGTTTTTTTGCTTCTCATAATAATGGCTCCTTCAAAGGTATTGAGGTCCGGGCCTCTCCCGGGCCTCGGCTGTATAGTAGCCGGACCTGAGGCGGAGCGCCACTTTTAATTTGCAGGATGTGTCCTTATAAAAATGCGGATGTGTAAGGTTTTTTTACACTTTTGCCTTTTTATAAGGACAGATGCGCGGACTTGAGAGTGTCGCCGCGGGCAGAATACTGGTATAACACACTTGAGGACAGGCGGAGAGCGCCTGACGCCGAGTTGTAAAGGAGCTGGATCAAGCCATGAACCTAAATCAGGAGCTCTTAGCCGTCAAGCTGTATGAGCTTGAAAAGCAGTACGGAAAGCTCTTGAGCCGCATCCGTATCTGCGGGCAGGAGGACCGGGAGAAGCTCCAGGGGGAGCTGGAGAAGGCAGTGGACGAATACCGCGAGCACGCGCTGACCCTGCAGAAGGACGTGGAAAACAGCCGCTCCCGCGCCGTCTCCGAGCTGGCCAGGGCACAGTTGGAGTGCAGCCGCAAAATGGAGGAGCTGCTCCATGACGGCAAGCTGGAGGAGTATCTCCACTCCGTGGACAACAACCGTGCCGAGGACCGCGCCGAGGCGGTTTCGCTCTATGCCGAATTTGCCATAGACTACGCCTTGCAGACCATACAATATGCCCTCATCTCAGCGCTGTCTGCCATGGAGATGCAGCTGGATGCGGACGAACCGAAAGGAGAAGCCTGAAATGCAGGAAGTCAAGAAACCGAAAAAACCGCTTATATTCTATTACGTCATCGTGCTGCTGGTGCTGCTGCTCTTCAACTTCCTCGCCATGCCCTGGCTCGCCCAGAGGCAGATACAGGAGGTGGACTACGGCACCTTCATGGACATGGCCGCCAAACAGGAGCTCGGCCAGGTGGAGGTGCAGAAGGAGGACAACCAGATCCTCTTCACCGACAAGGACGAGACCACCATCTACAAGACCGGCATGATGCCGGACCCCGACCTCACCGAGCGCCTTGCGGACTCCGGCGCCAAGTTCTCCAGCCAGATCATCGAGCAGGCGAACCCGATACTCACCTTCCTCGTCAGCTGGGTACTGCCCATCGTCATCTTTGTGGGCCTCGGTGAGCTGATGAGCAAAAAGCTCATGGAGCGCGCCGGCGGGCCCAACGCCCTGACCTTCGGCAAGTCCAACGCCAAGGTCTATGTCAAGAGCACTCAGGGCATCAAGTTTGCAGACGTGGCGGGCGAGGACGAGGCCAAGGAGAGTCTCTCCGAGATAGTCGATTACCTCCACGACCCGAGCAAGTACCGCGAGATCGGCGCGGCGATGCCCAAGGGCATCCTCCTCGTCGGCCCTCCGGGAACCGGCAAGACCATGCTCGCCAAGGCCGTCGCCGGCGAATCCAACGTGCCCTTCTTCTCCATGTCCGGCTCCGAGTTTGTCGAGATGTTCGTAGGCATGGGCGCGAGCAAGGTGCGCGACCTCTTCCGCCAGGCCAAGGAGAAGGCCCCCTGCATCGTGTTCATAGACGAGATAGACGCCATCGGCCAGAAGCGTGACGGCCGCCTCGGCGGCAACGACGAGCGCGAGCAGACGCTCAACCAGCTGCTCACCGAGATGGACGGCTTTGAGGACAACACCGGCGTCATCATCCTCGCCGCCACGAACCGCCCGGATTCCCTCGACCCCGCGCTCACGCGCCCGGGCCGCTTTGACCGCCGCATCCCTGTCGAGCTCCCCGACCTCCAGGGCCGCGAGGCGATACTCAAGGTCCACGCCAAGAAGATAAAGCTCGACGAAAAGGTCGACTTCAACAAGATCGCCCGCATGGCCTCCGGCGCCTCCGGTGCGGAGCTCGCCAACATCATCAACGAGGCGGCCCTGCGCGCCGTCAGGGACGGCCGCCGCTTCGTCACGCAGTCCGACCTTGAGGAGAGCATCGAGGTCGTCGTCGCCGGTTACCAGAAGAAGAACGCCATCCTCACCGACAAGGAGAAGCGCGTCGTGGCCTATCACGAGGTCGGCCACGCTCTGGTCGCCGCAAAGCAGACGAACTCCGCCCCCGTGCAGAAGATCACCATCGTCCCGCGTACCTCTGGCGCTCTCGGCTACACAATGCAGGTGGAGGAGGGCAACCACTACCTCATCAGCCGCGAGGAGCTGGAGAACAAGATAGCCACCCTCACCGGCGGCCGCGCGGCCGAGGAGCTCATCTTCAACTCCGAGTCCACCGGCGCCGCCAACGACATCGAGCAGGCCACGAAACTGGCCCGCGCCATGATAACCCGCTACGGCATGAGCGACGACTTCGACATGGTGGCCCTCGAGACCGTGAACAACCAGTACCTCGGCGGCGACACCAGCCCGGCCTGCTCCGCCGAGACCCAGACCCAGATAGACAAGCAGGTCGTCTCCCTCGTCAAGAGCCAGCACGAGAAGGCCCTCGGCATCCTCAAAGAGAACCGCGCCAAGCTCGACGAGATCGCAGCCTACCTCTACGACAAGGAGACCATCACCGGCGACGAGTTCATGCGAATACTCAACGCCTAAGACAAAAAAAGACCCCCGGCCATCTGGCCGGGGGCCTTATTTTTTGCTTACTGCTGGTAGATCTTCTGCGGGTGGATGATGTGCCTGGGGCAGACCTCGGCGCAGTGGCCGCAGCCGGTGCACTTGTCGTAGTCGATGGTGGCGACGAAGTTCACGACCTTGATGGCCTCGTGCGGGCACTCCTTCTGGCACTTCATGCAGCCGATGCAGCCGGCGTCGCAGAGCTTGCGGGTCTGGGCGCCCTTGTCCTCGGAGCGGCAGCCCACGAGCACGCGCTGCTCATAAGGCACCTTGCGGATGATCTTCTTCGGGCAGGCCTCGGCGCAGGCCATGCAGGCGACGCACTTCTCGCGGTCGACCTCAGCGACGCCGTTGACGATGTGCATGGCGCCGAACTGGCAGGCGCGCACGCAGTTGCCAAAGCCGATGCAGGAAAACTGACACTGCTTGGGGCCCTTGTTGCCGAAGCGCATGGCCGCGACGCAGTCCTTGGGACCCTCATAGTCGAAGAAGAGCTTGGCAGCCTCGTCGGTGCCGGAGCAGGGGACGAAGGCGACGTACTTGACCTCGGCGACGGCGTCGAGACCCATGATGGCGGCGACCTTTTCAGCCGTCGCGGCTCCGCCCGGGGAGCACTTGTTGGGGGGAGCCTCGCCAGCGACCACGGCCGCAGCGTAGGCGTCGCAGCCGGCAAAGCCGCAGCCGCCGCAGTTGGCGCCGGCCAGGGCCGCACGGACCTCGTCTATGCGGGGGTCCTGTTCGACGTGGAAGATCTTCGCGGCGAAGGCCAGTATGGCGCCGAATACCGCGCCCATGATGCCGAGCACGAGTATGGCGTAGACTATGTTCATAATGCCGTCCATTGCCCTACCCCCTTAACCTATCTGCATGCCCGAGAAGCCCATGAAGGCCAGGGCCAGCAGGCCGGCGGTCACGAGGGCTATCGGGAAGCCGTCGAAGCTCTCCGGATAGTCGGCGAACTGCAGCCTGTCGCGGACGCTCGCGAAGAGGACGATGGCGACGAGGAAGCCTAGGCCGCCGGACGCTCTCAATGAAGTTGTAGTTGTTCTGCACGTTCAGCAGCACGACGCCGAGGACGGCGCAGTTGGTGGTGATGAGCGGCAGGAAGATGCCGAGCGCGGTGTACAGCGACGGCACGCTCTTCTTGAGGAACATCTCGACGAACTGCACGAGCACGGCGATGACCAGGATGAAGGCCAGGGTGCTCATGTACGCGAGGTCCAGCGCGATGAGCAACAGGTTGACCGCGTAGCATATGGCGGAGGCCAGACCCATGACGAAGGTGACCGCGATGCCCATGCCGATGGCGGTGTCGATCTTGGTGGAGCAGCCCAGGAAGGGGCAGCAGCCGAGGAACTGGGAGAAGATAAAGTTGTTGATGAGGATGGCGCCGAGCGCTATCGTAAGGACGGAATCAAACATTACTCAGCCGCCTCCTTTACAACTTCAACCTTGGCCGCGCGGGCGGCCTTTTCCTTCTTCTCAGCCGACTTGCGCAGCGCGTACTGCATCGCCGCAAGCAGGCAGGCCAGCGTGAGGAAGCCGCCGAAGGGCATGATGAGTATCGTCGCTCCGAACTCGGAGGGGAAGATCTGAATGCCCTTGCCGCTGCCGTCGAGCGTCAGGCGCAGGGCGCCGGTGGTGATGTCGAGCAGGCCGCCGCCGAAGGTGCCGGAGCCGAGCAGCTCGCGGATGACGCACATGCACACCAGGACGACGGTGTAGCCGAAGCCCTGGAAGATGCCGTCGAAGAAGGAGGGGCCCACGGGCTCGTGCTGGCAGAACGCCTCGGCACGGCCGATGATGATGCAGTTGACGACGATGAGCGGGATGAACACGCCCAGCGAAGCCGACAGCGCCGGTATGTAGGCCTGCAGCAGCAGGTCCACGATGGTGACGAAGCCCGCGATGACGACGACGAAGATCGCCAGGCGGATGTCGTTCGGAATGACCTTGCGCATCGCCGAGATGACGATGTTGCAGCAGGTCAGGATGACAAGAACGGAGAGGCCCATGCCGATGCCGTTGAACAGCGTGGTCGTGATGGCCATGGTGGAGCACATGCCGATGCGCTGCACAAGGACGGGGTTGTTGGTGATGAGGCCCTCTGTGAATTGCTTTTTAATGTTCATCTTTCAGACCTCCCTTAACCCAGCGACTTGCAGACGGCGATCGCCGTGTTGGCGGCGTTGGCCATCGCCCTGGAGGAGATGGTCGCGGCGGTGATGGAGTCCACCGTGCCGCCGTCCTTGGTGACGGCCATGCCCTCGGTCTGGCCAACGAAGCTGTCCAGGAACTCGCTCTCGGTTATCTTCGCGCCGAGACCGGAGGTCTCAGCGTGGGAGATGACGCTCGCGCCCGTGATGCTGTAATCGGGAGCCACGCCGAAGGCGGCGGTGATGGAGCTCTGAGCACCGGAGAAGGTGAGCTCGACGACCCAGCCGCTGTCGCCCGCCTGGACGAGGGCGTCCACGGTCGGGAAGGCTTCCTTGTCGTAGGTGACGTCGGTGTAGGTGTCGCTCGCGAGGACCGCGTTGTAGGCGGCGGCCCTGGCGGCCTCCTCCTGCTCCTTGATCCTGTCCTTCGTGAGCATGTTCACGAAGCCGAGCACGCCGGAGACGATGGCGGACACAAGGAAGAGTATCAGCGCAAGCCGTACGATCTGGTTGGGGGCTTTCTTAGTCTCAGCCATTTGCCGCACCCTCCTTTGCCTGTTTCTTGGCCGCCTTCCTGGCAGCCTTTGCATTCTTCGCGTCCTCCGCGCTGACGCCGAACTGCCTCGGGCGGGTCAGCTTGTCAACGCCCCAGGTGCAGCAGTTCATGATGAGTATCGCGTAGCTGACGCCCTCGGGGTAGGAGCCGAAGTAGCGGATGAGCACGGTGAGCACGCCGCAGCCGAGGCCGAACACCAGCTGGCCCTTCAGGGTGACGGGGCTGGTGGAGTAGTCGGTCGCCATGAAGAAGGCGCCGAGCATGAGGCCGCCGGAGCAGACGTTCAGGAGCATCCAGTCTATCCTGCCGTAGCCCTCGTGGCCGAAAATGAGGCAGAGGACCGCGACGGAGCCGATGAAGGTGACGGGGATGCGCCAGGTGATGACCTTGCGGGCGAGGAGCCAGATGCCGCCGATGAGGACGGCCAGGGTGCTTATCTCGCCGATGCAGCCGGGGATGCCGCCCAGGAAGATGGAGCCGAGGCCCATGTACTCGGGCAGGGGCTGTCCGGCGTAGAGGTAGGAGAGCGGGGTCGCCATGGTGGCGGCGTCCACGCTGCCGGAGAGCACGCTGGGCACCGCCCAGACAGTCATATAGCCCGCGTAGGCCGCCGTAAGGAAGGCGCGGCCCGCGAGGGCGGGGTTCAGGAAGTTCTTGCCGATGCCGCCGTAGAGCTGCTTTACCACCACAACGGAGAAGAAGGAGCCGATGACGACCATCCACCACTTCGCCTCGGAGGGCAGCACGCAGACCAGCAGTATGGCGGTGACGACCGCGGAGAGGTCGCCGACGGTGGTGTTCTTCTTCATGAGCTTCCTGTAAGCCCACTCAAAGAACACGCAGGAGACTATGGAGACGGCCAGCAGCATCGCTGCCTTGGCGCCGAACATGTACACGCCGACGGCCAGGGCGGGAATGAGGCCGATTATGACGTCCAGCATTATCTGCTGGGTGCCGCGCCCGGTCCTGAGGATGGGGTTCGACGTTACTTTAAAGAGCTTTTTCTCCTCCATCAGGCCTGCGCCTCCTTTCCGGCAGCTGCCGCGGCGTTGGCCTTGGCGGCTTCAGCGCGGGCTTTTTCCTCCGCGCGCTTGGCATTTATCATGGCCTTGCCGACCTTGAAGGTGTGGGTCAGCGGCAGGCGTCCCGGACATCCCCAGGAGCAGGAGCCGCACTCGAAGCAGTCCATGACGTGATATTCTTCCATCTTCTTGATGTCGCCCTTCTTGACGTACATATACATGTACATCGGCTCGAGCTTCATCGGGCAGTGCGCTATGCAGTTGCCGCAGCGGATGCAGGTGGGCGTATCGCTCTCGCGGTTCATGTCCTTGCTGAAGAGCAGCAGGCCGCTTGCGCCCTTGACGCTGCCCGCGGTCGGGTCCGCGACGCAGATGCCCATCATGGGTCCGCCCATGCAGATGCGCTCGACCCTGTCCATATCCACGCCGGCTTCGGCGAAGATGTGCTCCAGCGGGGTGCCGAAGCGGCAGAGCAGGTTCTGCGCTTCCTTCACGCAGTCGCCCGCGACGGTGACCACGCGCTCTATCGAGGGTATGCCCTCGTAGCAGGCGCGGTATATCGTGTAGGCCGTGTAGGTGGAGACGACGTTGCAGCCCACGCCGCTCGGCAGCCCGCCGGGCTTGACCTCGCGGTTGGTGTTGGCCTTGACCTGCATCTTCTCGGCGCCCTGCGGGTACTTGACGAGCTCGGGGACGATCTCGATGCCGTACTTGGCCGGGTCGAGGCTGTTGAGCAGGTCGATGGCGTCCTGCTTGTTCTTCTCAATGCCGTAATAGCACTTGTCGAGGCCGTGCGCAATGCGGACGAGCTCTATGCCCTTCAAAAGCTCTTCCGGATGCTCCAGCATCGTGCGGTGGTCGCCGCAGAGATAGGGTTCGCACTCTGCGCCGTTGATGATGAGCGTGTCCACCTTGCCGCGCGCGCCCTGAATCTTGAACGCCGTCGGGAACATGGCGCCGCCCATGCCGACCACGCCGGCTTCGCGGATACGGGCGATTATGGCGTCCGGGTCCTTGAGCTGCTCGGCGGTCAGGGGCTTCATGTCCTCACAGGGAGTGTCCTGAAAGTCGTTTTCAATGACGACGGACATGACCATGTCGCCCAGCATGTGCCGCCTCGGCTCAACGGCAATGACCTTACCGGAGACCGAAGCATGCACCGGGGCGGATACCGGCGCGTCGTTCGTGCCTATGAGCTGTCCCATCTTCACCGTGTCGCCCACCGAGACGATGGGCTTGTTGGGCGCGCCGATCTGTTGGATCATCGGCAGCACAACGACACTCGGCGGCGAGATGGTACGCACAGGCGTCTTGCTGGCGGTCTTCGCGTAATCGGGGTGAACACCGCCATAGTACTTAAAGGGCATGAGCATCACCTCTCGTAATATTTGACCTCGCAATCGTAACACATTTGTCAATATATGTCCAGCGGAATTGACACAAATCCACCGCGTTTCCAAGATTATTTCTTAACAATATTGCGAAAAGCTTGACATATGCAAGAAAACCGTCATTTTTCGCCGCCGTTGCGCCGGGGGCGCGGACTATGCATTTTTTTGCGCGCGGAGCGGCCGGACGGCGATTTTCCGCTTTTAATAATTAAGAAGTTAATATATAATAGCAGAGCGGGCGCGCCGCGCCGCGGAAGGGAGGGGGCCGTATGACGGCGACCAGACTTGGAGCCAGAAAGTGGCTCACGATAGTGCTCGTGGGACTGGTGGGGCAATTCGCCTGGACCATCGAGAACATGTACTTCAACGTCTATCTCTACAACACGATCTCTACCGACCCGGACTACATCGCCGCGATGGTTGGCTGGAGCGCCGCCGCCGCGACGCTCACGGCGCTGCTCATGGGCGCGCTCTCGGACAGGCTTGGCAAGCGGCGGCTGCTCATCGGCTGCGGCTACATCCTCTGGGGCGTCTCGACCGCGGCCTTCGGCCTCGTCACGGTGGAGAACGCGGCGAAGCTCTTCCCGGCGGCGAGCGCTGTCTCGGCCGCGGCGATAATGATAGTCGTGCTCGACTGCGTGATGACCTTCTTCGGCTCCACGGCCAACGACGCCGCCTTCAACGCCTGGCTCACGGACGCCACGGACGAGACGAACCGCGGCCGGGCCGAGTCCGTCATCGCCACGCTGCCGCTCATCTCCATGCTCGTCATCTTCGGCCTCTTCGACGGCCTCACGCAGCAGGGGCGCTGGAGCGAGTTTTTCGCCATTTTCGGCGCGCTGGTGACGGCGACGGGCGTCGTCTCGCTCTTCCTCGTGAAGGACGAGCCGGAGCTCAAGCCCAGGCGGGACAGCTATTTCAAGAACCTCGTCTACGGGCTGCGGCCCTCGGTGGTGAGGGCGAACCAGGGGCTCTACCTCGCGCTGCTGGCCTTTGCGGTTTTTTCCGTGGCGGTGCAGGTGTTCTTCCCCTACCTCATAATCTACATCCAGAACTTCCTCGGCATCACGGACTACGCCATCGTGCTCGGCGTGGTGCTCATCGTCGCCTCGCTGGTGAGCGTGCTCTCGGGGAAGCTAATTGACCGGATGGGCAAGCTGCGCTTCACCATCCCCGCCGCGGCGGTGATGTTTGCGGGGCTGGTGGCGATGTATTTTGCACGGGGCCAGGTCGCGGTCATCATCGCCGGCTGCGTGATGATGAGCGGGTACATGCTCGTGACGGCCTCGCTCTCCGGCAAGGTGCGCGACCTCACGCCGCCGGACAAGGCCGGGCACTTCCAGGGCATACGCATGCTCTTTGCCGTGCTGCTGCCCATGATAATCGGCCCGCAGATAGGCTCCGCCGTCATCAAGGGCGGGGACCTCACATACGTCGAGCTCGGCGTCACCAAGACGGTGCCGACGCCCGGCATCTTCCTCGCGGCGGCCGTCGTGCTGCTGCTGACGCTGATACCTGTTTTCATCCTCAAAAGGAGGGAAGTCCATGCTTACAACTGAGTGGGGCGAGGCCCTTGACCGCGAACATCCCCTGCCCGAATACCCGCGCCCGCAGCTCCGGCGCGAGAGCTACCTCAACCTCAACGGCCCCTGGGAATACGCCATAACGCGCGAAAATGCCGAGCCGGAGGAGTATGACGGCGAGATAATCGTGCCCTTTGCGCCCGAGTCCGAGCTCTCCGGCGTGGGCAGGACGCTCAAACCGGGGGAGTACCTCTGGTACCGGCGCGAGCTGGTGCTGCCGGAGGGCTTCAACGTCGGGCGCGTGCTGCTGCACTTCGGCGCCGTGGACCAGTGCGCGCGCGTCTGGGTGAACGGAGAGGACGCCTGCGCCCACACGGGCGGCTACCTCGGCTTTTCCGCCGACATAACGGAGCTGCTGTACGCCGAGGGCGAGGCAAACGAGATACTCGTCCGCGTGACGGACGACACAGACAAGAGCTACCACACCCGCGGCAAGCAGAAGCTCAAGCCCGGCGGCATCTGGTACACGCCCGTGAGCGGCATCTGGCAGACCGTGTGGTGCGAGAGCGTGCCGGAAAACTACATCCGCGCGCTGTACATCACGCCGCACGTGGACCAGGGCGCGGTGGAGCTCTATGTCGACGGCGAGGGCCCCTGCCGGGCGCTCATCGGCGGCATGGCCTACGACTTTTACGCCGGGACGCCGGCGCTGCTCCGGCTGGGGGAGGAGATACACCTCTGGACGCCGGAGGACCCCTGCCTCTATGAGCTCACGCTGGCGCTGGGCGAGGACAGGGTGGAGAGCTATTTCGCGATGCGGAGCTTCTCGGTGCAGGCCGACTCCGAGGGCGTGAAGCGGCTGTGCCTGAACGGGAAGCCGTATTTCCACAACGGGCTGCTGGACCAGGGCTGGTGGCCGGACGGGCTCTACACCGCACCGAGCGACGAGGCGCTCAGCTACGACATCGAGGCCGCAAAGGCGATGGGCTTCAACATGCTCAGAAAGCACGTCAAGGTCGAGCCGCTGCGCTGGTACTACCACTGCGACCGCCTGGGTATGCTGGTGTGGCAGGACATGCCGAACGGCGGCGGGAGCTACAATCCCGCGGTCATCTCCGCGCCGCTGCTCACGGGCTGGCACATGAAGGACAGCAAGTACGGCGCCTTCGGCCGGAAGGACGAGCGCGGCCGCGCGGAGTTCACGGAGGAGCTGCGCGAGATGGTGACCGAGCTCTACAACTGCCCGTGCATCGCGATGTGGGTGCCCTTCAACGAGGGCTGGGGCCAGTTTGACGCGGAAAAAAACGTCGCGGCCATACTCGAGATAGACGCGACGAGGACGATAGACCACGCGAGCGGCTGGCACGACCAGGGTATAGGCGACTTCAAGAGCCTGCACGTCTATTTTGACGACTACCGCTACGCCTCGGACAAGCAGGGGCGCTGCGTGATACTCACGGAGTTCGGCGGCTACGCCTTCGCGGTGGAGGGCCACACGTCGGATGTGAAGCCCTTCGGCTACAAGAAGTTCAAATCCGCGGCGGAGCTCCGCCGCGGCATAACGCTGCTCTATGACGGGCAGATCCGCCCCGCCGTGAAGAAGGGGCTCTCCGCCGCGGTGTATACCCAGCTCACGGACGTCGAGGGCGAGCTCAACGGCCTCATAACGTATGACCGCCGCGAGCTGAAGATCCCCGCCGACGCCGTCGCCCGCATGGTCCATATGCCCTCCCTCAAACCCTGATGCCCTGCGCGCGAAGCGCGTTTGAAAGTTTCGTCCACCTTTTCAAAGGTGGCGGAGTCCAGAGGCAGAGCCTCTGG
>ENA-OPCP01001442-OPCP01001442.1-human-gut-metagenome-genome-assembly--contig:-NODE-1442-length-14931-cov-4.188021_pt1 | contig 14931 bp, 23 predicted proteins | sample MGYA00241563_ERZ501477 | MGnify/ENA primary metagenome ERZ501477 (study PRJEB25962, sample SAMEA2042572) | human gut metagenome | biome: human gut; feature: human-associated habitat; material: faeces... | reverse complement strand
TTGAATTAGTAAAGAAATTTCAGTTTGACTGGTACTTTTTCTTGACGTAGTACCATAGTCTCTCAATCTCCTTCTTGCTGAATGGCTTTCTATTATATGCATTGGGATTTCCTGCTTTCGATATATCAACATACCTCACCATATCTCGCTTGTCAGATGTGACTATCTCATGCATTACAGCGTAGTCATACATCAGTCCGAAAAGAATCTTCATCTTCTTAAGAGTCGGAGTATTCTTACCAGAATCATCAATTGCCTTCTGTAAGTGGTCCAGTTTTATCTCCACGAACTTCATATCATGAAGCGCTGGGCATGAATTAAATGATGCCTTATATCCATTCACATTGGACTGTGAGACCTTTGGAAAATGGAGTTCTGACCACTTATCATATACTTCTCTAAATGTAATAGTATTATGATGAAGGTCGTATGGATCTCTATTGAATTCAGTCAGTGCGGTCAATGCTTCCTTTCTTGTAGGGTAGTATCCTATGAACTGGTAGATAGGATATGACTTCTTCTTCACTTCATCAAATGTCCATCCTGTTGTCTTTCTAGCTACCCATGGGTTCCTTCTGTTTCCTGATAACTTGTAGACACTTCCAAAACTGTTCGGTAATCTCATAATTAACACATCCTTTTTCTTTAATTTGAATATGTGAATGTGCTATAATTTAAATTGTCAATCGGAGCGTGTTATAGCACAATCCTTTTACTGAATCCAGGTACTGCAATACCTGGATTCTTTTTTTTTTGTCTTTCTGTCTTTCGTGACACCGCATATATACTACTATATATATTTTATATTTATTCGTACATTGTAGCCTATGTTACATACTGATAATAAAAAGTATTAAAGATAAACTACCTAAGACACGAAAGACACGAAAGACACGAAAGACAGCAGAGACTTAATTTTTATATTTTATGATATAGCTTCTTCCTGATTTGATTCGTTCTATCTTTCCATCCATTCTCAAGAGATAGACTATATCCTTTACAGTATCCTGTTCACCAGGCTCAAATAATTTCCAGAAGTCAGACTGGAGAATCTCACCATGTTCAATCAGTCTTTCAATGACGATTGAACGAAGGTCATTGACTCTTCCCTTTGTTGGATGGGTTCTGTCATATTCCTTCTGAAGCTCGTCAAAATTCTTTTCTAATTCATCAAGTTCCTTTATTCGCTTCTGTAGATAGTCTCTTGATGTGAGGATCTCATAATACCAGAATTCAAAACATTCACCCTTGCGCTTACATAGTTTCTTCAAGTCCTTCAGATATATTACAAATGACTTCAGCGCTGGTCTCAACTGCTTTGGAGAGGCATATCTGACAGCAATCCATCTATTCAGAAAATAACTGTATTCCTTTCTAGTCTTTTCGATGAAATCGCTATTCTCAGTAACCCATCCCCATGGCAGTTCACCATTTTCAAGATGGGCCATATCTCTTTTCTTAAATAAACTCATTTCATTCTCCTTCTAGTAGACCTGTCTATTCTGCATCACTCTTCCTATAATCTTAAGATTACTAATATCAGCAATGTATATTGGTCTATGTTCTGGATTGAATGGTTGAAGAATTACACCGTCATCCTGTCTGATAATTTTTCTTATCATATGCCCGTCATAGTCAACAAGAGCAATCTGTCCATCATCTATCGCATCCTGTTGCTTAATCAATAATGTATCACCTTTATTGATTTGTGGAGCCATTGAATCATCCATCATAATTAGTCCGTAGAATGTCCCAGTCTTGGCGATTCTATATGACATCTCTTCCCACCCTATCGCATCTTCTGGAGTGAGATCTTGAGGGACATAGTCAAATACTGGTATTCTGCATCCCTTCTCATATCTTATTGATTCCTCCTTGAGTGCATCATCATCATACTGCACCGCCCACTGGGCTTCCTGGTCATTGCGGTATTCACTCTCACCAGTCAGATAACTGATTGATACTCCAAAGTAGTTCGCTAGTTTTGTCATTGTCGCATTGTTTGGGGTAAACGTCTTCCATTTAGATGATGAACCTACACCGATGCCAGCGTCTCTTTCTAGCTGTCTCTTTGATATCTTCCTTTCTTTACATAGTTCATTAATTCTGTCCATGAATTCCATATTATATTCTCCTTTCAAAAATACAGAATAAATTCAGCGTATTCTATTGACACAATGCTGAATAACTACTATAATGAAACTCGTCGGGTGAAGAAGTAATTCAGCAAAATAAAATAATAGAGTCGCTTTCGTGAGCTATATTCATTAATCCTAAACAAATGATAGAACATGTTCAGCAAAGTGTCAATATTTTACGCTTATTTATTTTTAACCTGCTGAAGAAATTACAGAAAGGAAGTGAATTCAATGTCAGACTTAAAGAAACAGGTCAAGATTGCCTTGATTCATAAGGACAGCAACATGACAGAACTCTCCAAGGAATTGGGAATCAGTCTATCATACTTGTCTGATATCCTTGCTGGAAAGAGAAACAACCAGGAACAGATTGATAGAATCAAGAAGTATCTCGATATCAAGGATATTGATGATTATGAAGAATAGAATGTCCGTATCTGAAGTCGCTGAACTAATGGAAGTATCGGAACAGTTCGTCAGAATCGGTCTCCAGCGTGATGTATTTCCATTCGGTTATGCAGTGAAGATGTCAGGACAATGGACTTATTACATCAGTCCTAAGAAGTTTCAGGAATGTACGGGAATAGAGGTGAGTGGGGATGATTAATCTATATCCACACCAGCAGGAAGCACTTGAACAGACTAAAGGTTTTGAGAATGTCGCTGTATACCATGATATGGGATTAGGAAAAACATTTACAGGGTCAGAAGTTCTCAAAAGATACGGCTGCAAGGTGAATCTGGTTGGATGTCAAAAGTCTAAGATTAGGGACTGGCTGAATCATTTCCATGAATACTATTCATCATGGTTCGTCTATGACTTGACCAATAAATCAGAATTGAAGGAATTCATCACGAACATGAATGACCCTCAAGGAATCATGATTGGAGTAATCAATTATGACATGATTTGGAGAAGGAAGGAACTCATTAATACACATGATTTTACACTCATGCTTGATGAATCATCATTGATTCAGAATCCAAGAAGCAAAAGAACGAAGTTTATCTTGAAGATGAACCCTAGTCATGTGGTTCTTCTATCTGGTACTCCTGTAGGCGGTAAATATGAGAATCTATGGTCTCAGCTTCATCTTCTGGGATGGAACATTTCAGAAAGACTATATAACAGGCAGTATATCAACTGGAAGACTATCACTATTGGGGGCATGACCCATAAGATTGTGGACAGGGATAATCCATACAAGAACATCGATAGACTGAAATTGAAGATGAGAGAGTATGGAGCAGTGTTCAAGAAGACAGATGAAGTCATGGACCTTCCAGAGCAGGTCTTCACTACTATAAAAGTGAAACCTACCAGGGAATACTTCAGATTCATGAAGAACTACATCATAGATGTGGAAGGTGATGAACTTGTGGGGGATACTACATTGACGAGACTATTATATAGTCGTCAGTTATGCGCTCACTACAATGAGAATAAGCTGGAAGCATTTAAAGACCTACTGGAATCCACAAGGGATAGACTCATAGTCTTCTATACCTGGAATGAGGAACTTGAAAGGCTCAAGAATATATGTGAGGAACTTGAAAGACCAGTATCACAGGTAAATGGGCATGTAAAGGACCTCACAGCTTTCGAAAATGAAGATGATGCCATCTGTATATGCCAGTATCAGTCAGCATCTAAAGGGCTTAATCTACAGGAATATGGATGTAATAAGATGATTTATTTCTCGCTTCCATTATCTTCAGAGGATTTTGAACAATCAAAGAAGAGAATACATAGAATCGGACAGGAGAAGACATGTTTCTATTATCTGATGATATGTGAAGATTCAGTGGAAGAGAAGATATTGAAAAGACTAAAGGAAAGGAAGGATTATACTGATGCGCTATTTGAAGAAGATGAATGTAAGTAATGTGATTACAGCTGTAGCAATATTAATAATCATGTTTACAGCTATGATTGATGATTTCGAATTCGGATGGTTCATAATATTCTGGTTAGTATTATTCGTTCTATCATGTATATGGCTTATTAGACTCGCTATAGAGGATGATTATAAATGTGAAAGGGGTGATGAAGATGATTAGATGTCTACAGGCGGTCGAAGACGATGCAATGTGTCAGCAATGCTGTATGTTCTGTGAAAAAAGAAAGACATGCGATGAAGTGTGTACGTGTCTCATTGATTCATGCGAATATCAGCTGCATCCTTCTGAAATGAAGATTCCTGGAACAGTTCAGAAGGTCATTGATGATATTTCTGAATTAGCTGTACAAAAGAAGAGCATTGAAGACCAGGAAAAGAAGATGAAGGATAAGCTTGTAAAGGCCATGGAAAAATATGATGTGAAGTCATTCGAGAATGACAGAGTGAAATTCATGTACGTGGCACCAAGTGAAAGAAAGTCAATTGATTCTAGCAAGCTCAAGAAGCAGTATCCTGATATCGCTGAAGAGTGTACGAAGGTTTCACCTGTCAAGAGTTCAGTAAGAATCACTGTAAAGAAATAAGGAGGAAAAGAATATGGCAAACTGGTGTGCAGGCACTCTTAGGGTGCGTGGAAAAAAGAAAGATTTACAGAATTTTGTTGTGAACGGATTGAAACCTTGTGATTTTGCAAAAAGTGAACATGCAAAACTCGAACTAGATGAATATGGAGATGTATACTGTAATGAAACATGCTGGATTGAAGGAACAAGCAGAGGATTAATTCATAATCTAGATGTATATTTTGAAAAAGGTGAGGATGATTCTATTCAGACTATTGCCTTGGATGTAGAATTCGCATGGGCTATCAGTTCTGAAGAATTACTGGAAGTATGCCAGAATTATCATATTGATATGAGAATCTACGCTTTTGAAAAAGGAATGGAGTTCAACCTGGAAATTGAGATAATCAACGGAAAGATTACAAAGGATTCCTATTTCTCATTCCAGGATTACATCTGGGAATGTATCTGTCCGAATATAGGAGGATAAATGCATGGGTAAGGAGAAGGTATTCGAAAATAAGGTGAAATCATTCCTGAAGATGAACGATGCATATTTCTTCAAGTACTGGGGTGGAGGAAACTTCACGAAAGCAGGTGTTCCAGATATCATCGCATGCATTAAAGGACGATTCATAGGTATTGAAATAAAGGGACCAAATGGAAAGCCTACAGAACTACAGATTCATAATCTGAAGAAGATTGATGAGGCTGGAGGATATGGAATATTACTGTATCCAAAGGATTTCAAAATATTCATGAACCTGATTCATTCAATAACTACGCCATACAGATACGGTCATAGTGAAGATGATATATTCTATCAGGTAATGGAAGAAGAGATGTATTATAAGGTTCTGAAGGGGGTATGGTCGGATGATGGATAGATTTCACTTCTCAACATGTGAATGCTTTGATAACTGTCCAAAGCGATTCGAACTGAGATACAAGAAGGATATTGATACATTGCCTTCTGATGATCCCGCTAACCCATTACTATTGGGTACAGCGATTCATAGAGGGATGGAAAAAGACATGGAGACTGCAATACGTGAATATGTCAATTCATATCCTGTTATTACTGATGAACACATTAATGAAATCATCAAGCTGGAATACTGGATTCCAAGAATGAAGGAACTTCTACCAGAAGGATTTCATGAAGTCAATTTCAAGAATGATGTCTATGAGGGTACGGCTGACCTGCTTGTACCATGTACGAAGTACGATGGAGAATTGGAGCATGGTCAGTTCGATTTATATGACTTCAAGTATTCGAATAATATCGAGCATTACATGGAGTCTAGACAGTTACATGTATATAAGTATTTCCTTGAAATGATTAAGGGAATCAAGATTAGAAGAATGTATTTTGTGTTCGTCCCTAAAGTCCAGATAAAGCAGAAGAAGGATGAATCTCTATGGGAATTCAGAAATAGAATCAAGATAGAGCTTGATTCCAAGGAGCTTCAGATAAGACAGGTCATCTATGACTATTCAAAAGTCGTAGATTTCTATAGCACATGTATGAAGATTGGTCTAATTGACCAATGCAATGAGAACCGCTCATATCTATGCAACTGGTGCGAATACAAGGAATATTGTGAAAAAGGAGAAACGTATATGTTTAATTTACCGAAACCAACTAGAAGACACGCTGGAGAGACAGCAAGAAGAAAATTATGGATCTATGGTGGTCCATTCAGTGGAAAGACTACATTTGCAGATAAAGCGCCTGGACCATTGAATCTAAACACTGATGGGAATATTAATTTCGTAACAATGCAGTATGTACCTATCAAGGATACATATGAAGGTAGACAGAAGATTCTAGCATGGCAGACTTTCAAGGATGTAATTGATGAATTAGAGCGTACTGCTGGAGAGAATGGATTCAAGACAATCGTAGTGGACTTATTAGAAGATACATATGAAGCATGTAGAATCTTCATGTATAACAAGTTGGGTATCAGTCATGAATCTGATGCTGGATTCGGAAAAGGATGGGATATCATCAAGACTGAATATCTATCTACAATGAGAAGACTCATGAATTTAGATTATGAAAATATCATCCTACTATCACATGAGGATGATTCAAAAGACATCACTAAAAAAAGTGGTGATAAGATTACATCAATCAAGCCTAATCTACCTCCAAAAGTGGCAAATAAGATTGCTGGAATGGTTGATATTGTTGCAAGAGTAATCGTAGAAGACGATGGCACTAGAACATTGAATTTCAAGGCCAATGAGGTCATTTTCGGTGGTGGAAGATTGAAGAATATCAGCGCTACTACAATCCCATTGGACTGGGATGAACTAGTAAAGGTCTATGATGAAGCGAACTCTAATTTTTTTGAAGAAAGTGCTGAAGATATTCAGAGTGGCGAATTAGAAGACGCTGAAGAAGAGAAAGAAGAAACAGATACAATTGAACCTGTTGAAGTTAAAAAGCCCGTAGAAACGAAGATTGAAGAACCTGAGGTTCATGAAGAGAAGCCAGCGAGAAGAACAAGAAGAACAAGAAAGGTAAGATAATCATGAATAATTTTATTAAAGCTTTAAAGGAAGCAGGAATTTATGATCACATTGTTAAAACAATCGTGGATGTTAGAAAGAAACATCATGTAAAGAATGCAAGAGAGGGAATCACAACCATTCTGAAAATAGAAATGAATAGAAATCCTAAGTTATTTGATATCTACGTGCATGACATTGAAGAGTTAGCTTTCGAGACAGTTATTACAGAAATCATGAAGTCAGTTGCTGATGTTGAAAAGAAAGATGTCAATCTTGATGAAATACTCAAGGAATCAACAGAAAAAGAAGAAGCGCTTGAAGATGCTGTCATTGACAGTTTCATTGATTTTCTTAATGGAATTACAAATATTTTCAATGATTAAGAAAGGTTAAAAGGTGAATAATATGAATATTTTTGATAAATGGGATAAGAATATGGATGTAGAAGGTCTACAGCATGATGTAGAAGAAGCAGAAAATAATGGAAATTCTGGCAACAATTATAAGGAGGTACCAGAAGGTAAATATGAAGTGAGAGTTGAAAACATTGAAATCAAGGAATGCAAGTCAGACAAGAATAATGGCGCTCCAATGATTTCAGTCACATTCAGAATCATCAATGGTGATTATAAGAATCAATGTTTATTTTATAATCAGCTAATCACTGAAGGATGGCAGATTGGAAATGCTAATTCATTGCTTAGAAGTCTAGATTCGGGCATTACAGTCGAATTCAAAGGATATAAGCAATATAATCAGTTACTTCTTGATATCGCTGAAGCGATTGATGGAAATCTTGAATATCTTCTTGATTATTACAAGAATAAGAAGGGGTTCAATGTCTTCAAGATTGAAGAAGTCTATGATCTAGATTAACAGGTGAACGCTGGTGACATTAAGTCACCAGCAACACTTGAAGAAAGGAATTGAATAATGCTTTTTTATGACTATGAAGTATTCAAATATGACTGGATGGTAGTCATATGCGACACTGATAAGAAAAGGACATATAAAATTATCAATGATAGAAAAGCACTTGAGGACTTTCATTACAGCCATGAGAAGGATATATGGATAGGATTCAACAATAATCACTATGACCAGTATATCCATAAGGGCATTCTATGTGGATGCAATCCGTACCGAATCAATAACTGGATAATCAAGGAGAATAAACCAGGGTGGTCATTCAATCGTGACTTCAGAAAAATCAGAATGATAAACTACGATGTAATGCAGCGTGGTGACAACGGTCTGAAGCAGTTTGAAGGCTTTATGGGGAACAATATAAAAGAGACATCTGTTTCATTCGATATTGATAGGAGACTCACTGAGAAGGAAATTAAAGAGGTTCTAAAGTACTGTACTCATGATGTAGAGCAGACTATGGAAGTGTTCATGAAGAGAATAAATGATTTCAATACTTCAATATCACTGATAAAGATGTTCCCTGAATCATTATCAATCTATGACGTCGGACTGACTAAGGGGCAGATGAGCGCTAAGATTCTAGAATGCCATAGAATCAAGAGGGATGATGAATTTGACCTATTCGTATTACCATGTATAGACATCAAGAAATATAGAAAAGCAATAGATTTCTATATGTCGATGAAGGGAAGGAAAGACCCTTCAGAGGTCTACACTAAGTCGCTGAAGATGATTATTGCAGGGCTTGAACATAAGATATCATGGGGCGGAATTCATGCAGGAAAGGAACAGTATAGAAACCTGGGACATGGGCGACAGATATGGCATGTGGATGTCGCTTCATTCTATCCACGATTGATGATATTCCATAATCTGCTGACTAGAAATACCAAGAATCCTAAGACGTTCAGAAAGATATACGAAAAACGAATAGAACTGAAACACGCTGGAAAGAAGAAGGAACAGGCGCCATTGAAAATCGTTATCAATGGAACATTCGGTATCAGCAAAGATGAGAATTCATTAGCATATGACCCAAGAAATGCGAATCTAATATGCATTAATGGTCAATTGATGCTCATTGATCTCATTGAACATCTAGAAACAATTGATGGATTCGAATTGATTCAGTCCAATACTGATGGTCTCATCGTCAGTCTTCCAGATACGGATGAAGCGTTCGAACAGATGGATGATGTATGCTATGAATGGGAACAGCGCTGTAATATGGTTCTTGAATTTGATGAAATCAAATCAATATGGCAGAAGGATGTGAATAACTATGTATTCCTATTTAGTAATGGAAAGGCTGAAAGGAAAGGAACATACGTGAAAGAACTATCACCGCTTGATTATGATTTACCAATCGTGAATAAAGCGGTAGTTGATAGAATCATCCATAATACGCCTATTGAAAAGACCATCAATGAATGTAATGAGCTGAAGGAATTCCAGATGGTGAAGAAGATATCATCAAAATATAAGGATATCTTATATGGTGGTGAGATAGTGAAGGTCAGAGAAGTGAATCCAAAGACTGGGAGACTACGAACAGTCGAGAAGTTCAATGGGATTCCTAAGAGACTGAATGAGAAGTGTGTAAGAGCATTCGCATCAAGAGACCCATCCGATGGAATGCTTCAGAAAATCCATGTGAATGGGAAGATATCGAAGATTGAAGGGACTCCACTACATTCATTCATCTACAATGATGATGTGAATGATGTGAAGGTACCTCATAAACTGGACAGGCAGTGGTACATAGATACAGCGTATAAAAGGATAGCAGGATTCAATGTTGAAGGAAGGTGACAAGATGGAATGGGAAGGCAATGAAAAGGTCTTCAAAGGATATGCGAAAGGCAGTGGGAAGAAGCCCACAATGAAAGTGAAAAATTCAAACCTTCTTGAATGGAATGAGGTTGAGAACTGTGATTCATTTGGAGCAGTATTGAATGATGATTATATTGATATTTCATTTGATACTGATGAATTATCCCAAAAGTTCTGGGATATGGCAGATAAGAATAACTGGAAATGTTTAATACTTGAGAACCCAAGCAACGGACATATACATTCGTACTGGAAGGATACCGCTCATAGAATCGAGAAGGGTGGTAAGGATAAGAAGCTAGCCGTAGGATTGACAGCAGACATCCATAACGGCTCGACATACATACCTTTGAGAGTTGACTGGGTTGACAGGTTTCCACCATCATATGAACCAGAGGAGATTGATGAAGTACCTATTGAACTTCTACCAGTCAATACTCAGATTGATCTCATGTCATTATCGGAAGGTGATGGAAGAAATGATGAACTGTTCAAGTACATCCTCATTCTCCAGTCCCAGCTGATGATTGACAGGGAGCCTATAAGACACATATTAGACAACATCAATCACTTCATATTTGAGGATGCACTATCTGAAGATGAGATGGATGTCATCACCAGGGATGAGGCTTTCGCAAAGCCTATGTTCTACCAGGGAAAGATGTTCATGCATAACGTTTTCGCACAGTACATGAAGAATGAATACCATATAAAGCGAATCCAGGGGCAGTTACACATCTACAATGATGACGAGGGTGTATATCGTTCAGGATATAAGTATATAGAACTGAAGATGGTCCAGGTCATTCCGACGCTCAAAGCAAATCATAGAGTAGAGACACTGAAGTTCCTGGAAATCATAACACCTGAAGAAAGTGAATGTTCTGATGCTAATCTGATAGCATTCAGAAATGGAGTATATAATCTAGAGACTGATGAACTGCTTCCATTCAGTCCTGACTATGTGATTACTAGCAAGATACCATGGGATTATAATCCAGAGGCATACAGTGAATTATGTGATAAGACTCTCAATAAGATGTCATGTGGTGACAGGGAGATAAGGGCTATCCTTGAGGAATCAATAGGATACTGCTTCTTCAGACAGAATGAGATGTCAAAGTCATTCATACTGACAGGAAGCGGAAGCAATGGGAAATCGACATTCCTCGACATGGTAAAGAATGTACTGGGAAGACAGAACTATGTATCACTTGACATGGATGAACTATCTGAAAGATTCAGTACTGCTTCAATGTTCGGTAAGCTAGCGAATATTGGTGATGATTCGAATGACGATTTTCTTCAAGGCAAGGTATTATCACAATTCAAGAGAATATGTTCTGGTAATGATATCAAGGCTGAAAATAAGGGACAGGATGCCTTTTTTTACAAGCCTATTGTTAAGCTTTTCTTTTCCTTCAATGAGATTCCAAGAATGAGGAATAAGGGCTTTGATGCCATCAAGAGAAGACTTGTAATAATCCCATTCAATGCAAAATTCAGCAAGGATGACCCTGACTTCGACCCACAGATAACATGGAAACTGAAGAAGCAGGATGTAGCAGAGTATCTCATCAAATTGGGGATTGAAGGTCTCAAGAGAGTACTTCAGAATCGTGAATTCACAGAATCGCAGAAAGTAAAGGATGAGATTGATGATTTTGAAAGGGATAATAATCCAGTGATACTATTCCTTGAAAGCCTGGATGTAGAACAGGAAGTAATAGGGAAGACTACAAAAGAGGTATTCCTTAGATATGATGCATTCTGTTCAGAGAATGGATTTTCTAGAATGGCGATGCAGACATTCACGAAGGAAGTTAAGAAGCATCTACACTGCGACAGGAGACAGATGCGAGAAAGTGGAGGAATAAGAGTGACAAGATTTGTCAGATAATTTTTTTTGAATTAGGCGCTGAATTAGTTCAGCATCTAATTCAATTATTGAGGTGATAACGATGAATTACTACATAGTCTATGATGAATTCGATAGACCATTGATAGTCGGAACAGCGAGAGAGTGCGCTGAAAGGATTGGAGTTTCAGAAATATCATTCAGATGCATGTTCACTAGACTCCATTCAAAGAAATATGCTGATATGCATCTAACTGGAGCGAATCAGCATAGAAAGTATTACATATATAAAGTAGAGGAGAACGAAGATGAATAGATGTGAAATTTTTAGAGATAGCATGCAGAACTATAAGAGATATGCTATCCCAAAAGCTCAATTGATTATTGCGGATGTACCCTATAACGTGGGTAATAACTTCTATGGATCTAATCCAATGTGGTATAAGGGGGGGGACAATAAAAATGGTGAGTCTAAACTCGCTGGAAAGTCAGCATTCAATAGTGATTTCAATTTTAACTTATATGAATACTTTCATTTCTGTTCGAGAATGCTCAAGAAGGAAGACCACAAGAAACAAAAAAGAGGAAGGAGTTCAGATAGTCCATGTATGATTGTATTCTGCTCATTTGAGCAGATGCCAACATTAATAGATGCAGGAAAGAAGCATGGTTTTGTGAACTATATTCCACTAGTATTTATCAAGAATTACAGCCCTCAGGTACTGAAAGCAAACATGCGAGTTGTAGGCGCTACAGAATATGCACTAGTTATGTACAGAGGTAAATTACCAAAGTTCAGAAATGGAGTACAGACTAATCCAGAGACAGGAAAGAACATCAGAGGAACAGGAAGAATGATATTCAATTGGTTCAGATGGGAGAAGGATGGGAAGGATATTCCTAAAATTCATCCAGCCCAGAAACCTGTTAATGTGCTTAAGCAGCTAGTAGAAATCTTCACAGATGAAGGTGATGTAGTTATTGATCCATGCTGTGGTAGTGGTAGCACATTAAGAGCATGCGCAGAAATGAATAGGAAAGTATATGGTTTCGAAATTGATAAAAACTTTTATGCACGTGCCAAGAATGAAATGTTAAAGGATTATATAAAGGAGTAAAAAGATAATGATTAAGGAGATTCAAAAGAAGATATGCAGATGTGACTGCTGCAAGAAGGAATTCGAAGTCATAGAGAATAAGAATACTGGAAGCACTAATGTAAGAACTGTAAGTATTCCCATGAGTAGCTTCAGTGAGACAGGTAAGCTATATGACAAGCCGTCAGATATCATAATCACAAGGGTTGATTTATGTGAAGACTGCTGTAGAAGACTGACAGATGTCATCAGTAATAAATTTCATGAGTTCTACCATGTAATGTGGAAAGGAGCGACAGATAGTGAAGATTAAGGATATCACATATTCATCTGAATACGTGGCTGAATTAGAAAACAAAATGGAATACCTAAAGGAAGAAAACGCAGAACTAAAACGTAAACATTTCATTTTAGAGTGTGATGTTCATTATCTCGAAATGTATAAAGAAGCGTTAAAACTAGCAATCATGGATGGCGTGGCTTTTGGCGGTTGTAATTTTTGGAAAAGATGTTCATCGTTTTGGGATGAACAAGAACTCTATGACAGGTCCATCTATAGAAATGCGCCCAACATTGCTAAAGGTGTCGAAGAGTTCTATTTTTCAATAGTAGCAAATGCAAAACTAGAAAAGAATGGAGCAAAAGGAAATGAAAAAATTAGTTATTCATATGAATAATGGAAATCAATATGAATTAAATATCAATAAAGATCTTGATAGAAGAAATGAACTAACCGTTGAAGAGGTGAATGCTCATTTTACAAAAGAAATTGATGATAATGAGAAAACGCTCAAAATCAATAATAAATATATTGATATTAAATATGTGTCACGTTTCGCAATATACAATGTTAATCGAGTGACTATCGCAATTGATAGTATTTCATTATTTGAATTAGTGGAGGTTAAATAATTATGTTGAAGAATAAAGAAGAAAGACGAAAGTTTATTCAAAATGAAGATAATTGGAAATTTTTAGATTCTTATCTGGAAGGTTTAAGAGTAAAAGAAATGGATCTTGGTGATAAAGCCGTAAACGTGATTGAAGTAAAAACATATAATCCATATCTGAAAAGAGAAGAGTGGACTGTTGAGTCTATGCGTTGGTTCAATAAATCAAAAGGATGTTATGAGTGGTTTATCAATACTAATGAATTGATTGATTATCTAACAAAGCATAAGAATGATGAAGTCATCAAGGATTTCAATAACTATTTATTGGAAGATGTAGAAGTTGAAGGGATTAACTATGACTAGATATACAGCGGAACAGGTCCAGGAAATCGTAGAGGACTGGGAAGACAAGTATAACAAACTAGAAGAAGAGTATACTTATCTCCAAGAAGAATATAAAGATTATATGAACACTGTAAACGAAGCATATAAGGAAGTACCTAATATATTAAAACGTTTAAATAAGAGTATTGATGAATTTCAGAAAGAATATAAGAAATTAATTAATAAGTATTATGATGCAGAAAAAAGATTCTGCGCATTAGCAAGTCTTTATATAGAGACGGTTACTAAACCGTCTAATAATCAAGGAAGAAGGAATGAGAAATAATGTATTTTGGAAAGATTCAAAAAGAGATTCTAATGAAAGCGGTAGATAGAGGGGATAAATTAAGAAAATTCCCATATAGATATTGTGAGTATACTCATTATGATAATGAGACAGTATGCATTACAAATAAGACTGCTACAGCGCTGTATGTCATTCCTAAGGATAAAGTATACCTGAATATGGAAAAGTGTTTCAGAGAAGAGGATAAGACTAATTTCAAGACACTACTTGACAAGGTATGGTATTCAGATGATATCACATTGACAAATGAAGTCAGAAAAATAGGGAAGCTATCACTCGCAGTATTCGAATATAACGGTACAAAGTTATATGTAGATGAGAAGCTACTATCTGCATTCCCATGCCAGAATCCTATCTATAAGAAGAACGGAGAGCGTTCTCCAGTATTCATCTGGGAGGGTGATAATCTAGTCGGTGCAGTTTCAACATTCAAAATTAAGGAGGGATAGAGATGTTTAAAGAAATCGGAAGATTGGTGGAATTATTAAAATATCCGCAAGAAAG
>ENA-OPCP01001421-OPCP01001421.1-human-gut-metagenome-genome-assembly--contig:-NODE-1421-length-15142-cov-3.689269_pt1 | contig 15142 bp, 10 predicted proteins | sample MGYA00241563_ERZ501477 | MGnify/ENA primary metagenome ERZ501477 (study PRJEB25962, sample SAMEA2042572) | human gut metagenome | biome: human gut; feature: human-associated habitat; material: faeces... | reverse complement strand
TCGAAAAAGCAACTTCTCCATATTCCGGTGTTCCGTCTTTTTTCAGAGTGATTGTTCCTGCCACTTCTTCCTGCTGATCGACATTCAGCATCTGAGGTGTTCTCGTTTCTTCCTCATATGGCGCTGTCGGCTGATCTTCTTTTTCCTTTGCCGCACCACCCGCCTCAACTGTATCCTGTTGTACCTTTTCTGATGCCTCATCACCTACAGTTATGTCGTGCGGTACATCGCCCGCCTCATCACCTGCAATTATATCATGCGGTACATTTTCTGACATACCATCCGGTATCTGTACATCCTTCACTGTCTCATTCTGCTGTACGCCGCTTACTGCTTCATCCTGTGTCCGCTCTGCTTCTGCATTTACCGAAACTGGAACTGCAAATATCATCGACAGACACATCAGAAAAGCCGTAAGTCCTGCAATCACTTTTCTCTCAAATTTTGTGATCATACGCGTCTCTCCTTTCATTTATTTTCTATAACAAAACTGCCGCTTGCATATAAAATCGCAAGCGGCAGTCTGTATAATTGAATCTCTTTCAATCGCTTTTACAGTTCTTCTATTTTGTTACATACAAATCTCAATACTTTCCTTAAATCTTTAATGTTTATAACTCCGTCCTTTTCCACATCTGCGGCAAGTTTCTGCTCCTCGTCCAACTCAACCTTCTGACATACATACCTCAAAGTAGTACGAACGTCTGAGATCGTCACTTTTCCGTCCGAATCTGAATCACCTTTTATATAATCCGGCTTCATCGCCTCGAACGTAAATCCGTTTTCTTTTGCGTACTTCTCCGCAGCCGATCCTGCTACTCCCGGCTTCAAGCACATCATTATGAAGCCCATTCCAGACAAGCGATTGGGACACGTAACTGCCGAATACCGTTCTGCCGCCGGACTCATTAAGAGCGCATGGAAATACGAGGGTGACACTTGGATTTGGGAATTCACCATTCCTAAGGGTGTTACCGCTACCGTAACCCTTCCCGGAGAGATGAAGTCAAAAGATTATGGAAGTGGAACTTACAAGGTGACCAAATAAAGTATATAGTTGCGATAGTTTTTCATGTAGGGATTTGATAGTAAGGCTGTATTCCTCTTCGGGATACAGCCTTCTCTTTTGTTTTGGCAAAATATCTGTCTATGCATTTTTCATCTTTTTTCTCTATGTGGAAGTTTTTTGCACATATATTCTCAATTCCTCGTATCTTTGCATTCTATTAAAACATCACTATGGAATTGAAGCATGGATATTACCATCTGATTGCGATACTTGTAGTTGCTATTTGGGGACTGACCTTTATATCAACCAAAGTACTGATTAATCACGGACTGACCCCACAGGAGATATTCCTTTATCGTTTTCTCATTGCTTATCTGGGTATTTGGGTGATTTCTCCCAAACGTCTGTTTGCGGGTAATTGGAAAGACGAACTTTGGTTGATGGCAGGAGGTCTTTTCGGTGGCTCACTCTATTTCTTTACCGAGAATACAGCTTTAGGAATCACGCAAGCATCCAATGTAGCTTTCATCATTTGCACAGCTCCTTTGCTTACCACCATTCTTTCCCTTCTCTTTTATAAGAGTGAAAAAGCCACCAAAGGTTTGATTTATGGTTCCATATTAGCTTTAATCGGAGTGGGACTGGTGGTCTTTAACGGCAGTTTTGTACTTAAATTATCTCCGGTAGGGGATTTGCTTACTTTACTTGCTGCCCTGTCGTGGGCATTTTATAGTTTAGTGATAAAGAAAATGACGGGGCGTTACCCCACTGTATTTATCACTCGCAAGATATTTTTTTATGGAGTATTGACCATACTTCCCGCCTTTCTTCTTCATCCGCTGCAACCGAATCTTGATGTACTTTTAAAACCGATTGTATTATCCAATCTTTTGTTTCTAGCTGTTCTGGCTTCCTTGATATGTTATGTCCTCTGGAATGTGGTCTTAAAACAGTTGGGAACTGTTAGAGCTTCCAGTTATATCTATCTCAATCCGTTGGTGACAATGGTGGCATCCGTAATCATTCTTCACGAACAAATCACGTGGATTACATTATTGGGAGCAGGTTGCATTATATTTGGAGTCTATCAGGCAGAAAAGAAATAAATAGGTAAAACCACACAAGAAATAACAAATATAAGAGTGACAAAAAGGAAAAAGAAACGCATTAGTGAAAAGATGCGGAGATACAATCTCAGTTTACAGCGTCCCCAAGAGGAATTCCGTCGGCGTGTGATAGAGTCGGAGAGAATGAGGAAGGAAAGGGAACTGGAAGAAAGGAGGAGAGAACGGTGGAGAAAATGGAAGAAATGGCTTGGATTAGCCGATTTTACTGAATATGACGGTCCGTTTCCCATTTTTATATCTGCAGTGTTCTTTTTAGTGATTTTTTTAGGTGGGATAAGTTTATGCGTTTTAGGATTGTTCAAGGACCCATATAAGATTCAAATAATGCCAATCTTATATGGTATACTTTTAACCATTTGGAGTGCGAAAGCCTTGATAATCTTTTATCCTGTTCTAAAAGCAGTCATAATCGCTTTATTTGAAGACAGAAAAAAGTAGATTTTATTGGAGATAATTCTTTATAATTCTTAGATTTGTATTCTATTACTAGAGTATGAATTAACACTATTATCAAAATGAAAAGAATTTGGGTGGCTCTTTTAGTATTTTCTATGTTGGGAGGAGCTGTATCAGCAAATGCTATTTCTTTTAAACGTAAAAAGACAAAAAAGAAAGAATCTGTTGAGAAAGAAAAAACTGCTTATGATAAACTGTTCTCATCTAATCATTCGAAAGCAGAAGGTTTCATCACTGTACACAAAGTGAAAGAAAAAGTTTATTTTGAACTTCCATTATCGTTGTTGAAACGTGATATGTTGTTGGGCTCTGCAGTTACAGAAATCAGTGATAATAGAAATGCCATTATAGGATCAAAACCTACCGAACCTATTCATTTTCGTTTTGAAAAACTGAATAACAAAATCTGTCTGTCTGCTATTCAAACAGATAATGTGAGTGGTGATAATGACAATCGATTGAAGACGGCTATTGCATTAAGTAACATGGATGCCATATTGCAAGCTTTTGATATTTCTGCTTATAATAATGATAGTACGGCTGTTGTGTTTGATGTTACCGGTTTTTTTGTGGGTGACAATAAGCTAATGGATCCTTTTGATAAATATAGTGCAAATATGTCGAGAGGACGTAAGCGTTCCACTTCTTTCCAAAGTAGCAAGTCGTTTGTTGATGGTTTTAAGGCTTTTAAGGACAATATATCTGTCCGGAGTTGCCTAAGTTATACTTATTCGTTGACCGGAGGTAGTGGAAAAGACATTAAGGACGAACCTCTGACTGCAAAGGTGACACGTTCTATCCTGTTATTGGATTCTGTTCCTTACCGTCCCCGATTGATGGATAGCCGGATTGGTATTTTCCCGACTATAAAAAAAGAATATTCGGCAACCAAACAGACGATGCGGGCAATCTATTATGCAAATCGCTGGCGTTTGGAGCCTTCTGATTTAAAAAGTTATGTAGAGGGTAAAAAGGTGACACCTGTGAAGCCGATTGTTTTTTATGTAGATAGTTGTTTCCCTGATAGTTGGAAAGCATCTATATTTGAAGCTGTCAACCAATGGAATGAACCATTTGAAAAAATAGGTTTTATACAAGCTATCCAGGCTAAAGAATTTCCGAAAGATGATCCGGAATTTGATGCGGATAATTTGAAATACTCTTGTATTCGTTATGCACCGATTGCTATTGAAAATGCAATGGGTCCCTCTTGGGTAGATCCGCGCAGTGGAGAAATACTGAATGCTTCTGTATATCTGTATCATGATGTTATAAAGTTGTTGAATAACTGGATTTTTATTCAGACTGCTCAAGCTGACAAACGTGTCCGTCATAAAATTATTCCAAGGGAAGTGATGGATGATGCTTTACGTTATGTCGTTTCACACGAAGTAGGACATTGTCTCGGATTTATGCACAATATGAGTGCTTCTTCCGTCATTCCGGTCGACTCTCTGCGTTCTCCTTCGTTTACACAGAAACATGGCACCACTACCTCTATAATGGATTATGCACGTTTTAATTATGTGGCACAACCCGGTGATATGGAGCGTGGAGTTCGTATGATGCCTCCTCGCTTTGGGCTGTATGATGATTATTTGATTCGTTGGAATTATACACCGGTACCGGAAGCTAAAACAGAGGAAGAAGAGTATGCGATTACTTCAAAGTGGATTACGGATTTATCCGGTGATCCTGTATATCGGTATGGAAAACAACAGTCGGATATACTTGACCCTCGTTCTCAAACGGAAGATCTGGGAGATGATGCGGTAAAAGCAACTCAATATGGTGTGAAAAACCTGAAGTATATTCTGGCTAATCTGAACCAATGGCTGGATAAGGAAGATAATGATTATAAACACCGATCTGCTATTTATGATGGTATTATAATGCAGTATTTGACTTATATGTTGCATGTTTATCATAATATCGGTGGCATTTATCTGCATGAAAAACTGGTCGGTGATAAAGTGGAAGCTCTGGAAAGTGAACCGAAGGAGAAGCAAAAAGAGGCAATGAGTTATTTTCTGGAACAGCTGGAAACGATGGATTGGTTAGATAACAGCGATGTATTGGATAAGTTGCCTATGGTTGGTAAACCTTCTGATGCTTTGCGTAATGTGCTGATGAAATTATTGATGGCGGCTCCTGCCCGTGTGGAATTCTCGGCACTGAAAGCTGAAGGCGATAAATATGATGTTGACGAATGTATGAATGACATTTATGAATACATCTGGAGTCCTACTTTGAAAGGGCGTAAACTAACCTCTACTCAAATGAAGTTGCAGAATTTATTTATTAAACAGTTAGCTTCAACGGCAAAGATTAATTGGAATAAAGATTCGAAATCATTGGCAGACGAGGATGTTTGGGAATCGTTAACCACACTTCATCATAAAATAGAGGAAGGACACAAAGGATGTTGTGTGTCGGACTTGGAACGTATGTTTAATCCTGTAGCCGGATTTGAAGAACCAATGGCCGAGTACTTTGTCCCCAGAAATCAGGAGAGTATGTGTTATGGTTATTTCTTGCGGGTGCGCGACTTATTGAATAATCAAAAGCAACATGTCGATAAAGATACTCGACTTCACTATCAATTATTGCTTCATCAAATGAATAATGCGTTAAACAGATGATTATGAAGAATAAATATATCCTTTTACTTTTTTTGTCGGTCTTTGGTCTGTCCGTTTCTTATCCTTTGGAAGGGGCAGCTAAGAAAAAGAAAAAAACAGAGCAGGTAAAATCGAAGAGTGATTATGAAAAGCTATTGAAAGGTAAATCCAATTGCATGGAGTCCAAGGGATTAATGAATCTTTATTGGATTGAGAATAAGATATATATGGAAATACCTAAGGCTGTTTTAGGTAAACGTCTGTTGATGGGAGGGGTGGTTGATAAAGTCAGTAATCCGCAGGAATCGTCTGTGGGATTTCGCCCTGCCACTTCTTTGCAGGTAAGATTTTGCCAATCTGATTCGTTGGTCAGACTTTATCGGGTTGCCAATCGTCCGATTACCGGTGATGACTCTCGTATCGGCGATGCATTGAAAAAGAGCTTTAGTGATATTGTTCTGGAGCAGTTTCCAATCAAGGCTTATTCTCCTGATAGTGCTTTGGTGATTGATGTCACTTCTTATGTGTTTAAAGATGACGAATACATGAATCCGATAGATCCGAAAGCATATAATACAATGGATGGCTGGGTGAAAAGGAAGGCTACTTTTAAACAAGACCGGTCGATGATATCCGGGATTGCCTCTTACTCGGATAATGTATCTATTTCATGCAATATGAGTTATAGTCTTTCCATGTCGTTGTTCGGGCTTTTCCCGATAGCAGACGATATTCCTTTCAGTGCGGTTGTGAAGCGTACATTTATGTTATTACCGGAGGATGAAGATTATCTTCCCCGTTTGGCAGATCCTCGTGTTGGTACTCTATGGAGTGACAAGGTTAGCTTTTCGGATGAAGCGCAAGGAAGTGAAGTGCAGTATTGGGTGAATCGTTGGAATTTGACAGAGGAAAAACCTATTGTTTTTTATGTAGATACTCTGTTGCCCGAAAGCTGGCAGCGCTGTGTGTATCGTAGTGCTGATATATGGAACAAGTCTTTTCAGAAGATTGGTTTTCCCAATGCGCTGGTAGTGAAGCCTTATCCTAAAGATGGTACGGTGTTTGATGCCAATAATATTACTAAATCCTGTATTCGTTATGTCATTTCACCGTCTAACCAGATTACAGACAACTGTTGGAGTGATCCGTTGACAGGAGAGATTATAAGTGCCAATATTTACATTCCGCACAACTTGGCATCGAAAATACAGTTGGATTATTTCCTGCAAACATCTTCTTTTAATGAGAAGGCTCGTACGTTGCTGCCCGATGAGGGCTTGGTAGAGGAAGCATTAACGTCTTTATTATTGAGGCATTGGGGACATTGTTTGGGGTTGAGTGATAATATGGCAGGATCTATTGCTTATCCTGTTGATTCGCTTCGGTCGAAGGAGTTTGTTAAGCAGCATGGGTTATCTGCTTCCGTTATGGATAAGCTCCCCATGAACTATTTGCTTTCTGATGATAGTTATAGTGAAGGGATGCCTTTGGTGCAATCGGTGTTAGGGGTATATGATGATTGGGTAATTCGTTATTTGTATCAACCTATGAAAAAGACTACGCCGCAGGAGGAATTACCCGGTTTGCAATCGTTGATATCTGAACGTAACCACAATCCGTTATTGTTGTTTAAAGGGCCGCAGAACAGGAAAGCGTATTATGACCCTCGTGGAATGGAAAGGGATTTAGGGAATGATGCTATCCGTTCGGCAACAATAGCTTGTGAGAATATAGCGAAAGTAATAAAGAATGCCAACCAGTGGTTGGACAACGAGGATGTGGACTATGAGCTGCGTGCTGTTTTATATGGTCATATCATCAAGCAGGTGAATGAATATATGAAGCATGTACTGCAACAAGTGGGTGGTATTTATTTGAATGATAGTTACTATGGAGATGTTTATCCTTCTTTTCAATCAGTGCCAAAAGAGGTTCAGCGCCAATCTTTTTTGTGGATGCTGGATGCGATTGAAAAGATGACATGGATGGATGATAAGGAATTGCTGAATCATTGTGCCTTAACAGGGAGTGTTGCCGATTATTCTCAAAAATTCCTGGGAAACTTGGTATTAGTGCAGTTGAGTAATATTTGGCTTAGTGAAAGTAAATCGAATGATCCTTACACGCAACAGCAGGCTATTTCAGATTTGATAAGCTTCTTGTTCAAAGAAGCCAGAATGGGTAAGAGTTCTGCTGAATTTAAGCGTTTTATGCAAGGACAATTCTTGAATGCTGTTATTTCATGGTCGGATGTAAGCCCGGTGAAAGAAAAAGGTTCATCATCCGGTTCTTCTAGCTTTGCGATTGGAGAAACTAATTCTCATTGGGGAATGGAGCCAATTGAAAGCATTTCATATCTGTCTGTTCCGGCAAGAGCTCATTTTTGGTATGGATGTCTGATGGATTTGAAACAGGAATATACAAAAGCTAAAGCAATAGCACCGACGAAAAAATTGAGAACGGATTATGATTATCGGTTGTTTATGATTGAGAAGGCGTTGAAGAAATAAAAAGTCCTGTAAAATTTGTTTTATATGTATTAATTCACTAGTTTTAGAATTTAATTTTGTTTTACTTAAAATATTTGTTAATCTAAAATGATGAATTATGAAAATCAAATTATTTAAAATCTCAGTTATTCTATCTTTCTTTTTGGCAGTATTATCTTCTTGTTCGAATGAAGATTTTATTGATAATTATGATAGGAGTTCTATTGAGAATAGTAAAGAGTCTTTAGATAAGACTATAGATCCCTATTTAATGATAGTAGTTCTTAGATCACCAGGTCCTTATAAATTGAGTGTAATAAAGTTAGTGAGAGAATTAACAATTTATACAGGTTTAAAAGAAGCAAAAGCTTTGGTAGATAGTGCTCCATCAACTTTGGCTATAACACCTATACATAATGCTTATCAAATGAAATGGGAATTTGAACAGGTAGGAGCGGAAATTGAATTAAAGTAGTATAAGTAATATGAGATAATATTTTGGACAATTTCATTATGTAGGGATATTTAATATCCCTGCTTAAAGATACAAAAAAGGCAACTAATTCATTGCGAGTTAGTTGCTCTATATTTTTTATTTTATGAATATCTCTTGTTACTGTGAAAGAAAACTTATAAGCAACTGATTCATTGTGAAATGCTTATATCTTTTGATTAAAGGACATCTATATATACAATAGGATGTTCTTCACTATAACATCCTATTGTATATAATGGAGCTGTTTTATTCGACTATACGAGTGAAAGTATAGTTAATACCAACTATTTCTGCATCAAATCCCCAAAGATCATAGGTATCTATAAAGAAATCAGTAGGAATATATTCATGGAAATAAATAATGATGTTATTATCATCTATTTTATCAATTCCCATCATTACGTCTCCTATTTTGGTTTGGCTGGATGAGAATAATGTATTCACTCCGAATATCTTATAATAAGGGGCATCATATTCTACGCCTTCTCCCCAATCTATGAGTCCTTTTTTTATGTGATCGAATACAACTTTATGTCCATTCGAATTTGAAAAGAAATTTTTTAGATCACCATTGAGATGTGGTATAATTATATCATTTCCCTCTATATGAACAAATTCGAGATAATCATTTTCACCATTATTCTTTGGTAAGTTTATCATGTCTTCATCTGGTACTTCATAGGCTATATAATTATCTTCACTAACTATTTTTACAGGTTTCCATTTACCTAACATATCTATAAACCTCACTTGGTCAAGTTTTAAAGAGTAAGTAATGAAGGAACCTGCATAGTAAAGGTCGGGGTCATCTCCAGTAGGCACTTTTAAGTTAACAATAGCCGTCTTACCTGCATAATCTTCTGCGTCTTCTTGGATTGCTAGAGTGATATATGCTTGACGTCCACCTTTCGGTATGGTTATGGAAGTTGGCATTGTAAAGTCAGTACCTAATTCTGCTGTACTTGATGAGCTTACTTCTAGAGGCAGCACAATATCGTAAGGAGCTTTAAAGCTTTTTCCACTAATTTCACCTTGAAGTTCTACCCATATTTCAACGTTACTTAATACCCTGGAGTAGGACGATATAAATGAATACATAATACGTTCCTTAGTTTCTATAGGAATGATTGCTATTTTTTTATCTCCTAGTCCATAGCCACTCACCGGATTAATAGAAAGGCGGATTTCACGTCCACTGATCAAATTATTTTTAGGTGTTAATGTTAATGTCCCACTTGTTTCACCAGCTTTTATGATGAATTCTTTAGCAGAGATCTCATAATCTTCATTTAGTTCGGCAGTTCCTTCGATGTTGACAGGGACTATTAGATCTATTTCCGGTGCTACGGATGCTCTAAGTTCTACTTCCAAGCTTCCTGTAGAAGGGAGAATGTAAATAGATCGACTGAACGAAAGATTGGCAGCCGAAGAATCATCATCACTGCATGAAATGGTTATTATGGGAATTACCATTGCCAATATCAGCAGAATATTTATGTTTCTAATCGTTATTTTCATCTTATTCAATCTGTTTTATTGGTTAATTGCTTCGTTGTACTCATCCCACCGTGCTTGTACTTCTGCGCGGTCCTCTGCAGTTAGAATCGTTCCTGTAGGAATAAGGAAACTTGTTGTCACAGTTGCTGTTTTTGGGGTTAATTCCTCAGGTTTGTCACAGGATAAACATAATATGGAACTAACGATAATTACAATATATATAATGTATTTCATATTTCTTCTCTGTTTAATTCAGGTTAATGTACTAATTGGTATATCCGGGATTTTGTATGATAAGACCAGGAAATAAATCGATATCGACTTTTGGAATCGGATATGTATAGAGATATTTCTCTGTAACATATTTTTTCCCCATAGCGGCAATCCAGAACTCCGGACGTCCGTTGCGCTTTAGTTCAAACCAGCGATCACCTTCGAGAAAAAGTTCTTTTCTACGTTCGCAAAGAATTGCGGAAATCAACTTACTGAGAGGAGCACCTGTGGCATCTGTCGTGATAGTTTGTTTAAATACTTCGGGCAGATTATCCATAGTATAAGCTATATAATTTTGTGTAATTCTTTTGGAGCGAAGTAAATTAAGGTACTTCAAAGCCTCTGTTGTATTATTCAGATGTGCGTATGATTCAGCAATGATGAGGCACAACTCTTCACTTCGGAATTTGGTCGTGACTTTCTTGGTTGGTATTCGTTGTGCATTAAATGCATTCGTCTTACGTACATCGTTTGGTGTATTGTTTAATAATTCCACTAAATTCTTGCATACAGGACGTTTACTAACAGTACTTTGGGCGGAAGTATAATTTAGAACTCCCATATCATCTTCAGTGGTGTAAGAGGCCATGATAATATTTTTTCCTTTAGAAAATTTCTGATTTATACTTTCGGAATATTCTTCAGCTTCCAACATAGGATATTGTTCAAGCACCTCTTTTGCATAAGTGATGGCACTTTCCCAGTCTTGTGTCCAAAACAAGAAGCGAGCCATATAAGCTTTGGTCACTTGAGCCGTGAAAAGGTAATCTTTGTTGGTTACATTGTAGGAAAGTGCATTACGAAATCCTTTTTGTATAAATTCTATAGTTTCTTTTTGGTTGGAACGTCCAGGCTTTGCTTCCATATCAAATTCATCTACAAGGGGTAAGCCTAAAGTCTCAGTAGCAGTTTCCGACTGATATGGCTCACAAAAACTTTGTAATAGATTGTAATAGCAGATGGAACGGAGGCTCCATGCAGTTCCTAATACTGTTTTTGCAGTTTCTGATTCATCATCTTCCATGTCACCAATAATGACATTGCAATCTTTAATGACAGAATATAGCTCCAAATAACGCTTTTGATTAATGTTGATAAAACTTCCGGCGTATAGCTGTGTATTAAGAAAAAAGGTTGATAATGTTCCATCCAGATCTTCTGCAGATAATTCAAGAAAGCTAGTATGCTCGGGATCGGGTACAATTGTGCTATTGACTCCTTTTTCTATCTCGTCCAGCCAATAGTGGAGAAGAGTAGAATATTCTTCTGCTGTCTTCGGGATGATTTTCCCTTTCGGTTTTACATCCAGATAATTGTTACATGAGGTTAGTAGTAAAACTAGACTGCAACATACGAATATAAGTTGTTTTATTTTCATTGTTTTTACATTTTTAGAATCCTACATTTACGCTGAACATCACTGATCTGCTAACGGGATAAGTTGCCCCCGGAGTTTCCGGGTCCATGCCCTCATAGCTTGTAAAGGTTATGAAATTATTGAGCGCCATTGAGAAATCTACGTTTGAAAGTGCCGTCCGATTTAACAGCTTTTTGGGCAGTGTATAGCCTAAGATAATACTTTTAATGCGTACATATGATAAATTGGTGAGGTATGCTCCATATGTGATCTCTTTTTCCATTGGATTGTAATAACTGAAGTTATATGTATCTTTGAACACATTCCAAACGCGCGGATAAGTACCATCTATGTTATTGGGTGTCCAGCGGTCAGCTGCTATTTTGGGAACATTTAGATGATGAGCATACAAATCGTTTTCAAACACTTGCGTTGTTTCTTGATAAGTTCCATAATCAGTATTTTGGTAAGAAGCAGGAGGAACAATACGCTCAAATGCTTTGGCACCAGTTGCAAAAGTTCCGTTAATGCTTAGTCTGATACCTTTATAGTCAGCTGTAACATTAAAACCTCCCGTAATAGGGGCTTCTTTAGTTCCTAGATAGTATTGATAATTATTCAGATTATTTAAATCGGTAGCCGTATGTATCTCTGCATCCGGACGTAATTGAAAAGTATAAAGGCCTGTATCTGGATCAATCCCTGTGTATATACCACTATAGATGGCACCTATTGGATAGCCTTCCCAATATCCGTTGTAGGAAAGTTGGTTATTAGGTGCTTTATATTTAGTTATTTTACTCACGTTATAAGCTAAATTTCCAGATAAATATAAATTGAAGTCCTTATTTTTTATAGGAGTTCCATTCAATGTAGCTTCAATTCCTTTATTTTCTACATCTGCTGTGTTGTATTTCTGGTTACTGTATCCGGTTGTTGTCAGAACTCTTACACTGGTAACCATATCGGTGGTTTTGCGATAATATCCCTCAACAATACCATTCAACCGATCGTTGAAAAGTCCAAAATCTAGGGCTATTTTCATATCTTTTGTCTTTTCCCAGCGTAAGCTCGGATTTGGAGGAGAACTGATGCTTCCGATATGATAGGCATTGTTGGCCACATTGCGATAATCATTAAAGAGATCAATGATAAGTTGCGGACTTACAGCACGGCTGATATTACCAGTGAATCCGGTTGCCAGACGAAGAGTTAGTCTGTTCAATACAGGTTTGATGGATTGCATAAAGTTCTCCTCACTGATGTTCCATGCGGCACCTGCTGCCCAGTTCGGATTGAATTGTTGATCGCTACCGAAGTTGGAACTACCATCTGTACGGAAAGACGCATTCAATACATACTTCGTTTTATAATAATAGTCGGCAGAAGCGTAGAAAGAAGCAAATTTTTGTTCATTCCATGTTTCACCGGAAGAAGCATCCAGTGCGGCAAGGTACTCTTTAAGTTTGTCATAGTTGACTCCTTCTGGAGTAGAAGGTAGCGGAGTAATAGTATTGCCTGTAAGAGAATCGTAGCCGTATCGTTTACTAAAAAGACCATTTGACTTGCTTCCACGTAGTTCGGCTCCTGCAATCAAGGAGATAGAATGGTCATTTCTGAATTGATCGTCATAAGCGAAATGACCCCGTACCATATAGCTATCGTTATCAATATTACGTTGCAAAAGAGAAGCATATTCCTTTTTTGATAGCCCGTCTACCGTCATACGGTTGTCTAGTGCGGCTTTAGTTCCGTTGCCATATATTTCTTTCAGGCGATTGGTGGAGTAGGTATATGAAGCAAGTCCCACAAAACGTAGTTTGCTGATAATACTATAGTCAATGCCGGCCCGTACGGTTGTATTTATGTTCTTTGTACGTGATGAAGTTTCATTCATTTCCCGCATAATATTATAACCACTGTCGGGCACTTTCTTTCTACTTGTTTTTTCATAGTTATATTTACCTAATGTGTAGTATGTTTCATCAGTGCAATAACTACCATCTGCATTATATGGCTTCTCGTAAGGATTGGCAAAATATGCATATTTGAACGGATCAAACGTACTCAGTGCTGGGGATTTAGAATATTGGTAAGCCATTGTTGCACTAAAATCCAATCTTACTTTTTGATTGGGAGTCATAGTGAGATTGGCTGTTACATTATAACGGTCATAATCATTATTCTTTAACAAACCAGCGTTGCGTGTATACGCTAATGATGTGTAATAGGTGTATTTCTCGCCTCCGCCACTGATGGATAAGTTGTGTGTTGTTGATACTCCATTTCGGAAAAGCTCATCATACCAGTTCGTGTCGTTCTGGCTTAATTCATTAAGATAGGTATCCTGTTGGTCTTTTGTCCAACCTTTGAAACGATCTTTTCCGGAACGAACGATGCCAACTATACCTATCGTTGGATAATCTGTCTTACCTTCTCCGAAATAAGGGGCGGAGAATTCATCCCATAATCCTTGTTCGTAAGCAATCTTCTCCTGAGAATTCATTAAAGAATAATTCCTTTGTGGTTGTAGTGTGACAGAAACATTACCGGAATAGTTGATCCTTGCTTTTCCCTGTTTACCTTTCTTGGTAGTCACCACAATAACACCTCCTGCTGCACGAGAGCCATAAATAGCTGTAGCGGAAGCATCCTTTAGAATAGTGATGCTCTCGATATCACTTGGGTTGATACCAGCTATACCATTCATAAACATATCATCGAATTGCCCTGATTTGATCTCCGAACTACTTGGCATATCAGCTACACTTTCTTGCATGGGTACTCCATCGATAACCCATAGAGGCTGCCCGTCTCCGGTGATTGTATTGGTACCTCTGATTCGTATTTTTTGTGTACTACCGGGCTGTCCGGTTACAGCTGATACAGCTACACCTGCAATTTTACCTTGCATTAAGGCATCGACAGTAGGTTGAGCCTGATCTTTTAGCTGATCGGCAGTGATGACTCCCACTGAACCAGTCATCTTTTTAAATGTAGTCTGGGTATAGCCGGTGATAACAACCTGATCGAGTTCACTTGTTTCTGCCTCCATCTGTATTTTGATGAAAGAGGTTGTCCCTTTTAGTAAACGCTCTGTATTTTTCATACCGATATAGGAAAAAACAAGCGTTTTCCCTTCATTTACTTCCTTGATGGAAAACTTACCATCAATATCTGTAGTAACACCAACTTGGGGGACTTCCTTATAGCGGACGGAGACGCCAACTAATGGTACCCCACTTTCGTCAGTTACAATACCCTTTACTGTTACCTGTGCATTTGCAAATAATGGTAAAATTAGAATAAAAAGTAGTGTTAATGAAAAAATGGGAATTTTATTCATAATTGTAATAATTTGGTTTGAATAAATGCAAATGTATTATTATTAGCTGATATAAACAAGAAAAATGATAATATTTGTGTCTAAAATGTGTGCTTTTGTTTGAGCGGATATCAACCGGTGTTTATTATATTTTTATAAAAGTATAGAAATTTGATTTATGGTATATTACGGCTAGCTTTTTGCATTATAGTATATATTGGGGAGTTTGGTTTGGTAAGTAGTAGAAGGTAAGAAAAGAATGGCTCAGTTTGAGAGTTTGGAGGTAGAACAACTATGCCCCAAACAGTTCGTTTTTATACGGAAATGATCCCAAGATACTACTGCTGACAATAACTTGTCAATATACAGCTTTTATTTCTTTCTCTTGCTTATATTATTCTTTCAATTGCCTAACGAGTTTTCGTTTGACAATTGTTAAGCGATAGTTCAACATATGTCAAGCGTTCGTTCAACAACTGTCAAACGAAAACT
>ENA-OPCP01001415-OPCP01001415.1-human-gut-metagenome-genome-assembly--contig:-NODE-1415-length-15193-cov-3.039834_pt1 | contig 15193 bp, 9 predicted proteins | sample MGYA00241563_ERZ501477 | MGnify/ENA primary metagenome ERZ501477 (study PRJEB25962, sample SAMEA2042572) | human gut metagenome | biome: human gut; feature: human-associated habitat; material: faeces... | reverse complement strand
CGTATTCAGGAAAGCGCGAATGCCGACCTGATGAAAGGATATATGTCGGGCTGGGAAACGATCAACCCGAACGATATCGAGTCCGTGACGATTCTGAAGGACGCTTCCGCGACCGCCGTGTACGGTGTGAAGGGTGCCAACGGCGTACTGATCATCACGACGAAGAAAGGTTTGAGCGGCAAGGCGACCGTTACCTATTCGGGTAGCTTCGGTCTGTCGGTGCCGACTCGTCTGCGTCACAATATCGGCTCTTATGCATATCTCTATTATCAGAACGAAATGGGTTATAACGACGGTACGGGCGCTACGACCAGTTTCGAGGACCTGATGAAATACCGCTACCATTTCAACGACTACCTCTATCCGAGCATGGACTATGCGGACTATGTACTGAAGAAGTATTCGCCCAAGACCGAGCACAACGTGAGTGTCCGGGGCGGTAACGACTTCGTTAAGTATTACGCTTCGGTAGGTTATTACAGCGAGGACGGTCTGGTGAAGAAAAAAGCGGGTTATGGTTTCAACCCGAATAACGAATACCGCCGTTTGTCTCTGAGAACCAACCTCGACTTCCAGTTCACCAAGAGGCTGTCCGCCAGCATCAATATCGACGGACGTTTCGAGCGCCGTCAGGGTAACAACTCGCCGGGCGATAACCAGTTCTTCTGGAAGCTCTATCAGGCCAAGCCTTGGTCGACGGCCGGTTTCGACGCGGACAACCGTTACATCGTTACCGGAACGGACCCCAATCCGACGATCATCACGATGCTGTTCGCCGGAGGTAACTACACCCGCAATCAGGTGACCGCCAATACGGTCTTCTCGCTGAAGTACGACCTCGATTTCATTACCAAGGGACTTTCCGCTCAGGGTAAGTATTCGTTCGACAGTTTCAGCGATGCAGGTTATAACCGTCAGCGTCAGTATGCCACCTATCGTCCGATCGAGCTGGAGGACGGAACGATCTATATGCAGAAGAGCGGCAACGACGGTCCGCTGACTTCGAGCGGTCTCGGTTCGCAGAAGCGCCGCAAGGAGTACGCCGAGGTATCGTTGAATTACGCTCGCTCGTTCGGCGATCATAACGTGAGCGCTCTGGCGATGTACAACATGGAGAAAAGCCGCTACTACGAGTCTTCTTTCGCCGACGTCCCGCATGCCTATCTGGGCTTCGTAGGACGTGCTACCTATAATTATAAGAGCCGCTACTTCCTCGACTTCAGCATTGGTATCAACGGTTCCGAGAACTTCCCGAAAGGGCAGCGCTTCGGTACGTTCCCCGCAGTGGCTGTGGGCTGGGCTATTTCGGAAGAGCCTTTCATGGAAAGCATCCGCAAGACGGTCAGCTTCCTGAAGATCCGCGGTTCCTACGGTGAGGTAGGTAACGACCGGACGAACTCGCGCTTCCTCTATCTGCCTACGACGTTCGGCGGTCTTCCCGGAGGTACCGTGTACTATGTCGGAGACCAGAGCAACCCGCAGCACACTACGCTGAGACCTATTCAGGAGGGTAAGGCTCCGAACTACAATGTGACGTGGGAAACGGCTAAGAAGTACAATCTCGGTATCGACGCCAAGTTCTTCGACGACCGTCTCAGCTTCGTGTTCGATATTTACAAGGAGATGCGTTCGGACATTCTGACCGATATGGTGACCTATCCGTCTTTCGTATTCCCCGATTTCCAGACGAATGCTCAGGCCAACGGCTACCATACTCTTTATCTGACGAACAAGGAAAACTACGCTAAGGTACGGAACCAGGGATTCGAGGTCGAACTCGGATGGGACGGTACGATCGGCAAGAATTTCTCCTATTTCGTAAAGGGGTCCTATGCTTACACGATCAATAAGACTTTGCAACTTTCCGAAAGCTCGAAGGATTATCCCTACCAGTATGCGACGGGCCATATGCTGGATGAAGTATCCGGTCTGATCTGCGAGGGTATTTTCGACAGCTACGAAGAGATCAACGATCCGAACAATCCGTACAACACCTATAATCCGAATCCCGTGCCGGGCGACCTGAAGTTCAAGGACGTGAACGGCGACATGAAGATCGACGACAAGGACGGCGTTTATTTCGGTAACTCGAATATGCCCCGTTCGACGTTTACGGCTTCGCTGGGATTCAACTACAAGGGTTTGGACTTTTCGATGCTGTTTCAGGGAGGTGCCGGCTTCTACTATATGCCTCAGCAGGAGAACCGGGTACACTTCTTCGAGGGCGGTGCCGCTTTCGGCGGTGTGGAAGAGCGCTGGACTCCGACGGGACGCAGCAAGTGGTATCCGATCCTGCACACGACGAACAACCAGCAGAGCGGTAACTTCGTGAACTCGAGCTTCTGGGCTTACGACGCGACTTACCTCCGGTTGAAGAATGTCGAGCTGGGCTATAACCTGCCTCAGAAGTGGATGAAGTCGATCGGCATCGACAACCTTCGGGTGTTCCTGACGGCTCAGAACGTATGGACATGGACTCCTACCCACCAGATGAAGAACTTCGATCCTGAAAGTATTCAGCACCGTACTTTGTTCTATCCGCTTATGCAGATCTATAACGTAGGTGTTTCCATTACCTTTTAATTAAAAAGATAATACAACGATGAAAACAAAAATAGCATTATTATTATTGTCGGCATCTTCGTTGATGTGGTCTTGTCAGGACTTCTTGGAGGAACCAAGCGACGTGTCCGGACAGACGGAAGCGGTGGTGTTCTCTACCATCGAGAATGCCGAAAAAGTGCTGGCCGCGCCTTACTCGTCGCTTCCGTGGGGCTGGCCCTGCTTGAACGGTAACGGTCCTTGGAGTCAGGGTATCCTGATCTACTTCGCTCCGATTTCGTGCGCTTCCGACGAGGCCGATACGGCTTTGGAGGGCGGTTATAACTTCGTACATCCTCAGTACCACGAAGGTCTGCTGACTGCCGGTACGATCAATCCCTATCGTGAAGACAAATGGGATTACGACTGGTTTGCCATTCGTAACGCATGGTACTTCTACGACAAGGTGGATATGGTGAACGACGGTACGCCTCAGAGTTATATCAATCAGCGTAAGGCCGAGGCTTTGGGGCTGGTCGCTCAGCGCTATTACGAAATGTTCAAGCGCTACGGCGGTCTGCCTTGGATCGACCATTACGTTACGATGGGCGAATCGGTCGATATGTCCCGTATGTCGATTACCCGGACGGTCGATTCGATATGCAGCCTGCTCGACCGGGCGATCGCTATGCCCGAGCTCCCCGAGCGCAACTTGCCGAACGAGTTCGGCCGTGTGAACAAGGTGGCTCTGCGTATGCTGAAGGCCCGCGTCCTGCTGTGGTCGGCCAGCCCGCTGTTCAATCCCGAGAACAACCAGTCGTACTATCCGAGCTTTAGCAAGCAGGAGCTGATCAAGCACGAGACCTACGACAAGAATCGTTGGCAGGAAGCGGCTGATGCTTGCCTCGAGGCGATCAATGCCGCTCACGGGGCCGGATATGCGCTCTATACTAAATATGGCGATCCGGTGAAAGACTACAAGGCTGGTGTGACCGAATTCCCCGACATCGACGCCAGCGGAAAGGCGAAAGGCAATCCCGAAATCATCTGGGGTACCCGCCCGGCCGACTCTTACGCCAGCGAGGCTTACCAGTCCGGATCGCGCGTGACCATCTGGTCTACGCTCAAGAAGTTGAGAGGAACGGTCGGCACCTATCTGATTCCGTTGCAGAATATGGTCGACAAATATGAGCTGCGCGACGGTAGCGACCAGACTTCCGACTACTGGCAGAAGACCAGTGATCCTTACAACAATCTGGACCGCCGGTTCAACGCGACTATCTATCATCATGGCTACAGTTTGGGCAAGAACATAGGTCCTTTCATCCTCGACATGAGAATGGAGCCTGCCGGAGACCAGTATCCTGAAGGTAAGCAGGCTTTCACCGGCTACTATCTCGCCAAGTTCTTCGATGACGATTACATCGCAGGTTTGGGCAACTATCCGCAGGCATTCTGGCCTTACATGCGTTTGTCCGATCTTTACCTGATGTACGCCGAGGCGCTCAACGAGGTGGATTATGCCAGCAACTCGACGGAAATTCTTCGGTACGTGAACATGGTCCGCGATCGTGCCGGCCAGCCCAAGCTGGAGAATAAGCCCGGCTTCCAAGCCAATCAGGCTTACGTTCGCGAATGCATCCGCAAAGAGCGCATCGTCGAGCTTGCCTACGAGGATCAGATTTATTTTGACTACAAGCGCTGGAAAGTGGGCGACAAGTACATCGGAGGCAATATGTACGGTATGAAGATTACCGGCGACATGGAAAATCCGACTTTCTCGAAATTCCTTTACGAGACGCGCGTATGGTCGTCGAAGTGGTATCTGTTCCCGCTCTATCAGACGGACGTTCTGACAACGAACGGTGTATTGGCACAGAACCCGGGATGGTAGTAATTAATTTCTAAATCGAGACTACGATATGAAAAAACATATAAATGACAAGGTGAAAAGTTGCTTTGCATCGTTCCTGATCTTGTTTGTGTCCGCGACGACCGTCAAGGCCGAAGGACCTAAAACGGGAGCTTTCGCAGAGATTCCGACTTTGGGAGACACGCTTCGCGCATCCGAAAGGATGGTGGACGTGGCTTACGGCAAGCAAAAATACGACGCAGTGACTTCGTCGATGAGCACGGTCCATGCCGACGAGCTGAGAAAGTCGACGGCTACGTCGATAGGCGAGGCCCTGATCGGCCGTCTGCCCGGTCTGATCGTTAAAAAAGGCTCGTACGAGCCGGGAGGAGACGAACCGAGCATCTACATCCGGGGACTCAATACCTACGGTGGCGCGAATACGCCGCTGGTGATCGTCGATGGTTTCAGGACGGAGTACAACCAGCTTTCCCTGTATGAGATCGAAAGCATCTCGGTTCTGAAGGACGCGGCTGCGGTCGCTCTGTACGGACAGCAGGCTGCCAACGGAGTCCTGTTGGTAACGACCAAGCGCGGTTTTGTCGGAAAGACGACGATCGACGTGAACGTCAACGTCGGGTGGCAGGAATTCGCCAACAAGCCCGATATGCTGAATGCGTACGAGTACGCCGTGCTGCACAATCAGGCGCGTACCAACGACGGTCTGCCTGTCTTGTACGACCCGATCACCGACCTCCCGAACTACGGCAAGGGCGGAGTGTACCAGTACACGCATCCCGACAACAACTACTTCGACGAGATATTCAAGAAGTCGACTCTGATCTCGAACGTCGGCATCAATATCGGCGGCGGTACGAAAGCCGTGCGGTACATGGTGACGGCCGGCTACATGCACAACGGCGGTATGTTCAATCATACCGACCTGAACGACTATACCACTCAGGTGCGGATGAACCGTTTCAATCTGCGGAGTAACTTGGACGTCAACATCACCAAGAACCTCTCTGCGCAGATCGATATGGGAGGCCGTGTCGACAGCCGTCGTTTCCCCGGTAGCACCACCGCGAGCATTCTCGACGCTACCATGCGTACTCCGCCTCAAGAGTATCCGTTGGTGAACCCGGACGGCTCGCTGGGCGGCACGTCCCGCTATACGAACAACCCGCTGGGTCTGGTCGCGCACAAGGGTTACCAAACCAGGCTCTACCGCAACTTGGATATGACGCTGAAACTGAAGTACGATTTCGGCGAAACGGTCAAGGGACTTTCGGTCGGCATCGGCGGTTCGGCGATGAATGCGATGCTTGTGGCCGACGACAAGTTGCGCAACTTTGCGGTATTCGATATTACGGGGGCTCCGGCGCGGGCGAGTATGCGTACCGCCAGTACAACGACGATACGGACCTCTCTTGGCAGAGCTCCGTGAACTACCAGTATCAGCGTCTCAACTTCGAGGCTTTCGCTGCGTACAACCGGACTTTCGGCGACCACTCGGTCGACGCCATGCTGATGTATCACATGGACCGTTATCAGCAGAGCGGAAGCTACTATAAGTTCAATACGGCCGGTTTCGGATTCCGTGCGCACTACGGATTCAAGGATCGTTACTTCGCCGAGTTCGCAGCCAGCTACTATGGCGAGGAACAGTATATGCCGGGGCGCCGTTTCGGCTTCTTCCCCGCCGGAGCGTTGGCTTGGGTGATTTCCAAGGAGAACTTCCTGAAGGACAGTAAGGTGGTCAACTACCTGAAACTGCGCGCTTCGTACGGCAAGGTGGGCGGTTCGGCTTTCACCGGAGGTTCTGCCACCGATCGTATCTTCTATCAGCAGTTCTATTACAATTCGGGCACTTACACTTTCGGTGTGCCGGGCACGACGACCTCAATCGGAGGTACGTTCGAGGATATGCTGGCTAACCCTTTCATTACTTGGGACAAGTCGTATAAGACCGATATCTCGATCGAAGGTACTTTCTTCAACCACGTCAACCTGATGTTCGATTATTTCCACGATGTGCGTAAGGATATCCTTACCCGGAACACGGGCTCGCAGCCTCTCACGATGGGTATAGAGCGAGCCAGCTGGGGTAACGGCGGCGAAGTGACCAATCGCGGTTACGAGGCTACGCTCGAGGTGTTCGGCCATGCCGGCGATTTCGAGTACTCGGTTCAGGGCGGCATCTGGTACAATCACAACATCATCAACAAGCGGCCGGATGCGAATCTTTACGACCTCAATACGCAGAAGTATCTCTCTTGGATCGGCAAGGCCGTAGGACAGAAGTGGGGCCTTTTGTGCGACGGCTTCTATACGGCCGAGGATCTCGACAACATGACGGCCATTCCTTCCTACGGTTCCGTACAGGAAGGCGATGCGCGCTATGTCGATGTGAATAATGACGGTATGATCGACAGTTTCGATGTCGTTCCTATGGGGTATCAGGACCTTCCCCAGTATACCTATACTTTCAGCCTGAACCTGAAGTATAAGAACGTCTATCTGTACGCTATGGGACAAGGAACGATCAACAGCTCGATCATGCTGACCAATGCTGCCGATACTTTCTTGCCGTTCTGGAACAATAACAATGCGTTCCAGTATGCCAAGCAAAGCTGGACGCCCGAGACGGCCGCTACGGCCGTACTGCCGCGGTTGTCTACGCTGAATAACCCGAACAACTCGCAGGCCAGCACGGTATGGCTGCGGTCGAACGACTATTTCAAGCTTCGCAACCTGGAGATCGGTTACGAATTCCCGCAGAAATGGATGAAGGAGATCGGTTTCCGTGGAGCCAAGGTGTATTTCAGGGGACAGAATCTGTTTACGATCAGTCGCGAGATGGATTTCATCGATCCGGAAACCTTCACTGGTTATCCTGCTACTCGTTCGTACAGTATTGGACTCAGTCTGACATTCTAACCAATTGAAAACAGGATATTATGAAAATCAAGATATCAAAAATTCTGCTCGTCCTCTCCGTTTGCGGACTGCTTTATTCCTGCGACAAGTTTTTCGAGGTCGACCTGAAGGGGCAGATGGACGAAGAGAAGGTAGTCAATAACGAAGATTACTTGGCGAAGTTGTGGGCCGGCCTGTACTGGGCGATGGAGAACGGCTTCACGGCAGTCGGCAACGGCGGCTATGCCAGTGCGTGCGACGAGGCCGACAACAATCAGCAGAGTTCCAGCGTTCAGAAGTTCAATACGGGTAGCTGGAATGCGCAGAGTAATCCGGATGACCTTTATGCCCGGTTCTATCAGGCGATCCGTTCTGCTAACGACTTCCTGCGTCTTTCCGATACGGTGAACAACCCGCAGTACACTTTCCGTGAGTACGAGAAAGGCGAGCCCGAGAAGTATGCTACCAAAGTGTTCAACTGGCATGCATATCGTTTGGATGCCAGCTTTCTGAAGGCTTACTATCATTTCGAACTCTGGAAGCGCTACGGCGATATCGCCATTGCCGACAAGCTGCTGACCGAAAGCGAAGCTCTTGCGCTGGAGCGCACTCCGGGACAGGAAGTGGTCGAGTATATCGTTCGCACTTTGGACAGTCTGGCTCCGATGTACGACGCTTTGGAGACGATGAAGAATACGCAGTACACGAACGGCAAGTGGATCGACAACCAGTACGGCTGCTGCCGCCGCTGGCCGCACTGGACCCGGATGCCGCCCCGGCGGCCTTCTACGCAGCCAATCTGCTGCTGTATGCCGCCAGCCCGCTGAACTCGCCTTCGGGACAGTACGATGTCGAGTTGTGCGATCGCGCTGCGCGTGCCGCTGCCGATGTGATCAATCTGGGGCTTTATTCGACGAATATCTCTTATCGCAATATGCAGTTCGACCGTTCGAGCAGCAATCCCGAGAATATTCTGGACAATCGTCCCAATTTCGGCAACTTCAATCACATGGAGTCGTGGAATTATCCCAAAGGCGGTTCCGACCAGTACGTGACGACTTCGGTCGGCGGTAATGCCACCTGCCCGTCGCAGAATCTGGTTGACGCTTACGAGACGGTAGACGGTTCGGCTGTGGACCCGGACGATCCTTATGCGAACCGCGACCCCCGTTTCTATGAGACGATTCTCTGCAACGGCGATACGTTCAACGATGCTACCGTCGAATCGTTCGTGGGCGGCCTTGCCGGCATCAACAATACGAACTGTACGACGACGGGTTACTACCTGAAGAAGTTCGTTCAGGACAAGGTGCAGTTGCCGCAGGGTGTGTCCGTGCCGCACGTATGGTACCTGTTCCGTTACGGCGAAATCCTGCTCAACTATGCCGAGGCCATGTTCTACGCTCACGGCGCTAACGCCAAGATGGGATATGTGACCAACGGCGGCGACCTGTCGGCTTTGGAGGCGGTCAATCAGGTCCGTGCGCGCGCCGGAGTCGATATGCCTCCTTTGGCCTCGCTGAACGAAACCAAGCTGCGTAACGAGCGTCGGATCGAGCTGGCCTTCGAGGGGCATCGATTCTGGGATGTCCGTCGCTGGAAAATCGCTGAAACGACCGAGAATCAGCCGCTGATGGGTATGCGGATCATCAAGATCGGAGAGCGTTTCGACTACAATGTCGTCAAGGTCGAGGATCGTACGTTCAGACCGGCGATGTATCGTTACCCGATTCCGTTTGCCGAGAAGATGCGTTATCCGTCATGGGAACAAAATGAAGGTTGGTAGAATTTCGTCTTATATTAAATGTAAATACATGGTATTATGGAAAAATTGAAATTGTTCATGATAATGCTGGTGCTCGGAGGGCTCGGACTGGTCGGATGCGATGACAACGATCCGGAAGGACCCGAGATTTCCGCGACGACTTTCGTCGCCGGTTCCGAACCGGGTACGGCAGAGCTGAGAGTTCCCGACGGAACCGAGGTGGTTTACCGCTTCGACATCAAGTCGGCCGCGCCGATTGCCAAGATCGAAGTATGGTACCGGTCCGGTTTGGGGGCGAATATGGATGCCCCGATGGAGGAGAAAACGATCGACCTGAGCGCAGAGTTGAACGTGTACAACGAGTACGTCGTTTCCGATACGCTGATCTTGAGCGAGGATTGCTCGTACTCGGTTTATGTCGAGGACGTCAATCGGAATTTCTCGTCGGCCCGGGTGAATCTCTTTATGGACGTAACCAAGTACAATGTCGAACTGACGGACGGAATGCCTGCGGCTACGTCGAAGACGTTCCTGTGCCTTGAGACGGGACGTACTTTCTTCGTTGCCAATATCGCCAACGATCCCAAGGGAATCGACCTCGGATTTACCTATTACGAGGGCAATGACAACAAGGCCTGTCTGGTTTCTCTCGACGAGTATTACAAGACCGGTAATTACGCGATGGTGGTCAACGATCTGAATCCGGAGGTGATCTTCAAGGATGCGACGGATTTGGTGACCACGGAGAGCGTGTTCGACCAGGTCAACAAGGCTTCCGAGCTGAAGGATATCTTCGATCGGGCGAAAGATTATCCTACGGTTCTCGACTATACCGCGGGCAAGATCGCTCCGGCTTTGGAAGAGGAGGATATGATCGCTTTCCGGACCGAAGACGGCCGCTACGGCCTGATGAAGGTGAAAGAGATCGACCGTAAGAACGAAGACGTCTCGAACAACCAGACGATCAGTCTCGATGTGGTCGTTGAGAAAAACTAACTTATTAATGCAGATACTGTTATGATACGAATAATGAATGTCAAATTCAATGGTTTGCAAAAGGTGATGAGTCGGTTGGCGCTGCTGTTGATTGCCGTGGTCATGTTCGGCTGCAAGGACGATTTGGCCGATCCGCCCGTGATCAAGGTGTATGTGAACGGGGCCGAGTACGACGCTTCGTCGACCGAACGGTTCACTGTGGCTACCGGAGAGAGGATCAGCTATAGTTTCGAGGTCTTCGCCCATACGGGAATCGCTACCGTAAAGGAGATTCGCTATCAGGTTCTCAGCGATGAGGTCAAGGTGCCTACCGAAAGGCTGGTTGCCGGTCTTCCCGACGATCTGAACGTAACGATTTCCGGTACGATCGATGCGAAGGATGATACCGAGATTCGGCTGGTGGTGGAGGATTGGGACCACAACGAGGTTTCGAACGGCTTTACCTTTTATGTGCAGTAATCGAGTTTGAAATGGAATTCGGATGTCCGGAGGCTCCCTCCGAGGGAAGTCTCCGGACGGCCGAATGCATGAAAAGTTGAAAATATGAAAAAGATTGGATTGATATTTTTTCTTTTTGCGGCCGGTGTAGGCTTTTCCTCCTGCAGCGACGACGATCCTACGCAGCTTTCTTTCGAGGATGTGTACGGTCGCCCAGGATGGGATACCGGTGTCAATGCGAATTATTTCACGTTCGATGAAACGAAGCAGAACAACGTCGAACTAACGGATCTCACGGAGGAAGAGAGCGACGACGTCGTTTTCGAAGTCAAGACGACAGGGGCGAATGCCTACTTCTTTACGAACAAGGCTTTGGCTGCGACGAAGGGACAGGTGCTGACGTTCGAGTACAAGGTTTCGGAAACGATTACCCCGAGCGTTCAGTTGGATCAGAGCAACAGCGATTCCTACACGGTTTTGCCCGATCTGGTTGCTTCTGACGACTGGCAGACCTATTCTTTCGACATGGGTCTGTTGTCCAGCACGTGGGGGAGTATCGGCTCTTCCATGAAGATCGGTTTGGGCGACAAGGCCGGCGTGACGCTGACGATTCGCAATCTGGCTGGTCGCGGGCGTACTTCCGAAGAGGCGAATCTGGCCGATGCGCTCTATTTTGAATTCACGGGGCTCGCTATCAATGATATTAGCGATTGGAGTAAGAGTACGGATGGAATCAAGGGCTATGGGATTTATCCTACCTATATGTTCACTCCCGGAACAGGTGACTCGTGGATGCAGTTCTATTGTACGAAACAGATTACGAGCGATTACAACAAGCTGACGTTCGAGTACAAGGCGACGTCTGCTTTTAAAGTGCAGATTTTCTTCGTAATCGTGGGTGACGATACGATTACGACGCCACTTTGCGAGGCTTCTGACGAATGGAAAAAAGTGACGTTCGATTTCTCCTCGTCTGTTCCCGGAATTTTTGAGAAGTATCCGGACGGACCTAACGGGCCCGGCTGTGGTAAGGTAGACCAGTTGATGCGTCTCGATTTCGAGGGCCGTACTGACGTGTCTCCGATTTATCTCCGCGGATTCGGCCTTTCCAAATAGCCTTACGGCTTTCTTTAGCAAAAAACGTCACGTTCCGTTTCGGACCGTGACGTTTTTTGCAATGACCGGACGAGGAGGTCCGGTCGGAGTAGGGGAGCTTTCCGATTGTCCGATCGAGGGGAACGCTCTTGCCGGGACCGTTTCGGTTCGGAACATCGGCGTCGGAAGTTTACGATTCTTTCCTTTCTCCGAGCAGACGACAGAAACCGGCTGCCATATGCTGACACTAACCTTGATATCGCCGGTACTATCACCGACCTTTTGACACTAACCTTTAACACGAACCTGTTATGAAAAGAAACCTGTTGGTAATTTGCGCGTCGACCGCTCTTTTGACAGCGGGGCTGACGTCATGTTCCGATTCTGCCGTCCGGGAGCCCGATGCGGCTCTGTGGCAGGAAGATTTCCGTTATCAGCCTGTTGCGGCGAGGCCTCAGCTCGAAGTGGCCTATACCGATTCCTCGCGCACGGCTTTTGAAATACTTGCCGAAGAGTATCATCTGATAGGACAGTTGCGCGCGCCTCATTTGCTGCAGAACAAGGCCGACGGAACTCCTTGGCTTTGGTTCGAGATGGAGGACGCGTCCGGCACTCGATATTCGACGCGGAACTATCGAGGCGAGACGCGCATCAATCTCTATCGCCGGGGACCGTACTATTGCGAGATACACTGGTTCGACGTGCATTTGGCTACGGATAAGAAGGATACGGCTGCGCTGCGCGGCGACCTGACGCTGTATTGCTATCCCGAGAAGATACTGGCTGACATTACCTGGCACGGATCGGGTCGCTTCGTTCCCGCCTCGATGGAGGTCAAAGGTCTCGTCGAGCAGAAATACGACGGCTTCAAACCTTTTGCTAAAGGTACGATCCAGAGCTACTCGTTCCCGATATTCGGAGAGTCGGAACCGTTGCCGGCCGATGCTTTCCGCCTGTTGGCGGGACGTAATCCGGTGCGGTATGACCGCAAGCGCGGCTGCTATATTCTGGGCAGTCACACGGACGGCGGCTTCCAAAAGAAACTTTACGACGAGCCGAATTTTTACGAGACGGTTACTTTCCGTGTGAACAACGACAGCGTGAAGCGTAAAATCTATGTCTGCCACGAGTCGTCCGACGGAGGAGAAATCACCGAGGGAGGTATGCTGCTCGATCGCGAAGGGCATCCGATGCCGATCGTCGTGCAGGTTTCAAAGAACTTTGCCGGCGAGAAAGAGGAGGCTTTCTATAATCCGACCGACCAGCCGTTCAGCGAAACGATTTTTCCGCTTTATCTCGAGCCGGGCGAGAGCCATACGCTGACGAGCCTGCACCTGTTCCAGAACTGGGGACGGCACATGACCAAGCATTGGTCGTCGCTCGGAGCATGGATGGACTATTTTCACAGCTCGACCGGCGTGACCGAGACGACCTGTTACGTGCCGTTCAAGTTTGCCGGATTAGGAGGTGTGACGATCGCCGATTTCCGCGCCATGAGTCAGGAATGCTTTTGGGTAGACCAGCCTCAGCACGACAATCTGGCCGGACACAGCTTCCTGTCCTATTACGACGGCAAGGACTGGATTCATCCGGTCTATACGGGAACCGTTTATCGCAGTACGGGGCCCAACTGGTACGATATAGGTCTGCGCTATCTGACTTCCGACGGCAAGATCAAAGTGACGGCCGACATTTTCGAGACGCCTCAGAACGACGAGCTCCGCAGTTATTTCAAGGTTCGCTACGAGGTGCTCCAGCCGCTGGAAATCGCCGATGCTCGCGCGAATTGCCGCTTCTTGACTATCGCGTCGATTATTCAGGGGCTGCGTTTCGACCGCTTTGCGGCGACCGGTGTCGACGAGATCAGGCTCGATCCGAGCAAAAAGCCTTTCCCCGTGAAAGGAGTCGCATTGCCCGAGGAAAATTTCTTTATCGCGGAGTACGGCGATTCGCTGAACAAAAGAGGATCGAATGCGATTATCGTAAAGAGATTCAGCGCAGGGGGACTCAAGCCGGCCGCTACGGTTCAGTTGGGTGGTTATAAGAATGTCTTCGAGCAGGATGCTGCGAAAGACACGCGCATGTGTCTGGTGCCCGATACGGACGACCTGAAGCTGAAAGCGGGCGACGTTATCGAGATCGAGGGCTATTGGTTGCCCTATGGAGCTACGTTCGACACGAAGAGCCCCGAAATGGTCGTGCGTTACGATGCAGAGGGAGCTATGCACGTGGTGTCGGTCGAGCAGGGCGAGAAGGTGAGCGATCTGCCGATTGTGGTCAGGGCCGAGAACAACGGAGCGTTGTTCACCGTGGCCGGTGGCAAGAACCTGATTCCCGTCGTGGTCAAAGGGTTGACCCAATGGCGCATGCCTCGCATATTCGTTCGTGAGGGAGACGCGTGGAGACCTCTCTATCATTCGCGCAACAACGCTCTGGATGGCTATCAGGTATTCTGCGACGAGGACGGAACGTTCGGAGCCGTTTTCCTCGTTTCGGCCTCTGAGGAGCCGCAACAGTTGAAAGTGACGGTAGGGGAGAGCCTCCGTATGCCGGGTAAGATCGAGTTGAGCCAGATCGAGTATGAGGGTGCTCCCGTCGGAAGCGCCGTGCAGATCGCGACGTCCGCAGGAGATGTCGTACTGACGATCCCGCAACCTACGATGTATGCTGTCGGAGACGAGCGTTTCACGCCGAAATGGAGCCTCAGCGAAGGCAACTCGCTGTGGTTCAAGCAGCAATTTGCAGAGTGGGAGAGAGGCGGCCGCCTAAGCCCCAACGAAGACGACATCGATCTGGAATATTGGTGGCAGAACTACGAGCCGGATTACAGCCATTCTTCGCCGGAGTATACGATCGACTTGAGCGGAACGGCGTTCGAAGGTGCTCGTCCGGAGGCTTTGGTCGACGGAGAATGGGCCGAAGTGGAGGATAGCTTGGCCGGTTCCGTAAGGGCTGTGGCGGTCCGTTCGTCCGACGGAAAGCATGCTTTGGCCTTGGTTTTCCTCAATGCCGAAGGAGCTTTCCATAGGGGAGAGAGCATGGGACTGATTTTGAAGCCTGTCGATGCTCCTACGAAAAAGCGTTACCATGTCCGGGGCAAAGTGTATGTGACCGATGCGGATATGAATACCTTGAAAAAGCGGATTCTTTCCGAATTGTAGATCGAGGGTAACCGGTTATTCTCGATATGAAAGTTATGTTATCAGCGCTTCAGCTTGACATAAGCGAGGCGTTTCGATAGTCCGGGATCGGGTAACGGTCTCGCGAGAGTAAGTAAGAAGGACGTCCGTCGGGCGTCCTTCTTGTTTGCCGGGTGCTCGCCGGAAACCGCACGATACAGGCGACATATGTTTGTTTTGGGCTGTCGTCCGATAAAAAATGGGATAGGATAAATCGGCTTTCGGGGACTCCCGTATCTCCCCCGTGCATGGTATGATGACCGGTAAATGCAGCCAATAATGCTCCTAAGGCTCGCTTGTCTGGTCGGGCCCTCACTGAATCGAGGGACTGTTCGTGCTGCGAAATCGGGTCGTGTCGGTTTTCGGGTTCGAGAACTGCGGCGGCACATGGGGGCTGTCGGGTGCGGC
>ENA-OPCP01001410-OPCP01001410.1-human-gut-metagenome-genome-assembly--contig:-NODE-1410-length-15246-cov-4.627477_pt1 | contig 15246 bp, 10 predicted proteins | sample MGYA00241563_ERZ501477 | MGnify/ENA primary metagenome ERZ501477 (study PRJEB25962, sample SAMEA2042572) | human gut metagenome | biome: human gut; feature: human-associated habitat; material: faeces... | reverse complement strand
GCTACTACGCCAAGGACCACGTCAAGTTCTCCACCTACGCCGCAGGCATCCAGGCACCGGCCGTCGAGGGCAAGATCTTCACCGGATGGGGCTTCGCCTCCAACGACGGCAACGTTCCGGTCGACCCGAACGCAGAAGTGACCGGCAACTGGGCCGTCTACCCGATGTACAAGGACACTCCGACTTCGGAAGATAAGACTCTGAACACGGTCTCCTTCTACAACACCAAGAACGAGCTGATCCAGACCGTCGGCTACTACGCCAAGGACCACGTCAAGTTCTCCACCTACGCCGCAGGCATCCAGGCACCGGCCGTCGAGGGCAAGATCTTCACCGGATGGGGCTTCGCCTCCAACGACGGCAACGTTCCGGTCGATCCAGACATGGTCGTGACCGGCGACTGGGCAGTGTACGCCATGTACAAGGACGCTCCGACCGACGACTCCAAGAAGGATGACAGCAAGCCGGCCGACACCACCAAGAAGAATGACACCAAGGGCAACACCAAGAAGGCCGTTCTCGGCAACACCGGCGCTACCGTTGGTGGCGTTGCGGTGTTCGCCGTGATCGCCCTGCTCGGCTTCGCCGGCATCACCGTGCTCCGCAAGCGCGCCTGAGTCTAACTCAGTCAAGGTGGCATTCGCCTGAAAGCGATTAATTTGGCTCCGTGCAACGACTTCCTCTGGAGTACTTGCGCGGAGCCAAATTGCCGTATTTAATGGCACGTTATGGCTTTATTGAACACACCCTGCAATAAGGTCGCCGACATAGCTAAGGGTGTATAAGATAAGACTTGGCTGGCTGCCGGCGAGGGCTATACCTCAAACGCAGTTGATAGGTGAGGAAGAGCCTTCGAAAACACTTCTTCACCCTGATGCGCTGCCCTAGCCAGCGACCAACCATCCACCCCTGGGAATCGTACGATTTCCAGGGGTTTCCTGTATTCAGCGGAAAACCGCCGAACCTCAGCATACCGTAGAGCAAATTCCCGCGAATATGCTCACAGCCCCCTCAGAATTTCCTGTCAGCCCAACAGTCCTTAAGACAGTAGGCAAATCGGAATCATCAAGGTTGTTCAACACGCCCACGCAAATTCGCGCTACGCATACTTATCATTTTAGGGGGGGGGGGAACAACTGAGGTCATTTGCGGTATATTACCGGCGTTTTACATATGAATAAACAGTTTTCGCCGTGCCATCAGGCAGGCATTGACGTCACCAAGCCATCCCTATATACAACCCTCTCCATAAAACACGCACGACATGCGCTTGGACGCGAATTCCGTGGTTTGGGGTACACTAGACATATTCGAACAAACGTTCGTATTTTGGGGAATTCTGGGGAATTCCCCACTATATACAGTGAGGAAACTCACGACACACCACTACCGGTAGTGTGTATGCTAGATAGTGGCTTGCGTAAGCGAGCATAACCGAAGAACGTGGCCGACACGGCTTTCGCAAACGACGGAAGCCATTTTTTGCATAGGGAGGAAATCGAATGACCGTGACCGTCTTCACCAATCCGAGCAACCCGCAATGCGAAGCCACCGAACAAGAGCTTGCAAAGCTGGGCGTGCGTTACGACACCGTTGACCTGACGAAGAACCCGTCCACCTTCGAACAGATCAAAAACGCTGGTTTCAAGCAGATTCCGGTCGTCATCTCACCGAACTCCTCATGGAGTGGACATAGGCCGGATCTGATCCGCCAGCTCGCACAAAGCTTCGCCGCCTAAGCGCGCAGAAGTCGCAGCGTACCGTGTCCACAAAGGCCGTGCGGACACAGGTCACATGCAGCCGCGCACGGCGCAACCAATAGCGGATGCACCATACACGTTCTTCCACAAAGCTTCGCCATCTAGCCCATAAAGCAGTCATCCATAAAACAGTCAGACACTACATGCGGCTGGCCGTGGACGGGTCGAGCGTCATGGTCTGGAACCGATTGGCCATGAAGTCGTCGTCGAAATACGTGGCGAAGAATTGCGAAACGGGCGAATCCTGCGCAATACCCGCCATACGCGAATACCAGGAATCCAGCGCCATCAACGTCATCACGCCGTCAACGAAAATCAGCGCGAAACACACCGCCGTCAACGTATAGCGAATCTTCCACGGAATACGCTGAATCATCGCAAGCAAATGCGGCAGAATCAGCTTCACCCACACCAAGCCGAGTATTCCCCAGAAAAACATGTATTTGCCGGATGTGCGCCCATCAATCGACAGCCATTGACCCGTGTAATCCCACGCGCGAATACCGAACGCAACCTCCATGAACCAGCTGGTGAAATATTCGAACGCGCCGCCAATCACCGCGCTGGCGCAGAAGATCAGCATCCAATTCGACCGCCACAAGTGGTTGAGCAATACCGTCAGGATCACCGCGCCAAAGCCGTAGATCGGCGAGAACGGCCCCCACAAAAATCCGGCGCGATCCTGCCATTCGCCGAACAGCACATAGTGGTATAGCGTCTCCACTACCAGACCGAACACGCATCCGACCACAAACAGCCAAAACAGGTTGAAGAAATCAAGCGAAATATAGCCCTTGCCGGTCAGATCACGGCCGGCCATACCCTTCGAAACAGCCGTCTCATACTCGCTGCGCGCATCCAAACGACGAAGCGCGAACTGCAAACGTCGCTCCTCGCGCAGCGACGGATCAGCCGTGATATGCAACGCAACCAATACAAGCAGCTGCACGGTCGGACTGATCAGATTCACACCCAAACCCTGCAACGACAACGACAATAGGCCTTCCGCAAGCGTGAGCGGAATCATCAGATACGTCCATTGCGCGATATGCCGACGCTTGTTGAGAATCAGCAGCATGCCGAAAATCGCAAGGCATGCGGTGGAGACCAGCAGCACTGCAGCATGAATAACCGACAGAATAGTGGTGAGATTCAGCGCGCCAAACGCCAGTTTGCCGGAAAGCGCGGCGTGGATTGCATACAGGCAGGAAATCACGATGATCGGCAACGTCACCACGCCTTCGATCAACATGACGATGCCGTAAATACGTGCAATCAGCGGCAGCCTGCGGTCAGCAGGATTGCCGTCATCTTCCGCCGATTGCGATTGCGCAATGATGCCGGCCTCTTCGATTGCTGCGATTTCGGTTTCGTCGGCGATGGCCTCGCTCACATCTTCAATCTTGCTCATGCTTGTTCGTCCTTCCCAGAACAACGCTACCAAAACCCGATCGCAGTGCGCTACACGAGATGATTGTTTGCGCGCAACGCGCACAACCTGCGATTTCTGCCTGCGCAAGTCACATGTCATCCCGCAATCACAAGATGCGCAGACAGCAGACTCGACTTGCGCAGACACAGAAGGCAAGTTGCGCGGTCTCCAACAGCAAGATTCACAGTCCTGCCGCGGTTTGTCGTGTTTATTTCAGTCATGGACGGATCGCATTTACGCCTGTGCCCAAATTTGTCCGAGAGCGGGTATTACGATACGGGAGGCGTAGCGCTACGAATAACGTATCGCTACGCGCGAACACGGTCGAACATCCATTGGACTGGGGAGACAATGCGCAACGTACTGCAGATTCTGCGTCGTGACCTCAAACGACTCGTCACCGTACCTGCCGCCTGGGTCATCATGATCGGTATAACCATCATTCCGCCGCTGTACGCATGGTTCAACATCTACGGATTCTGGAATCCGTATGGCAATACCCAAGGCATCAAAGTTGCCGTGGCCAACGTCGACAAAGGCACCGACAACGCCCTGCTCGGCAAAATGAACCTCGGCGACCAGATCGAAGACACGCTGAAAGACAACGACCAGCTTGGCTGGGAATTCATGGGCAAGGCCGAAGCGATGGAAGCGGTACAGTCCGGCGACTGCTATGCGGCGATCATCATCCCCTCCGATTTCAGCGAGGATCTCGCCAACGTCGTGACCGACAGCAAGAACCGGCCGACGCTGGAATACTATGTCAACGAAAAATCGAGCCCGATCTCCCCGAAAATCACCGATCAAGGCGCGACCACCGTCGACCGTACCGTCAACAACACCTTCGTCTCCACCGTCAGCGAAGTACTCACTAAAGCCGTGAACTCCGCGAATGACACCATCAACGGCAAAACCAACTCCTTCGTCAACGAAACCACAGCAGAACTCGACAAAACCCAGAAGAACGTAAGCCTCATCCGCTCCACCATCGAAGATCTTGACGCACAGCTCGCCAACGTGCCGCAACAAACGCAATCCGCCCGTCAGGCAATGAACGACGTGCAGCTGGCCGCAGCAAGTGCGGGCAAGGGACTGACGAACACCGCCACCGCCATCAGCACCGCACAAAACGGCCTCAATATCTTCACGTCCAACGCCAACACCGCTTTGGAAAACGGTTCCGGTCTGATTTCGCAGGCCGCCAGCGACACCACCACCAGCATCAACAAGGTGACCACGGCCGTCTCTTCCGCAAGCGGCACCGCACAGCAGGCCGTTAGCAACATGCAAAGCGTGACCGACAGCAACGCCCAGCTCATCGAGAAGCTCAAGAACGTCAGCGACAACGCGCAGTACCAAGACATCATCAAGAAACTTGAAGACACTAACAACACGGCCGCCGGCACGCTCAACGACCTCAAAACGTTGAGCGAGAACACACAATCCACGTCCGACAGCGTATCCAAACTCGCCACCGACTTCAACACCAGCACGCAAAATTCGCTGAAAAGCATGGGAGATGCCCGCAACACGTTGAATTCCGGTGCGCTCCCCCAGCTCAACTCCGGTCTGAGCTCGCTCGCCATGACCGCCGGCACACTGTCCGGCACCGTAACCAACCAGACCACCGTGGTCAACCAGACCTCCGCCGTGCTCGACCAACTCGACCAGGTGGCGAACGACACCCGCACCACGCTGCAGAACACCGACAAGCAGCTCGAGCAGGTGGAGAACAAGCTCATCACCGTCAGCACCGACCTGAAAGCGCTCGGCAGCGTTGACATGCTGAAAAGCCTGACCGGCGACAGCTCCCTCAACACGGAGAAAATCGCCTCGTTCATGCAGTCCCCCACGGTGATCAACACGAAAAACGTGTATCCGATGAACTCCTACGGTTCCGGCATGGCTCCGCTCATGACCAACCTGGCCCTGTGGGTGGGCGCATTCGCCTTCGTGGTGATCTTCAAGGTGGAGGTCGACGATGAAGGCCTCGAAGACCTCGACTTGACCACTTCCGAAAAATATTTCGCCCGCTACATGCTGCTCGGCATCATGGGCGCCATCCAAGGCGCGATCACCACCATCGGCAACCTCATCATCGGCGTGCAGACGGTGAACGCGCCGCTGTACATACTTACCGGCGTCATCACGTCACTGGTATATCTGAGCATCACCTTCGCGCTGTCGACCTCGTTCATGCATATTGGCAAGGGACTGTGCGTCGCGCTGATCATCGTGCAGATTCCGGGCGCTTCCGGCCTGTATCCGATTGAGATGATGCCGAAATTCTTCCGCATGGTCTACCCGTTCGTACCATTCAGTTATTCGATTGACGCGTTCCGTGAGACGATTGCCGGCTTCTACGACGGGCATTGGCTCAAGTCGATTGGCGCGCTACTAATGTTCGCCGTGGTCGCGTTCTTCATCGGACTTGCGATTCGCCCGCTGCTGGTCAATCTCAACCGCCTGTTCGCCCGTCAGATCAAGGAAAGCGACATGATCATCGGCGAGGAGGTACAGCTTCCGGAACGCGGCTACAACGTGTCCCAGGCCATTCAAGTGCTCGCCGATAAGGGCGGCTACCGTGAGGCGATCGAGGAACGTGCGAGCCGCTTCGCCGAACTGTATCCGAAGCTCAAGCGTGGCGCGCTGGTTGCCGGTTTCATTGTGCCGGTGATTCTGGTGCTGATCTTCTCCTTCACCAACGGCGAGAAGATCGTGGTGCTTGCCACCTGGATCATCTGGGTGCTGCTCATCATCGGATTCCTGATGGTCATCGAATATATGCGTTTCAGCCTGCAACGCCAGGTGGCACTCGGCAGCCTCAGCGACGAAGCGATTCGCGAACAACTGGTGGAACGCCAAGCTGCAAGGCTGCGCCGCAAGAAGCGTGCGCAACAAATCAGGCGAGACAAGCTGATGCGCAAGGCACAACGAAGAAAACACGAAACCAAACAGGCGATCGCCAACGTCGCAGACACCAGCCAAGCCGATGCCGACGGCATCGCAACACTGGTACAGGCCATAAACGCGACCGGCAACACCGGCACAGTGAGCAACACCAATCCCAACGGTAACAGCGAAAGGAGCAACGCATGAAAAACATCTGGAAACTGTTCGTCGGCGACGTTCGACGCCTGACCAGCAACATCGTCTCCATCATCATCGTCATCGGACTGGTGGTAATTCCTGGCCTGTTCTCCTGGTTCAACGTGAGCGCAAGCTGGGATCCATTCGCCAACACCGGCAATCTGAAATTCGCCGTCGCCAACGACGATGAAGGCTACAAGTCCGATCTCATTCCCGTGAAGATCAGTATCGGCGATCAGGTGGTCAACACCTTGCGCGCCAACGACCAGATGGACTGGACCTTCACCACCAAAAAAGAGGCCATCGACGGCACCAAATCCGGCAAATACTATGCAGCAGTGGTGATTCCGAAGGATTTCAGCACCCGCATGATGACATTCTTCACCGCGGACGGCGACCATGCCACACTCACCTACTACAACAACGAGAAGAAGAACGCACTCGCTCCGAAGATCACCGGCCAGGGAACCGACACCGTGGCAGCACAGATCAACGAAATGTTCTCCGCAACGTTGACGAGCACCGCGCTCAACATCGCCTCGCAGCTGGCCGATGAGCTTGACAAACCGAAATCGCAGGCCACGCTCACCAACTTCAGCAACAATATGAACAACTTCGCGAACACGCTGAACGACACGTCATCCGCGTTGACCACGTTCAGCTCGCTGACGTTGAGCGCGCAGAACCTGCTCGACAGCTCCAACAGCCTGCTTTCCAACGTGAGCGGCAGCGCGAAGAACGCCGTCAACGAGCTCAAACAGTCGAAGAACGGCATCAACAATCTGACCGGAGCCGTCAAAACCAGCACGAATGCGCTCAGCACCGCGTTGAGCAGCTCGTCGAACAGCTTCGGCGCTGTCTCCACCGATATTGACAGCGTATTCAACAATACGGGCACCCAAGCCGGCAATACGGCCACCGCCCTGCGCAATCAGGCTGCGAACGTATCCAAGCAGGCGCAAGGCTATCAGAACATCTACGATGCCCTCGACGAGCTCAGCAACAACAATCTGGTGCCGGAAGTCGCGAAAATCGCCATCAATCATCTCAAAACCAACGTGGGCGCGACCATTACGCAACTCAACGATCTAGCGAACTCACTCAACACCAGCGCCGACAATATCGACGCGAAAGTGAGCGACACCACAGCCGACCGCGAGCGCGTGAGCCAGCTTGCCCAGCAGGCGAAGGCCTCCATCGACGGCATCAAAACCGATTTCGACAGCCAGCTCAAGCCGCAGCTCAACGACATTTCCGATTCGATCAGCAGCACGGCCACCGCACTGAGCAGCACGGCCACCGATCTGAAGGGCGCGTTGGGAGGTCTCAACAGCACCACGAAGTCGGCAGGCAAGCAGCTGACCAATATTCGCACGGTGCTTGATTCCACCGCCGAAAGCCTCACTAAGGCGAGCACCGCGCTGTCTTCGTTCAATGGCACGCTTTCCGACGCGCTGAACAGCGGCAATATGGACACCGTCAAGGAAGTGCTCGGCAACAACACCGATTCGCTGGCGGCGGCTCTTGCAGCTCCCGTCCAGGTGAAGCGCACGGCTGTGTTCCCTGTGGAGAATTTCGGCTCGCAACTGGCTCCGTTCTACACGATTCTGCCGTTGTTCGTGGGATCGCTGCTTATGGCCGTAACACTCAAGACCACAGTGTCGCGCAAGAATCGTGAGGAGCTCGACAATCCGAAGCCGCATCAGCTGTTCCTCGGCCATTATGGCGTGTTCGCCGTGATCGCACTGTTGCAGAGCACGTTCTCGCTGGGCGGCGGCCTGCTGTTCCTGCACATTCAGGCGGTGCACCCGTGGCTGTTCATGTTGACCGGCTGGGTGGCCTCCTTCGTGTTCTCGTTCTTCACCTACACGATGGTGGCGAGCTTCGGCAACGTGGGCAAGGCCATTGGCGTGCTGACGCTGGTGTTGCAGATTTCCGGCGCGAACGGCGCGTATCCGCTTGCCGTGCTGCCGAAGATCATCGGCGATATCAGCCCGTTCCTGCCGGCCACGCATGCGATTACGGCATTGCGTGCGGCCATTGCCGGTATTTACAACAATGATTATTGGCATGCGATCGGTTCGCTGTTGCTGTTCCTGATTCCACTGCTGCTGATTGGCTTGCTGCTGCGTATTCCGCTGGTCAAATTCAATAGGTGGTACGTGGCGAAGGTGGAAAGCACCAAGGTGGTCGCATGATTACCGGAGTGCATGAGGCGGTTTCCGAAGCCGTTTCCGATGTGGTTTCCGACGCGGTCAGTGACGTGCATGAGGCCGTTCGCAAGGCGCAGAGCCGCCGCGAGCAGCTTCGCGAGCAAACCGATCATAAGATCATGAAGGCCACGCTTGCGATTGTGATTTCCGATGGTGTCGGTGCGGTGACCATTGAAGAGGTCGCCCGTCGTTCCGGTGTTGCGAAAACCACGATTTACCGTCGCTATAAGAATGCGGACGATCTGTTGCGCCGCGTTCAGTTGGAAGTTGCGGGATTGCCGGATTTCAGCGATGTCGAGTTGTCGAACAACGGTCTGCTGACGATACTGCAACGCATTCAGGGCTGTTTTTTCGACAGTGAGCTTGGTTTGAAAGCCGTCGGTGTAGTGCTTTCGTCTGATAACGCTTCGTTGAATGCGATTGCGGATCAGGTGCTTGTTCCTGCGGAAAAGCGTTTTTCTGAGTTTGTTGAGCGCGGCATGAAGGCCGGAGTGTTCCGTAATGGATTGGATCCGCAATTCCTGTTCAGCACGATACTCGGCTCCATGCTCGCCTGTAAGGCGTTGCATGGCGACGAGAGTATTCCTTGGCCTGAGAACATGACGGCTGTTCTGTGGCCCGTTATGGCCGCCTGAAAGGCATTGCAGAGCAGAGTTGCACGTAGTAGTATCTGAAACTCATGAGCGTCCCCACTACGGCCTTTAATCACTCTTTGAGTGAGGCTGTAGCTGAGGCGCTCATTGTACGTTTGCAGACTTTTCGCCGCTACTGGGCCTACTGGATCGACGCTTCCTGACGGGCCACGTCCAACGCCTTGTTGAACGCTTCCGACGTCCAGCTGGCACCGGCCACCTTGTCTACCTTGAGATCTTTGAGCGGCTTGCCGTCCACCACGCCGTTGATGGCTTCGGCGAACGCATTCTGGTGCTTTTTGGAGATGGACGTGAACGGATGCCCGATAACCTCCACATTGGTGACGGTCTGATCTTTGACCGTCACATGCACGTCGATGGTGTCTTCGCCCACCGGCCCGTACTGGCCGTTGATCGAGTAGGTACCGTCGGCGTAGTTGCCGGTGTCTTGCTTGTCGGATGTAGTGCTGTTCGGATCGTCGGCATGGTTTTTGTCGTCCGAATCCGCAGAATCGCCGGAGTCGGTGGCGCTACCGCTGTTCTTCGAATTTTCTTCCTGCGATTGCACGCTTTCGCCGGAATTTCCGGCATATTCATCGTCCATCGGTGTCGCCGTGGGTTCGCCGCATGCCGACAGCAGCGCAAGGCTTGCCGCAGACAGTGCGATCACTTTGATCGCATTCGATGATTCGTTGCTCATGTTCGCTCCGTACGATTCGTCAGTGCTATGGCTTGGATTATTCGGCTGATTTCAGCTTATTCCTCACCGCCGGTTTTCGCGGCTTTGGTCGGATCGGCGAAGCTGATGGCCGTCTCGCCATTCTGTGCGCCTTCCGTAGTGGAACCGGTGTATGCCGGCTTGCCACCCGCCTGCTCATAGACCTTCCGTGCGGCCTCATCATTCCACTTCTCACCGACGAGCACGCCATGGTTGAGCATGATCTCGCGCTGGGCACAAGATGCGACGAGCGCATCATGGGTCACAACGATGATGGCAGTGCCCTGCTCGTGCAGCTGACGGAACAGGTCAAGCACGATTTTCTCGTTCTTCTCATCCAAATTGCCGGTCGGTTCGTCCGCAAGAATCAGTTTCGGACAGTTGATGAGCGCACGTGCGATGCACACACGCTGCTGTTCGCCGCCGGAAAGCTGTCCGGGCAGATGGTGGGCACGCTCCTTCAGACCGACGCGCTCCAATGCTTCCAACGCCTGCTGCTCGTTGACTACGGAATGGTAGTACTGTGCCACCATCACGTTTTCCACAGCCGTCAGATGCGGTACCAGATAGAACTTCTGGAACACCAATCCGATCATGTTCTTACGCACGTCGGCAAGCTGCTTGGCGTTCAAATCCTCCAACTTGCGGCCTTCCAACATGACGGAACCCTTTGAAGGCGTGTCCATGCAGCCAATCATGTTCATCAGCGTGGTTTTGCCGGAACCCGACGAACCGACAATCGCAAGCCATTCACCTTGCGGAACGGTCAAAGTCAAATCGTCGACGGCACGCAAATCACCGTAAATCTTGGAAATATGATCCAATTCAAGCAACGTATTCAACGTATGTTCGGAACTCATGATTATTCCTCCCTCAAAACGATGGCGGGGTCGATACGGGTTGCGCGGCGAACCGGCGGGATGGATGCGGTGACGGCGATGAGCACGCTCAACAGCAGCGAAGCGACGCCCAACAGCCAGTTGAAGCCAATGGCACGTTCGAATACGGATACGCACAGCACGCGGGCCAGCAGGTAGCCGATGGCAGTGCCGATCAGGCCGCCAATCAGTCCGTAGATGGCGGATTCCACATAGAATTCGATGCCGATGGCGCGCGAGGATGCGCCTAACGCCTTGCGCAAGCCGATTTCGTTGCGTCGCTGAGACACGATGGAACTGATGGTGGTGCCCACGCCCACAAACGTCAGCACGAGCACGACCAGCGACACGATCCAGAACAGGGTTTGCAGCATGGCGATGATACGAGTGTCGGATGAGGTGATTTTGGTGACGGTCTGCGCTTTCGCGCCGGTTGACGGATTCGCATTGATCGATTTGACGACATCGTTGAGTTCGCTGCCTACCGCATTGACGGAATATTCGATCACGTCCGCTCCGCGTTTGAAACCGGCCAGTTTGGCCACGTCAGCATTGACCGCGTAGACGATTTCGTCTTCGCTGCCGCCCGTATCGACGATGCCTCCGACACGGAATTCAGTGCCGGTGTTCTCCATAATGTCGGACGAAACGCGGCCGTTTTCTTTGGCTTGCGCTTCGGTTTGGCTAAGAGCGCCGGAATCCTGCGCATCGTCGGATGCGCGGTAGCCGATGGTTACGGTCGAACCGATGGAGACACCGAGCGCGTCTGCCACGTCACGGCCGAGCATCACGTTGCCTTTGCTGGGCCAATCGCCAGTCACGTTCCAATGATGGTTGAGCGCCTTCACGTCTTTGGTTGTGATGCCAGCCAGCGTGTATGGCGCAGAATTGATGCGCACGCTTTCATACCGGTAAGCGGCGGAACGGGCGCTGTACGAGCCTTTCACCATCTGGTTCAACGCTTTGACGGTATCGGTGTCGATGCCGTGGGACTTTTCGGCTGATTCGGACGGCGTGACGATAAGATTCGCGCCATACGCACGCATTTCCTCGTTCATCTGCTGTGGAACGGCAATACACGTCGCCGCAAGGCAGAACAGCGTGGCAGCGCCCACCATGGAGGCGATCACGGCCATAACGGCCCGCGAACGACGGCGGAACACCGCGCCCCACAGCATGGTGAAGAACATCTTGCGATTAGTCATCTCATGCCCCTTACGGACTGTCTTGAACTCACCTACCATGCAACACCTCCGCAGACGAACAGCACAGTGTGCCGTTCGTGACCGAGGCCGCAGCCGCGGCCGAGTTTACGGAACTCAAGTTGACATCAGCGGCCATGCAACACCTCCGCAGGTTTGAGTCCCAGAATCGAACGGATCGACGAGAACGAGGCGATCAGCACGGTAAGCGTCAGCAGCACAAACACCAGCACAAACACCATCGGACGCATCGTAATGCCGGAACCGAATACCACATGTCCCACAATCTGCGCAACACCGGAACCCAACAGCGCACCGACAATCGCACCAACCAACGAAATCACAGCCGTCTCAGCGAGCATCAGGCGAGAAACCGCACCATCGGTGGCACCAATCGCCTTCAGCAACGCCAATTCTGAACCGCGCTCACCAATCGAGGCGGCCATCAGATTCGCCACCGCGATAGCGGCCGCAACCAGCGAAAGCACGGTCATCAGCACCATCACCGCCTGCGTTTTCTGCAGCACATCGCCCTGTAATGCGGCCACCTGACGCACCTGCTTGGCTACGGAACCGGGAATGACCTCTTCGATCTGATAGGCGATGGACGAAGGGTACGCGGTGCAATACCATGTTTCCCACTCATCTTGCGTGAGCGCATTCGGATTCTTCGACGCCTTACGCGCCAAATCATTGTCTGGCGTGGTCAGAGCCTTGACTTCGATCTTGTCGATGGAATCAGGCAGATTCGCAAGCACCTGCGCGGTGGATGACGGAATGTACATCGCATTGTTGTCGCTATCGCCGGAATCGTAAATGCCGGTGATGGTGATCCGCTGCTTGTTGCGGCTGCCGTCGGCGGTGGTTTTGTAGAGGGTTACGGTATCTCCCTTGGTCACGCCGAGTTTGGATGCGAGCGTGGTGCCGATCAGGCCTTGCGCACTATCGTCTTTCGGCCAGGAGCCGTCAAGCTTCCACCACGAACGCATGCCGTTCATGCCCGCCACCGTGGATTCACCGGAATCCATATGCAGGGTCTTGGCGAACCATGTGCCCACGATCGGCACGCCGGAAGCCTTGCAGGAGCTGGAATCCACCGATTCGGACGCGCAGTTCACGTCAGCATGGATATTAAGTTCGGGGGCAAAATTCGTGATGTTGAACGCCCAGAAGATGGTTTTGATCTTCGGTGCGTCCGATTCCTTCAGAAATGTGGTCGGATCGGATTCGGAAGTGCCGGAAGCGTTGCTATTCGCGTCACCCCCCCCCGTGTTGTACAGGTCGTTGACGACGGCATCGGCCTTGGGCTGCACGGTGATGTTGGAACCGTACGTCGACAGTTCCGCGTTCAGCTTGTCTCCAACGTCGAACACCACACCCAGCATGGCCACGCTGACCGTGGCCGACAGGCACACGGTGACCGCGATCAGCAGTCTGCGTTTGAACTGCCTGCTGAACGAGCGGAAAATCATTCGAAAAAAGAACATGACTACCTCTTTCCGCTCACTGGAAATGCGTCGACAATGCGTCGAGCGTCGAAGTTTGAATTACGATTTTGCCGGATTCAACCTGATAATCGAACGGCACAGGATTGCAGCCGCCCTTGAATCCGATAGTGGCGAGGTTGATGGCGACATCGCACTTCTTGCAGATGATCTTGCCATCCTTCTCGTAATAGCCCGCGTCACCGCAGTTATCGCATGCGTCAAGACCGACACCGTACGCTCCACCATTCTTTTTGATGATGATGAAACGCATTACCGTGCCATCTTTCGCCTTGTATTGGAAGCGATGCAGGTGACCGTCGTTGATCTGACTGAATTTGATGGTGGCCACGCCGTCGCTCAGCGAATAATCCTCAGGCGGAGACAGCGTAATGACCTTCTTCGTTTGCGCCACACCATACGTGAGCGCGAACGTGATGCCGATCATCGCAACAAGACTCCATGCGCCGGCCGCCTTCGCACGGCGACGGAACGCGATATGCGATCGCACAATGGCCTCGTTTGCGCCTTCCGGCTTGATTTTGAAGCCCATCACAATGCTGGCGACCACCGGAATGATGAACACCAACACCATGGCAATGACCATATGACGCTGATGATTGATGCACCACACCAACGCCAGGAACGCTTCCGTAGGGAAATGAACGATGCGCTTGGACTGCAGAATCTGCGCAAGATCAGTGAAATGCGAGACAAACAGCAGCGCAATCAGCAGCAGCACGGCCGTGGTGAACGACCAACGAATCGCAGTGGAACGCATCGTACGGAAAATCAACGCTGCAACAATCGCAGTGGCCGCACCCAATGCGAAACCAAGCGCACGAAGCAGCATATCCGAAGTGAAGATCGGATCTCCTGGCTCCACGAAAATCGTCAAACGCAAAATAACATCAGGCAACGCACGGAAGGTGGTGGAGGCAATCGCAAGAGCGCCAATCGCATTCGCAATATCGAGCAACGCGCGATGATCATGCCAATTCGTAGTGATGCGACGTGCGAACAGCACAACAACGAGCACTGCGATATCGAAAATCACACAACACCACAACGTGGGGTAATTGACGAACGTACGCTGATTAATCATCGCGGATGCACGCAACGCGGCGAACACAATGGCACCCGCGAATCCAATAATGAAGCCCGCAAGACGCCAGTACGCGCTCGACGGCTTGTCACGCCCCTCACCGACCGTGAGCATCACGTTCAGCGCCATAATCAGCAAAGCCGGTGCCAGCGTTCCCTGCAACACCGTGACGTACTGCGTCAGCATCTCACACCTTTCGTTGTATATCCCTGTCAAAGCCTAGTGAATTCGGCACGCAAAAGGAACCCCCTTACCAAGATTCCCCCAAAAGCGCGTTATCTCCCAAAAGCGCATCCCCTCAAACGCAAGAGAGCGGTTGCTTGGATGGTTGTTCGACCGTAGGCTCGGCCAAACGGCCTTGAGCGCGTCGAACGACTATCCAGGCAACCGCGAACGCCGTACCCATATTCGCGCTACTTGCATACGTTTCGCGATACGTGAACGGCGTTAACCACGAGTTGAATCTCAACATGAATTCAGGCTTACATCCAAACCATTTCGCTTGGCATGTGCCGGAACTCACGTTTCAGATCACCACTCCTGCGGGGTGTAGTTCCACTCCGGGAAAGTGACCTCGAGCGGCTCGGTCCAGAAGCGGCCCTTAACGCCGGTCTCCGGATCAACATGCAGCATCCAACCCTTCTTCTCCGGAGATTCGATCTTCAGCACGAGCTTGTAGGAGCCAGCCTCGTCGAGCTTGACGTTGGCGCCGTAGTGCGGGCCGTCGGAAGC